>Ga0247823_10000226_pt1 | contig 47903 bp, 70 predicted proteins | sample 13C_PalmiticAcid_2_FD_192426 | JGI IMG/M metagenome (GOLD analysis project Ga0247823, IMG submission 192426) | Soil microbial communities from agricultural site in Penn Yan, New York, United States - 13C_PalmiticAcid_Day30 | ecosystem: Environmental > Terrestrial > Soil > Agricultural land... | reverse complement strand
GACACGTCCCTCGCGATCTCGATCACCGCAGGCACGGCGGGCGGCTTCGAAAACGCCCCGGACAGCGTCAACACGACTCCCGGTGGCACGGCCGCCACGACCGTTGCCAACTCCTCCGGGGTTTACTCCTACTCCTTCGGGGCGGCACTGACCGCGGGTGACGTGATCGCGGTGACCGCCAGCGATGCCGGCGGCACCTCAGCGGCCCTGATCCTTGAGGCCAACGCATCCCCGCCGACCGTCGGCACCCCGGTCATCGGCGACAGTGACACGATCACCGGCACCGGGGCGACCCCGTCCACGAAGATCCTCGTCTATGATGGTGACGACGAGATCGGCGACGGGGCGATCGTTGGAGGCGGCGGCTCGTACACCTGCAACCTCGACTACAAGCTGATCCGTGGCGAGCGGGTGCAAGTGGTCGCCGCAGTGAACGGGAACGAGGACGTCCGGTCGGCCCCGGCGTTCCTGACCTTCGCCGATCTGAACCTCGTGGTCCCCTCGTTCACGAGGACCTCGGCAGGATATGTCGGCAACACGCCCTCCGGGGCCACCTCCATCAGGATCCGCAACGTCCTGACCCTTTCGGAAACCACGGCGACCCTGAACGGGGCGAACAATACCTTCATCTTCAACCTGCCCGACAGCCCGCCCGGCACGGCCTTCGACGTCTACGCGAGGTACACGACCGGCGACTCGGACCCCGTGCGGATCTTCTACCCCTTCATCCCGGTGACGGTGCCGGTCATCGGCCTCCAGATGGGGCCGGTCACCACCATCTGGGGCAGCGATGTTCCGAACGGATGGGTCACGGGAGGAGTGGACGACTCTTTCTTCTACCGGATGTATGCCTACATCCTCGACTGGGTGCCGGGGATCAATCTCACCATCTCGTTCCCCGGGACCAACAAGGCGGATGTCGTCCGGCTGAACATCCCCGATAACACCGAGGTCTACACGCCCTACGGCTACACGGCTTCCACGGCGACGATCGACCCCGGAGCCGCGGTGCAAAACTACGGGCACTACGTCACCGCGATCGAGCTGGACGTCTCCGGCCCGGTCCCCTTGCCCTACCCGGTGGTCGTCTGCACGTTCACCTACCCAGATGGACAGACCGCCGTGGCCCGCTTCGACCGGGAGACCTACAAGAACGTCTACTGGAAGAACGGGGCGTGGGACAAACAGATTTACGTGAATGATTATCGCAAGTGGGAATGGGAGCAATATAACTACGTCCCGTAATGGCCCTTCAAGAAAGCCCAGCACAACGGGAGTCCCGGGCCAACCGGGACTCGTTCTTCGGCGTCCAACCGCTGAACGGCCCCATGCTGCCCGCGCAGTCGCGGATCAAGGAGAGTCCCCGGCAGGCGGAACAACGGCAGCGGAAGGCCGAGTTCTTTGAACCGAAGACCCTGCGTCCATCGGCTTTGCGGAAGGTCGGCGAGGCTGCGGCTAACCGTGATCCGCTACCAACCAAGATCCTCCCGGTCACCGGGGGAAAGACAAAGAATGAAGCCCGGGGCACCGGCAAGGGGACGCTGGTGTTCCAAGACTGCGATGGTGCCGAGATTCTCCGGCTGACGAACCTCGAAGGCTTCGATGACGAGAAGACAATCGCTACGGGATGTGAGGGGTCCAGCAGCTACCCGGTATGAGGAGTGTCGTCATCCTGACGGACCACCTCGGTTACAAGCTCCGCTGTGATGCCCTGAAGGCCGCGCATCCCGAGGTCTATGTCGTGACCCCTCATGACAAGCCTCACCGGCATGCGGTCAGCTTCAAGCCACGGGAGGACTGGCTACCGACCGACCCGACGATGCCTTACCGGATGAAGTGCTGGTGGGGCGCGGACGCCGTAGGGTTCTCGGCAGCCCGGCATCTCGGTGTCCGGGCAGACCATTTTTGGTTTATCGAGAGCGACGTGGTCGCCGCGCAAGAGAGATGGAAGGCGATGTTCTCCGATTTTGAGAACGATCCTTCAGACCTCGTAGCTCCCATGATTCGGAAGCGCAACCCGAAGACCGATAATTACCTCCGCAGTCTTGCCCCTGAATGGGCTACGCACCACATGTTAATGGCGGTGTTTAGACTCTCTAAGAGGGCTTTGAACGAGTGCGTTCGGTGTGCTCCGGAAATGCGTGATTGTTTTTCTGAAGTTTCGATACCAAGCGTCATCTACCGTGCAGGCCTGACGATGACAGGCCTTAATGTGAGACAAACTCACACGAATGCACAGACGTTCGGAGTCCGGGAAGAAGACCTGATTAAGAATCCGAATCTGTTAGTGCATCCGGACAAACGAAATTCCTTCGGCCCTTGACGCCCTGTAAAATTGTAAATAGAAGGGCGGGGTGAGCGACGAAAAGCAGATCAAAGATGGGGGACCGGCGTTTCCCGGCGGCTATCCCCCACCAGGGGCACCTTTCGACGCGCCTGCGCCAACGGGAATGACTCTTCGGGACTATTTTGCTGCCGCCGCACTTCCAGCAGTTTATGCCGAGGCTCACAGGCTTGAGGAAGGCTCAGAACGCGACATCGCGGAATTTGCTTACCACATGGCGGACGCCATGATAGCAGTCAGAAAGGAGATTTTAACATGAAACGCCGATCCCTGTTAGGACTGATTGCCGGAGCGTTCGCCCCGGTGCCACTGGTTTCCGGGAAGCCGGAAGAACCGAAGGTCATCGTGGTCGAGAGGACGAAAACCCCGACATCAGATCACAGAGGGACCTCGACCTACGAGGAGACCCGCGTGACGACTTTGGAGGACCTGAGTCGCTTCCACCCGATGATGACGGAGGAAGGACGCCGGGCTTACGACCGTGACTTGCTCGCAGAAGCATTGGAGGATGCAAACCTGGCGACCCGGATTTTACGATCACGGAAATGAAGACCGCCATCCTGATCAAGACCTGCCTCCACGATGCCGAGTATCACAGGTATTGTCTCAAGAGCATCGAGAAGTTCTGCACCGGGTTTTCGGAAGTCCGGGTGATCGAGGGCGAGCATCCGAAGGGCTACCTCTGGCAACAGGTGGTGAAGCTCCACGCCGACCAATACACGGACGCCGACTTCATTCTCGTCACCGATTCGGATACCTTGTTCGTGGAGCCGGTCACCCCGGAGTCCTTCATGCGGGAGGGCAAGCCGATCTGGTTCATGACGCCATGGACGCCGGAGATGCTGGCGACCGAGGCCATGCAGACGTGGTGGAACGTGATGCGGGACTTCAATGGTGCCGAGCCGCCTGCGGAGTTCATGCGCCGACAGCCCTTCATGTTCCCGCGGCACGTCCTCCAGTCGATCCGGGAGCATTGCTTCCATCGTTTCGGCGTCGGGATCGAAGAGTTCATCATGGCGCAGCCGACGTTCACAGAGTGGAATGCGATGGGCCACCACTGCTGGCTGAATCACCGCGATGACTTTTATTGGATGGATACCTCTGTGGAGTGCCCGCCGCCGCTTGTCTGGCAGTTTTGGTCGCACGACACGATCACCAAGAACCTCGAAGAGATAACCCGGATACTGGCATGACTCAATTAACCGAAGAACAGATCGCCGCCTTGAACCCTGGAATCCGAAGCACGGTTTTGAAGCTCCGTGAATGGGGTTTCGATACTCGGGATTCAGGAGATGGGAAGACGCATCAATTCGAGTGTGATCTCCCGATCCCCTTCGTTCACATCATGGCGTCTTCCCCGAATTTCGTGTGGAACGAGATGGAAAGCCTCCGAGTTCGATTGAGTGATGAATACGGTATTGACGTAGGCATGTCGAACGAGGAAGGGGACGTTCCAGCTATCGAAGGATTCATCCCTGCGAACGGACAAGCTTTCATCAGCCTTTACAACGTCATCATCCCGGAATGACCCCACCTACTGGAATCGTAGTAGTTCCCGGCACCGACTACTGGGTCGCCGAGCATGACAGCCACCTCTCCCGGTGGGCCGAGCAGCACGGCGACATCGTCAGCGATCCGCACGTCATGCGGTTCCTCGAACCTTTCGTCCGGGGCAAGGGTGTCGTCTGGGACATCGGCGGGAACATCGGATCTCACGCCGTCCAGTACCAGCGATGGGGCTGCTACGTGGTCGCCATCGAACCGATGCCGATCTCGTTCGCCTGCCTCCAGCACAACCTCGGCCCGGAAGCCCTGTGCCTGAACATCGCGGGGTCCGACGTCAACGGCGCGGTCATCATGGGGCAGGACGACAATCTCGGGGCCTCCCGCATCCGGGAAGACGGGGAGTGGACGGTGCCGTGCCACGCGCTTGACGATCTCCCGGATCTTCCGGCACCAGAATTTTGTAAGCTCGATTGTGAGGGCTTCGAGCCTCGTGTGATTACAGGCATGGCGGGCACCATCACCCGCCACAAGCTGATTCTCTTCGTGGAGTTCAACAAGGGCTGTCTGGAAGCCAACGGCTTCACGGTCGAAGGCCTCGATGACCTGATCCGGTCGCTCGGCTACCGGGAGGCCGCGCTTTATCCGGCGAACGCGAAGTGGGGAGACCCGCAGTTCGATGCACTTTATTTACCAATACCATGAAATACTTCGACATCATTGAGAGCGGCTTCGACACCCCCATCGGGGAACCGGGAAGTGTGAAGTCCTCCTTGAAGGAAAAGAGTTATACAATTCAACCCATCGGTTGGGATGAAGAAGAGAATGAACCGATCTATGCGGAAGGTCCGATCGCTCCGGAAGAAGTGGAGAAAATCGAAAATTTCCGCTGCTTCCGTCTGATCCTACTAAGACACACAAAACCGGAATCCGAGCGCACGAGCCCCACGGATGGCGTGGTTCGGAAAGCATTGGAGTCTGAGTATTGGGACTCTCGAATTCCCGAGCATCGAACTAAAGCACTCCATCAGATTCTTGGTGCAGCGGTTGCGATCAGTTTAGGTTTGAAATGAAATTCGAAATCTCACCAGAGAACTCCGCGAAGATCGCGGAGTTCAAGAAACAGGTCGAAGCAAGTCGCATCGACAATAATGCCGGGGCCATCGGCGGGGCCACGACCTACTCATTCACGCCTACCGGACTCGGGGTGATCTTCAAAGTGACCCACTTCGACAAGGAACTCGATCTCACGAACTACGAAGACTGGTGAAGCTATGAGACTGATCTCAGGACCCCAAGACGAACTGGAGTGGGAGTGCTACAAGTGCGGGTCGAAGTATGCCCTCACGAAAGAAGACCTGATCCCCGACCACTATGATGTTCATGGAGAGGCTTGCCGTGGTGTCAAATGGGATTGCCCCGGATGTGGGCATGGGGTGGGGGAGGGCCTCTACAGCTTCAAGGAACACTGGATCGAATACCTCGAAAAAGAGAAAGGCATGAAGACCGAGGAAGAATTGGATGCGGAGAATCTGAAACTGAAGGTTTTCCCGGAAAAAGAACCGGAGGCTCCTGTTAGGCAGGGTTTCTGGAAGTCCCTTCGAAAGTGGATCGCGAATGAAGATTGAACTCCACCTCCTTAAATACGGCAATAAGACCGACTGGATGCGCCTGTGCGTCCCGACGATCGAGGCCTATGCAAAGCGGCACGATTTGAAAGTCGTGACTTGGGACGACAATGTTGCCAAGGAGAAGGGCTACCCGGCGGCCAAGTTCGCGGAACTCGATATGGTCGAGTCGTTCCTCGCCGGGAAGGCCGACTTCATGATCTACATGGACCTCGATGTGTGGGTCCACCCGGAGGCCCCGCTTCCACCGCTCAAGCCGGGCCTCTCGATGGCAACCGACTGTTATCACGCGGAGCATCAGGCGCAATGGGAAGACTGGTTTCGGGAAACCTATGGGCCATCGCCTTTTGGACCACACCGCTACTCGAATGCGGGGATTTGGATCGTCGATCGCAAGGGAGCAAACAAACTCCGCGAGGCCATGTGTGAACTCCGTATGGTGGAGTTCTTCCTCGATCAACACTGGTTTAATGCTGTGGCTTCCCACGCTCGGGCAATGGGCATACCCTTCAACCAGCTCTCCTCCGAATGGAACCGGGGCGGCAAGGACCACGAGCCTGCATGGTTCCGTCACTTCTGGGGCACTGACAAGGTAGCCGATTACGAGGAATTCAAGGCGTCCGGGATGCTTCACACGAAGCCCGACGGCCTCCGCTACAGCGTCCACCCCGGACACACACCTCACCAGGACAAGGTCTTCTATCTCCAGTTCGTCAAGAACTGCGGCCTTGGCAACCAGTTGTTCGAGATGGCCGCCGGCATCAATATCGCCCGGAAGCTCGGCATCCCGTTGCGCTGGCAGTATCAGGACACCGGCTACCGGGAGTTCGGGCTGAAGCATTTCGGCTTCGGCATCCTCCCGTTCCGCGAGGTCCCGGTCGTCTGCTCCAAACTTGGGCAAGGCAACTACGCGATGGTCGACAAGTCGATGCACCGGATCACGGACACAGGGCACAAGGTCTGTGCGGTGGCCAACCCCTATCAGGCCGAGGAATGCTTCGCCGATGTCGCCGACGAGATCCGCGAAATCTTCAAGCTCGACCCCTTGCCACTCGACGTCCCGGCAGGGAAAATCCCCGTAGCCGTGCAAGTCCGCCGCGGGGATTACGTTGGCCACCCCCGGCTCAATGTCTGCACGGAAGGCTACTATCAGAATGCGATCGACTGGATGCGGGCCAAGATTCCCGCCAGCCATTTCTTCATCGTCTCCGATGACCCCGAGTGGTGCCGGAAGACCTTCGGCAAGCTGCCCGACGTCACGGTCATGCCGCCGCAGGAAGCCATCGACGGCCTCCGCACCATGGTCGCCTGTGATGCCCACGTCATCAGCAACTCGACCTTCGGGTGGTGGGGAGCATGGCTTGGGGAGAAAGGCCCCGTGGTCGTCCCGGAAATCTGGCATCACAAGCCCGGCAGCTACGGCGACTGGAAGCCGGCACCCGACCGGTGGATCAAGGTCCCAGTCACCCGGCATCGCGAGGGCGGCATCCCGGCGGCCAACCTGACGGGCCTCCGGTCGCAGCGGATCCAATACGACCGGGCGATCCTGTACCCGTGGCACCAGATGAAGGACAAGTGGGGGAAGTCTCTCTACTATAGCCTACGCTCACTGGAGCAGCACTTCGAGGACAAGGACTGCCCGATCTTCATCCTCGGCACCGCGGAGCCGCATCGCCTGCTCAAGAATTCACGAATAAAGTTTCTTGAATGCTGGGGCTACGAGTCCGCCCTGATGCAGGGCCTCGCGATCGCCGAGAAGTCCCTCTGGATGAACGACGACATCCTGTTCCTCAAGGACACCTCGTGGGCGGACGTCGAGAAGCCCCTGCACTTCGGCCCGGTCACCCCGGAACTCCGGCGGTCGATGATCGAGAACTCGAACCCGTGGAAGCAAGGCTACCTTCGGATGCTCGACCTTCTGGCGGCCGAAGGCGTCACGGAACCGTTCCACTACTCGACCCACACCCCGTACGTCTTCCGGCGGGCGGAAGTGATGGAGGTCTTCGAGAAGTTCGGCTGCTGGAGCAAGATGGCCTTGGAACTCGCGGTTTTTAACCTGTTCCCGAAAGACGGGATGCCGTGCAACGGCCACCGGACCCAGACCACCGACTTCGGGGACGCCCGGTATCTCAATCACACCGACCACCTGCTGACCGATGAACTCAAGGAAGCCATCGAAGCCCGGTGGCCGAATCCGGCGAAGTTCGAGGTCAAGGCACCCTTCTGATTCCAACCTCGACAATCAGGACGCCCGAACCTAACGTCCCGTGCGTCCCATGGGCGCATTCCGAATCTTCTCCCGTTTCGCCGAGCTGCTCGACATCAAAGTCGTCAGGGGAGCGGCTTCATGGCTGCGCCTGAACACCGATGGCACGGTCACCGAACGAACGGCAGCCGAGACCCGGGGAGACCTTGGTGCGGCGGCCCTGGCAGGCGGAAACAGCATTACCGGGGCGCAGACCATTGAGCACTCCGCCAATCCGGTCATCGACATCCGTCGCACTACATCTTCCACCAATTCGATTGCGGCAGGTACCAACATCACCGCGGTTTCCTCGGGGGATGTGACCGATGGTTTCGGCCCCACCATCGGCTTCCGCTTCTCCGATACCGGCGTCTCAAACAATCTCATCGGGGCCATCGGCTTCCTCCGCACTGGCGCGGATGACACCGGGGACTTCGTCGTTCGGCCGCAGGTTTCAGGCAGCGCCACCGAACGCTTCCGGGTAGCGGCGAACGGCACGACCACCGTGGTCAGCCTGGCCACCACCCCCGACACCCGAAGCGGAGCGGGAGCGGTCAGTGTGACGACATCCTGCACGCTGGTCACGACCACTGGAGCGGCTCAAGCCCTCACTCTTGCCAACGGCACTGCCGGTCAGATCAAGACGATCATTCACGACGTGGACGGCGGGGATTTCATCCTGACCCCGACCACCGCGACCGGCTACACGACCATCGCCAGCAGCGCGGCGGGAGACTCCATCACCCTCCAATACGTCACGACGCGCGGCTGGATCATTCTTGCGCTTCGAGGAGCCATCGCAGCCTAACCGATCACGATCATGGAATTCGACCCGACGAAAGCCCTCATCCTCTCCAAGATGCCATGAAGCTCCGTCTGCCGGTCGTGGCCTACTGCCTTTGTCCACGCGCCCGCGCTGCCGGAGACCCGGTATCCCGAACCCCTGACCGGCCGGATCACGGCCGAGGAAATCCGCAACCGCTGGAAGCCCCATGATCATCACCGCACGCTTCGGAGCCGCTCAGGCGAATCTCGGCTACCAGTTCCTGGACGACTCGGGGACCTTGCTCGGCAGCCGGGTGACCTCGGGCATCAACACGACCCCTGAGACCGGCACCTATATCGCGACGGCCACGCTGCCGGCAGACGCGGTCGCGGTATACTGGAACGACACGGTCACCCTCGCCACGGCGTTCGAGGATCTCCGGGACGCCCTTGCGATCGAGGCCCTTGAAGGAGGGGGAGGCGGAGGTGCAGGCGACGGGGCCTACACCATCACGGTCACCGTGACCGACGGTACCGACCCACTCCAGAACGCCATCGTCCGCCTCAACGAGGGGGTCAGTTCATTCGTGGCAACGACCAACGCCAGCGGTCAGGCCCAGTTCTCCCTCGATGCCGCGACCTACAGCGTTTCGGTCACCAAGGCAGGCTACTCCTTCACCCCGACGACACGCACGGTCTCCGGCAACGAAGCGGGCACCCTGACCAACGACCTTGAGATGGACCTGACGTCCTCGGTCCCGCCATCCGGGAACCCGGACCTCTGCGTCGTCTACGTCTACACGCAGGACATCCTCGGCGAGCTGCTGGAAGGAGAAGTGCTCACCTTCGAACTGGAGAAAGGCATGCAAGTCTCCGGCGGCGGGCGGGTCGTTTCCCGGGCCACCCAGACGGTCTCTACCAACGGTAGCGGCTACGCCTCGATCGAACTGGAGAAAGGTCTCCGCTACAAGGTCACCAACACGAACCTGTTCGCGGCCGACGGGGCGAGGTTCATTACTGATGTGGACACCTTGAATCTTGCTACGGTGAACTGAATAATTTAGCTTGCGCCATGCCGACCGTCGCCCAACTCCGTGAACTCTATCAGGCGCAGATCGCCCCGGGGGATGACGAGACGTTCCTTCGGATACTTACCGAGGCGGATATTATGATGCTCGAATCCGGGAAGTGGGCTTTTTGTAAGGCTCGACAAACGCTGACCTCGGTCAACAACGTCATCACCCTCCCCTCCAACATGGCTTCGATTCTCGGGGCACATCTCGACGGCTACCCGGCACCTGTGTCGATGGAGGACTTCGAATTCGGGCCAGAGGGTCCGGGGGAGATCGACGTCCACGGCGGCTCGGACGTCCGGCTGATCGACCAAGGGCTCAATGATGACGACCTCCGGACCTACAAGGTCACCGGGATCGAATCCGACACCCTGACGATCGTGGCCCTCTGCATGCGGGCCCCAGCCCGCCTCTACGACCTCGCCCCGAACGAGAACTCCCTTCCTGCTGGGACGACGAATCGCACCCTCTGCCCAAGCTATGAGGCTTTGAAACATGCGATGTTTTCCGTTATGTGGGGTGAGCGGGGTGATTCAGGAAACGCATCCATTTATCGGAATAAAGCTGTCAAACGTCTCGAAGAACGCGAAGGCAACAACCAACGTGGCGGGGCAGCCCCGATTCCCAACATCCGGCCCAACGGCCGCGGCATCCGCGGCATCCGAACCTTCCGATAACCATGGCCACCCAATTCCGAGGACTCAACCGACTGGACGAGCTGCAACGCCGCCCGTTCGGCAGCACTGCGGCCACCCGTCCCACCAGCACCGAGGGACAGGTGAACTCGTCCGAAGGCGGCCAGTATCGCCAGCGTGCCGAGAACTACAACCTGGCGAACCGAATCCTGAAACGCCAAGCCCGCCGTGGTGACTCCCGTTCGGCCCTCGCCCTGCTCGACGTGCAGCGGGAGGCCAATGAAGAGGGGTTCTCGCCGGGCGGCATCCGTCGCCGGAACGAGTTCAACTCCGGCCTCCTACGCAACCTTGACGCCCGCCAACAGGCCGCCATGGACAATGAACGTGCGGCCGAATTGAAACGACTTCAGACCGAGGAAGAGATTCAAAAACGACGATCGGCACCCCAATCGGAGGGCGTCGGGGCCACCGTGATGCCGGAGTCCCGGAACACCGCCGCCCTCGACATTCTTGAAGGCCAGCGAACGGGCGATGACACCATCCTCCAACGCGGGCTTGATTCCGCCAATCGCCTCGGCGTCCAACAGCCCGAAAACATTCTCCGCAAGGACCAGGACCTCACCGCTCGCCGGACTCTCGATGACGCCCTCGGGAAGTCTTCCTCGGAAGCTGAGATCGCCCAGTTGAAAGACCGGGCCGCCCGGCTCGGCGTTTCAGGATCCGCCTTCGATCGCCGTCGCCAATGGTGGGAACGGAACCGAGTCTGACACATGCCCTCCACTCTCGAAACTGCTGCCGAAAGCCTTGCACCCTCTGCTGCCCGGACGAATTACTTCGATCAGGCGGACAGCCAGAGTGTGATTGCCCGCTACGGCAATTCCAAGATCGGGGCCGAGAGTTCAGCGGCCCTCGCGGACGCCTCGTCACGGCTGGCCCGCAGCCGGGAAGACCGATTGCTGATGGGACGGCGACAGGTCGAGTGGGATCGGGATAATGCCGAGTATCAAGAGAAGCAGGACTGGAAGGCCCAACGCGGCGACTTCCTCAAGCAGATCGCCTTGCTCGACCCGATGGCCGAGGACTACCAGACGGCCCGGACGGCGCTCTACCAGCAGCTCCCGCCGAACGTGCGTGACGATGACGCCGTCACGGCGATCATGGTGGCCAATGACAAGGCCTACGACAATCGCGTACAGGAAGCCGATCTGAAGGCCCGCCGGGACGAAGATTTTGCCCGCCGCAAGGAACTCACGACCACGAGGATGAAGAACGCCACGTGGCTCAATGTCCTGAGCCCGGAGGAGCGCGACCGCTTCAATCTGCCTGATGGCGACTACGACTTCGCGGCTGCCGGGAACCTTGCCTACGAGCGCACCCGGCAGCAGAAGAAGGACGACTCGGTCGAGATGGCCAAGGAGAAGCAGGCGATCCGCATGGAGGGCCGCCCCAAGGACGACCCGGCCCGCAAGATCGCCGAGGAGCACGTGGTCGACACTGCCGCTTTCCCCAACCAGGTCGACGTTCTCCGCAGCCGCAAGATGGCGGAGAAGGGCAAGAAGTTCGACGAGAAGAAGGACGTCAAGGCTGATCCCGGCTACGAGGACGCCCGGCTTTACGAGTCCAACAAGTTCGAGTCCGAGCTGGCGAGTGCCCGGAACATGGACCGTTCGGCCTACGTCAACAAGGTCACCGGGCTTTCGGACGCCGCGAAGAAAAAGCGCGGGGAAGTCTGGGACGCCGCCCAGTACGGTGCCAAGGAGGAAGAAGCTCCGGCGACCCCTCCGGCCGCATCTCCCGAAGACAAGTTCGTCGTGGGCAAGCGCTACCGGGACGCCAATGGCAACGTGAAAACCTACAAGGGCGGCGGTCAATGGGATTGATAGCCGGGCATTCTGCCGATACAAACCCCCATGGCATTCGACCCGACGACCGCGACCCTGCTTGAAGACGAGCCGGATACCGGGTTCGATCCCGCCTCTGCCACCTTGGTCGAGGACCCCGTGGAACAAGATGTTCCCCGTGGAACGGAAGTTCCACAGACTCCGAAAGCCGCCCGTCCCGATGCCCGTGCCGACCTGACCAAGCGGTTGCAGGACGCTGGGCTGTTCGGTTCCGCGACGGCCGCGCTGCAAGGGGCTTCGGACAAGGGCATCCGGCGCAAGGAAGACGGCGATTGGGATCTCCCGCTGATGGAGGCGCAGGTGAAGGGAGATTTCCTTGACGAATTCACCGGAGCAATCAGCCAAGGCGCAACCGCCCTTCGACAGAAGCTGGGGTCCCGGATGGATGACGTCCCGGATAACGGGGTCATCGACAAGAAGGCGACCCAGAAGATCTTCCACGACTTCCAGCAGGCCAACAACCTCTCGGACGACGAGGTGGCCGCCGTGTGGTCGGACCTCGGCAACCAGAACCGCACCTGGGCCAAGGATGAGACCGTCCGGACTCTCTCCGATGGTGAACTGCTTCCGAACCCCGGCAGCCCGGTGTGGCTCAACCCGGACACCGCGAAGGCGGCCATCGAGGCGACCGACACCACGCCTGAGATCAAGGCGGCGGCCCTGAGCCAGATTCCCCAGCTTGCCACGGAGATCGCCGCCCAGAAGACCGCAGCCTACGAGGCCGCGGCGGAAGCGTCGAACACCGGGCAACGGGCAGGGGTGCTCGGGGTGGCCCAGTTGTTCGCCGACCGCGTGGTGCCCCCTTCCGAGTGGGCCGCGAAAACCGGACGCACGGACGTCGGCAGCCCGCAGTTCGTTCTCGACTACGAGAAGACCGTCGACCCCGGCTTCCTCGAAGGGATCGCGGGCAAGGTGGTGCTTTCGGGCAACAAGCTGGCCACCCAGACGCTCGGCACCCTCGGGGCCATGGGAATCACTTCCGCCGGAGATGCGGCAGCCGAGTCATCGGCCACCGCGGCAACCATCAACCAAGGCCTCCCGGACACCGGACTTGCCGGTGCCGCGGTCGAGGAATTGCTGCCGATCGGTGCCCAGATTCTCACCGGTCGCGGCTTCGCGGCGTTCGGGAAGACGGCTGCGGCCCTCGGAACCTTTGCAACCGCAGGCACGCAGTCGGCCGGTCTCACCTTCGCTGAAGAACGGGCCAACGGGGCGACCGAGGAAGAGGCCCGCGAGAAGGCCGTGAAAGCAGGGCTTTCGACGGCCATCATCACCTCGATGTTCGGCACCGGAGCCGGGGGCGGCGTGGAGCGCTTCGCCGCCGGCCAAGCGGCAGACGACGTCACTGTGAGAGCACTGCTCCAGATGGCCCGGGACCGCGGCATCCGGGAGGTCGCCAAGTCTCCCGAACTCCGCAAGTTCGCGGGCACCGTTGCCGCCTCCACCATTGGTGAAGGTGCCGAGGAAGGCATTGACCAGCTTCTCGGGGCGTTTCTTCAGGCGGACCCGGACACCTCGCTCGCGGACGCATGGGAGCAAGCGACACAGGCCTTCAAGGTCGGCGCGGCCATCGGTGGCGGCGTGGACGTCGCGATGAACATCGTCCAGCACGCGCCGAGGACGGCCGCCGCGTTGGCCGAGACTCCCGCTGAAACGGTTACGGAGGCCTTTGAACCCGTAGAAATTGTTACCGATGAAGAAGGATCTCAAGCTCCTGTTGGCATTGATCCGGGCAGTGCGATCCTTGGGACGCCTACAACGCAAGATGGCGTGCTTCCGGAAGTCCAAACGGCGGCACCGGCAGCAGGAACGGAAAGTGATCTGGGAAGCAATAGGGGAGTTCCGCCGGAAGTGGCCGGACAGATCACCCCGGGGCCTACTACTGGAGCCGAAATTCCGGCCTCAGAAGGCGTTGAACCGATCACCCCTTCGCCGGACTCCGATCCCACCCTTTATTCCCGCGACCGGCTCAAGGACACCTTCGACCTGACCGACGAGCAGGCTGACGTCACGGACGCCCTGGTGCAGTCGATGGGCCTCGATACGTCCCGCATCCGGCTGACCCGTGGCGGGACGCCGGGCCAAGGCCTCTCCATGGAGGGCGAAGCTTCTGTACCGCAAGGTATCAAAGGTTCCTTCGAGGTCCTTGAGAATGGTGACATGCTGCTGCGCGGCCTGACCAACCCGGACGTTTCGACCGGACTCCACGAACTCTCGCACGTTGCCCGCCGGACGCTGTTCGACAAGACGGCACCTCCTGCCGGGATGACGGTGGAGGACATCGAGGTGGCCGAACGCTGGGCGGGTGCCGAGGATGGTGTGTGGACCAAGAACGCCGAGGAGAAGTTCGCCCGCGGGTTCGAGCGCTACCTCCGCGACGGCAAGGCACCGGACTCCCGGCTCGCAAAGGTCTTCGCCAAGATCGAGAACTGGCTCAAGGGCATCTACGAGTCGCTCGCCGGGTCGCCGGTCAACGTCCGCGTGACACCTGAGATGCGGGCGGTCTTCGACCGACTGGTGACACGGAACCTCGATGCCGGAATTCCGGCAACGGCAGATGGCCTTACTAGTAGTAAGGTCATCCCAGAAGTCATCGAAAACGCGCCAGCATCGGACACCGTGGCCAAAGAGGCACCGGCTGAAATCCCTGCTGCCACCGAGGAACCCGTGCTCGCGGATGCCGAAGAGTCACCGCCCCCGGAGACCCCGACTCCTCTGGAACCGGAGTCTTCAGCCCCGGATTTCGACGCTCCATACGATCCTGAAGCTCCGACGGGACTGAAGCACGCCATCACGGACGCCGATCGTGCTCGATACGGTCTCCCTCCTCGTGGCGTTGCTCCGGCCACAACCAATCAGGTGTCGTGGGACCGGGCGCTGGCAGCCGAACAAGCGCACCGGGCCGCCGGGAAGCCAGGTACGGCAGGCGGTGACTTGCTGAACTCCCTTCTTCAAAATGCGCCCCGCGCACTCACACCAGACGAGCACGCGCTCCTCCTCCACGAGAAGATCCGTCGTCAACAGGTGGTCGATGCCGCTTACTCGACCCTGAACGCCCTTCCTCAAACCCTAACGGAAGGCGACCGAAAGAACGCGCAGGCGGCCATGGTGTCCGCGCAGGAGGATTTCGATAACCTCCTGGTCTACGCTGACGCCGCAGGTTCGGCTTCCGGTCTGTCCTTGCAAGCACGGAAGATGCTGGTGCATCAGGACTACTCTCTGGCAACGGTCCTCAACCGTGCTCTCGCCGCCAAGAACAAGCACTCGGAAAAGCCCCAGAAGCTCACGGAGAAGGAACGGCAGCAGGCCATTGATCTGGCTCTGAAGCTCCAGAAGGCGCAGGAGCGTGCGGACTCTTTGGAAGCCGAGAACAAGGAACTTGGGGGGATGATCGACCGTCTCACCAAGGAAGTCGAGGACGCTCAAAAGAAGCTTCGCGCCAAAGGCCGCGATCCGAAGTCGCGGGCCAGGATCAAGGAGAAGCTCCAGCCGAAGATCGACGAAGCGAAAGCCCGGCTGGCTGAAAAGGGGAAGTTCAAGTTCCTGGCTCAGGAGGAGCTTTCCCCTGAAGACTCCCAAGACGTTGAAGACCTCGCCACCGTGGCATCCGAGTGGTTGGTGGACCGGGAACTCAGCCTTCCGGATTTTACGTCCCGGCTGATCGACACTTTCGGAGATTTCGCGGAACCATTGGCGGGACACGTTTTCAACAAGGCCAACGAAATCTACCTGGAAGCATCGGAATCGTTGGAGAGCGGAACCGCCACCCGCAACCCATCGAGGCAGGAAGTCCTCGACGGCATTACTCCGGAAGGAGACACCCCTTCGCGGGAAGACATCTGGGCTCTGGCCCGCGCCCATGTGGTGGCAGGCCTTCGTGGCAACAAGGTGCTGAACGCTGTATTCGACGACCTTGCTCCCCTCTTTCCGGGGCTCACCCGTGAGCAAGTGGCTACCGATTTCACCGGCTATGGTAAGGTCACCTTGCCTTCGGACAAGGAGGTTCCGAAGGAGCTTAACCGCATCCGTAGCTTGGAGCGCATCGCGCTGAAGATTCTCGACGTGAAGTCCGGGAAGCCTCCGAAGAAGACGGGCTCGCAGCGAGGCGAACAGGACGTAGAAATCCGTGAACTGGAGAAAGAGTTCCGGAAACTTCTCAAGGAAAGCGGGATCCGAGTTACCGACCCTGCACGCCAGATCAAATCGACTCTCGGGGCGATCAAGCGGCGGATGCAAAATGAGATCGAGGAGCTTCAACGCGCCTTGGACAGCGGCAAACGTCGAGCCGAGAACTCCCCGGTTCCGGTCGAATACGATGAGGAAGCCGAAACGCTGAAGGAACAACTCGATCAACTCCGGAAGGACTACGAGGAAGCCTTCGGCGATAAGAAGCTGTCCGAAGAAGACCGCATCAAGATTGCGGAGAAATCCTTGGAACGACGGATTAAGACGGCAGAGGAACTCAAGGCCGCCGGACTCACTTCGAGGCCCCGGACCACGTTCTCTTCAGCATGGTCTCCTAACATCTCGGATCTAAATGCCCGGCTGAAGGGCATTCAGGACGCCAGGAAGGAGATGGCACGGGAATCCGGTGCCACGGACGCCGCACGTCTCGCCCGCCAGCTTGCGTCCATCAAAAACCGCAAGGTCGAACTGGAACGACGGATGCGCGAAAAGGACTTCTCCCCGAAGGCCAAGCCAACGCCATTGAAGAACTCGGAACTCGTGAAGGCCCGCTTTGAGTTGGAGAAGCTCAAGGCTGCCTACAACGAGATGCTCATCGAGCACGCGATCACGAACGCCAACTTCTCGAAGAAGCTCGCTTACAATATCCGCAGCGGGGGCAACCTTCTGAAGGTCACCACTCTTGGGGGCGACTTCGGGGTTCTGTTCCGTAACCTTGGTGGCGCAACCATGGCGTCCATCACGGAGGACATGAAGAAGCTGCTTCCCGGTGCCCGGGGCGCAGAAGCCCGGGCCAATGAATCGGCTTTCCTCAGCATGCTCAAACAAGGTGCCCGGGCCTTCGGAAGTGCGGAGTATGAGGCGGCCTTGTTCGACGAGATCATGCACCGCCCGAACGCAGCTTACGATCAGGCCTACGGCCTGAAGTTTGCTTCACCCTTCGACTCCGCACGGATTTCCACGGAGGACATCCCGGCGGCCAACCTTCTCGACAAGATCCCATGGTGGATTTGGCCAACTCTCGCGGGTGCCAAGATTGCATGGATCGCTTCGAACCCGGTCCTTGCTGCGGCCGTCGGCCTCTCTGGTGCCAAGATCGCAGGCCTCCTCGGGGTCAGCGTGGCCCAGAAGCCGTTGCTGCAAGCCCTCGATCGAGCCCAGCGGGCGATGACCAATCATGCACGGGCAACGCTGATGGATGCCATGATCGCTTCCATGCCGGATGAGACAGTCTCGATGGATGATGGCAAGGCGCTGGCCAAGGCCGTAATGATCGGAACCGGTCGAGGTGCCGTGAGGTCGCTTGAGTCTTTCATGCCGGCGCTCCAGACGATGACCCTCGCAATGAGGTTCTACCTCTCCCGTGTCCAAGCGCTCTCGGTTTACCCACTGTGGTCTGGCCCGATGTCCGCGGACGCCCGGAAGCAGATCGCCGGATTCTATGGCAAATCGGTTACCGGACGTGCGGCCATCTATGCGCTGCTCGCCCTTGCCTTCGGTAAGGCGGATGACGATGACCCGGAGGATACTGGGGTCGTTCTCAATCCGTGGAGCAAGGACTTCGGGAAGGTCCGAATTTCCAAGAACCTGATGGTGGATGTTGGCTCCGGTCTCCAGCAGTTTGCCGGAGCTTTCTACCGATCGGTCAGGGGCGGGGTTCAGGACAGGGAGGCGGGTGAAATCAAGGTGTACACGCCGCAAGAAAAGGCGAATGACATGCTGCGGTTCCTTGGGACCAAGCGGGCGCTCACCGTCGGCTTCCTGTGGGATACGTGGAAGGGTGAATATTATGGCGGGAAGCCCCGGACGATCGTTACCGCTCTGGATGAGGTCACGTCGATGATCATCCTGAACGACATGTATCAGGTCTATGAAGAAGGCGGCCCTGTAGGTGGAACCCTGGCGGCCATTCTCATGATGGCGGGCGGCGGGGTTACCGTTGGCAGCTTTGAGGAAGAGAAAGCCAAGTGGGCCGCACTCAGGAATGAAAAGGAAATCGAGCGTCAGGAACGCGGGGAAAGACTTAACCAATGAGTGAACCGAAGAAACTCGCCATCATCCAGGACTTCGAAAGCCCCCCGGGCGGATGGAAATACGTCGTCCCGGAGACCGGGATCGAACTGAAGGCCCCCTACGCGAAGTCGCTGAAGCAACGGATCGCCGCGCACCTCAACGCCAATGGTCTCCCGATGCCGGACTCCGATGTGCTCGACGACGCGATCTGCCGGCAGTCGGGCCACGGGGAGCCGTGGTGCGGCGGGGCGGTGAAGGCGGCTTCTGAGAATCCCCTTCTCACGATGGCCACGGTCAACCGGTTCCTCCGCACCGTGCTTCAGGCAGTCAAAGACCGGAAGTTCGTGGACACCGTTGAACGGGAGCGCCGGTTAGCGATCTGCCAGGCTTGCCCAATGCACACCACCCTGGGGACGGGCTGCCGTGGCTGCAATGCGGTCCTCAAGGCGATCTCCAAGGTGATCCCGATCGAGGAGGGCGGACTGAATGCCTGCCGGGCTTGCGGCTGCGCGACCTCGGTCAAGGCAGTTCTGGATCTCGACACTCTGAAGAAAGCGGAGGGCAGCAATCGTCCGCCTTACGCTCAGGGGTGCTGGATGCTTTCCGATCCTTGAGCCTGGGACCTTGGAATACCGGGATTGTAAGCGCTTCCATAATATCCATGCCGATCTTCAACCTGTATGAGATCGTATTCTTGGGAACTCCATATTTCTCGGCTAAATCAGGGATGAACCTCAAGGACCCGTCAGGCATGGTGACAGGTCGATTGCTTCGCTTATTACGCGCCTGTTCTTTGCTCGTGGCCCATCGGCAGTTGCCGGGTTCGTAGTTCTTTGACCAGTCGATCCGATCCAAAGAAAGCCCTTCGGGACGCTCGCCCATATCCTCGAAGAAATTCTCGAACTTCAGCCATCGGTCGCATACTCGAATGCCTCTATCGAAGTAATACTTTTTCGCGGTGGACCCATTCCCTCGGCAGATCATCCCCCACCAAGCTCTGTAGGTCTTCGTTAGGGACATCCTGTGGGTGTATTGCTTTTCGGCCCGGAAGCATTTGCATCCGTAGATTCGACCGGGCTTCAGGCTGCGAAGGTAGATCTCGTGTTCCTCACCGCAGTCGCATTTACAGACCACACGGCGGGTGAGTCTTATACCGTTGTTGTGGGGTTCGGCGTCTCGGATGATAGTTAGCTTGCCGAAGCGTTCCCCGGTGTGGTCGACCCATTTCCTCCGTTTGATTTCCTTCATACCGAAAACAGAAAGCCCGTCCGAAGTTCACCCCCTGCACCCGACGAATCGGAAAGGCGAGGCCCGGACGGGCAGATCTACTGAAGCTGGTTTGAGCCAGGTGCATTCCGTCTCAGAAGCCCGGACTCTAGCAGCCTATGTGATGTGGTCAAGTGCTCTCGGATTCCGGTTCCTCTTTCTCCTTGAAATCTCCATCGGCGTCGAGGTGGGGTGGAGGCCACCCGGCATTCCTGATGTTGCGGCTGCGGAGCCATCGACTCCATAGCCTCAGAGGGAGGTCGATCAGCATCCCTAGCAAGATGACCGTCCCGATGAACGTCCAGAAGCCGGAGAAAATGAATTGCAGGATGTCTTTCATAGCGGTCTCGCTTTCGGCCGATCATCGACCAGTGTCCCGAACGCCGCGGCGTCCATGATGATGTTGCACGAGGCGGCGACATGCGCGACGTGCGGCAGCCCGGAATCCGGGTCGAGGTCCTGCCCGTCGAGCACGGCATCGAGGTGCCTGCGCATCGCATGGAGGTAGGTCATCATCGGCACCTTGTTCTCCCTCCAATTCCACGGGCCGTAGCGCTCCGCCCCGAACTGGTGAACCTTGGCGGTGGCGTCCGCGGCGACCGGAGGGATTAGGGCAAGGGGAGTCTTGGCGGCCCCTTGGGCGACCTTCGGGGATTCAGGGACTTCGTTCATTTCAACAATCTCCGAAACACAGTCCCAATCATGGTCGCGGTCCCCGTCAATGTAACGGCCGTCCGAATCCCATGACGTACCGGACCACGGGCCTTCTCGAACCGTGAACCGGTCGATGCCCGAAATCATGGGACCTGCGATTTCCCCGTTCCGTAGCTGATAGGATTTCCTTTTTTCGAGTTTCATTGGATATGCTCTGGTTTGAATTCAATGCTGCCGCGCTGCATGGTCCCGCGTTCCGGCGCTTCGTCGTCCCGGTATTTTCTGAACCACTCGTTGCGGGCGGTCACGCATTCCGGGTGGAAGCGTCCGCTCCAGAAGTCGCCTTCCCACTTCCCGGCGACCACGGTTGACGGGTCTCCCTTGGCGATGTCCTCGCAGCACCAATAGCAGCGGCACGGCTTCCGGGTCTTGCGGACCTGGGTCTCGGAATAGAGTTCGGCGTAGCTCATGGTTCTTCTTGTGCGATTCGATAGCAACTTCGGCATTGCTCTCCTTTCGGAAGAACGCCGTGGCACAGGACGCAGGTCTGTGCGTTCCCGCAGTAGTGCTTTTCGCGATGGAAGCCGTTGACCGGCGTATCCCCGGCGGCACACATCGTGCAGCGTCCGTTCTCCCTGAACCATTGGTACCGGGCGTCGTTGATCGTGTCGTGCAAGTCACGAATGTTGCTTTCGCGAAGTTGTTCTCGTGTCATCATAATGCAAGACGGATAAGCGTGACACAGCTCACCGCCTCTTCCCGAAGGCCCCCTTGGTCGCTTGTTTCCGGTGCCGCGGCGGCCGGGAGCTGCCGTAGAGGCGTTTTTCCTCACGCCCGCGAAGCCGTTCCTTGTTGGCGACGGTGACCACGAGGGTTTCGTCGTTGCAGGTCATCTGATACGGATCGGTCGTCACCGCGAATTCGTCTTCTTCGATGGTGCGAAGATCGTATGCCTCGCGATCCGAAAACTCCGTCAGCGAGTTCCAGGTAGCCTCGTAGGCCCGGTTGTATTCGGACGTCGGGGCGTCCGGGTGTGCTTGCCGCCACAGGGCCATCCGGCGCTCGGTCTCCTGCGTGCGTGGGCTGTTTCCGAAATGGCTCATGGTTTCAATTTGTTGGGGTTAATCGGGTCTTTATCTGTCGCCGGATTCAGACCGAATTTCGTAGGGTCGATTCCATGCGTGATCATCGCGGCTTCCCACTTCTCGGCGGCTGATGCGGACCACTGGCGGTTGCCTCGCTCAAGGTCAGAGAGGAACGGGGCCGATAATCCCATTGATTTCGCCAGTGTTCGCAAGGAGATCCCGGCTTGCTCACGAAGTTCTCTGGCATACTTGCCGTTGCTCCGATTACCTTCAATGAACAGCCTGCCGCAATGGGCGAACCATTCGTCGTTGGCGACGATGCGTGACCGGAGGGGGCTCATATCGTCAAAAGCATTTCACTGGTTCCCCGGATGTCCGCCAGAAGGGACGCCAAGGCTTCCTCCTCGGTGTTCCCGGTGCCCGAGGCGTAGTTGTTCCGGTACATCGGGTGGAAGGGATTCTCGATACCGTTCTCGTCCCGGTGGTAGCTGCCGAACAAGGCGATGCCGACGCGGACCTCGTAGCGCGGCCGGCGCAGGTCACCGGGCTTGAGGTCCATCACGCGCTCCTTGTCGTCGAGTTCATGGAGGTAAATCTCCGTGACCCCTTGGCAGGCCAGGGCACCACAGGTCTCACCGGGCCGGATGATCCGGGTGTCCGGGACGGGATCGTCTTCGAAGTGGAGGGTTTTCATGGGTCTAAAAGTCCAGATCCCCGAAGGGCTTCTTTAATGGCACCTTCGATTGTCGGGTCGCCACATTCGTCCCATGGGATCTGCCAATACCCATCGTAGACGTAACAGCCGTTGGGGTGGGCCACGGTGATGTAAAAATCGTAGTGGTCTTCATCCTCGCCACGACGGGTCACGCAGATGTCGTGCTTCCGGTAAGTGGCGATGAACCCGATTTCCGAGTAGTCCCGGACTTTTCGGATGATCCGACGTTTGCCGTCGATGTTCAGGCAGAGGCTCATCGCCCACTCCTTTCTTCGGTGAGCTTCCACGCGGCCATCAGGGCTTCCCCGAGCGGTGTGAAATACATCAGATCGTAAACCATCACCGGGCAGTCCGGTACGGCCGACATCGGAGCATCAGTTGATAAAAGTATGACTCCGGCATCCTCGCCTTCGGTGACGACGATCTCCTCCAGTTGGGAGCGCACGGATGCAATGGTCCGCCGCAGTCGCCGGTTCTCGGTCTTCTCCTCGGCAGCTTCCCGGATGGCGTGCATCAAGGCCTTCCGAAGCGCTGGGGCGTCCATCTTCCGGGTGTCCGGGTAGCCGTCGAGATCAGGGTCGATGGGTCGGTTCATAGTGAGGCAATGAGTCCTTCTTTACTGTCGAACAGAAGCTCCTCGTCATGCATGGGTGCGAGGTCTTTCTGATTTGGGGCGAAAACATGATACCTAACGTGAACGACCACACCCCTCCTGGAATCTTCGGAAACGTAAGGCTCGATTCTCAGGATCTTGGCAAGCAATGCCTTATTGGCATGCATCAACCAGACCTCCTGACCGACGTTGAATTTGGTTTCAATGGTCATGGGTGATACTCGGTTACCGTGGTGATGGTCTGTTTGATCGGAACCCACTCTTCGCCGGGCTTCCTCTCCTTTCTTCCGATAGTCTCAAGGCAGTCGTTGCGGTCCCAATGCTCGCCGGTATCGCACACCCATTTGCCGTCTCTGAACAGGCGGACCATCCATCGGGTTTCGGTCTTAGTTTCAGGGGGTCGGTTCATTTCAGGTTCGCTTTGAATTTAGTTTTCAATGCTCTCCGCGACAGGATCTCGGTCGCCATCTTGCGGACGATCGGGGCGACATAAGCAGTGGCGTACCAGCAGTTCGTATCGGTCGGGGTCTCGCAGGCTTCCAGAATCCCGTTGAGCTGGCGCACGGTCATCTTCTCCAGATCGTCCTCCATGGCCTTCCAGTGTTCGGCGAAGGGCCGGAGTTTCCGAAGCAGGGAATTCGTCTTGCGGGTGTTTGGCTTATGGCAGCCGAGGAGTGTCTTCATAGGCGTGATGTCTTCGGTCTATCGGATTACCAAAAATTAGTAAAGAGGTTATTTCCCGGCATTTTTCACGGGCGCGGATTTCCATTTTTCGGTCACCATGGAGACGGCGTCCGCAACACTCCGGGCGATGCCGCCGATTCCTCCGAGACGGTTCACCATCTTCAGAAACCGTCCCTGCGATTCCTTGCGATCTTTAGATGTGGAGTCCTTTTCCTTCTTGGTCTCGATGGCACAGAACACCCCGATCGTCTTCCCGACGTCCCCGGCAGTGACAACGTGTGGCACAATGCCGATGAGGTCCGAGGTCCCCGGAACCCCGATCTTCACGGGGCGTCCATCCATGGTGAGGAACGTCCCCACCTGGTAGCGGAGGAACACGCCCGCCTGTATTTCAGAAAGCTTCAGCCTGATGTCGGTCTGGATCTGTGATTCACTGCTCATCCCGGTAGTTCGCTGATGTCAATGGGTCTCCCCCGGAGGACCTTTATGGCCCAGAAGTGAGGTCTCTTGTATTTCCTCGCCTTCGCAATGGCGTAGAGTTCCGGGTAGGTCTTGGCTTTCTTCACTTCGATCCTCTGCTGCTCCTTGGTCTGCTCGATCTCCACGAGTTTCCCGTCGACGTGCTTCAGTGATTTGAAAGTCTTTTCTTTCTTCGGATATTCGTAGCCGCAGTACGGACAGACCGGCTTGCTGAGATGAACGGAAAAGCACTCTTCGCAGGTCCTCGTTGGCGGAGCTTTTCCCTGCATCACTTTCTTCCCGGCATCCAAGGTCCAGTGGTGATCGGTCGAGGCAAAGCCGTGCTTCACCATCCAGCGTCCATTGACCACGCTGCCCACGTTACCCACGTGGTCGAGGACGTAGGTATGGTCCTTTCCCGAGGACATCCGCAGCCCTCTTCCGATCTGCTGGAGGTGGAGCGCCAGGGACGCCGTGGGGCGTAAGAGCTGGACGGCCGTGACCGACGGAACATCGAGGCCCTCACCAATCAGGTCACAGGAAGTGATCACCTGATACTTCCCGGTGCCGAGTCCCGTGATCCGGTCATCCCGGTCATCATCACTCAAGTTTCCGTCGACCGCTGCGGCCCGGTAGCCGGCGGTTCGGTATTGCTCGGCAACGTGATGGGCGTGGGCCACGGACACGCAAAAAACCAGCATAGGGGCACCATCGCAGATCTGCCGGTAGTGGGTGATGGCATCCCCGGTGATCTGGGGTTCGTCCATCACTTCCTCGGATTGCTTGGTCGAGTAGTCCCCCGCCTGAATCTTCAGCTTCGACGTGTCGGCCTTGATCGGAGGGGCGTAGTATTTTGCGGGAGACAGGAAGCCGTTGTCCGTGAGAAACGTGTTCGTGGGGCCGAGGATCAGGTCGTCATAAACAGACCCGAGGCCTGCACCATTGAGGCGGCAGGGGGTTGCCGTGACGCCGAGCTTCCGGGCGTCCGGATAGTAGTCGAAAATCTTCCGAACTGTCGGACTGGTCCCATGGTGTCCTTCGTCGAGGATGATGAGGTCCGGCTCCGGGAGTTTCGCCAGCCTGCGCACGATGGTCTGTGTGGACGCCACGAGGACCTGTGCGCTGAAGTCCGGTTGCACGCTGTGACGGATGCCGAAGGACTTCAGCGTCCGTGAGGCTTGCGCGAGGAGTTCCTGCCGGTGGGCGAGGATCCACACGCGCTTGCCATCGACTACCTCGTTCTCCGTGATCTTGGAAAACACGACGGTCTTTCCTCCGCCCGTCGGAAGGACGGCGAGTGGCCTCCGACAGCCGAGGACATAGGACATCTCGATGTCCGAGACGAGCATGTCCTGATATGGCCGGAGAGTCGGGGTCATTGCGGCAGCTTGTCCGTGACCTCGCGCTGCCAACGGCGGCCGAGCATGAGGATCTTTCGGCGGGCCTTCTTGAAGGCCTTACGGTCTCCCGCCAGTGCGGCCGCCCGGGATTCCTGAAGCAGGTCCTCGAAGATCGGGTTCATGAAGTCCATCTCGGCCTTCATCTGTTCCAGTTCCTCCTTGCGACGGAGTTCGCGTTGACGCCGGGCTTCCAGCTTCCGGGTCTGCAACTTCAGGCAGACGCGGATGAGCAGGAGCAGCGCGTAGACCGTGCCGAGGGTGATCAGGAGTTCCACATGGACCTCCTCTTATCCATGTTTTTAGCACTCACCCCTCTTTTTGGAGGAAGTGAAACTGCCGCTTCATCAGGCCATCCATAGCTCCTCCGGTCCCGAATTAGCTGGACACTTATCCCATATTCAGAAGCCCATTCCAAAGTAGTTTTAGTTTTTCCGAAGGCGGTTATCTTCAGTGATCGTTCCCGATTGTATGCTTGCTCTTGAGGGGTAGCCCATCGGCAATTTTCGGGGGAGTAAGGGCCGTCGTTGTCCTTGCGGTCCAAGGTCCTCCCTTCGGGGCGTTCGCCCATGTCCTTGAAGAAGGCTTCAAATGAATCCTTCCACCTGTCACACATGGTAATCCCTCTGCCTCCATACCTTTTGAAACTCCGGGTGTTTGGGTTGTAGCATCTCCTTTTAATGGCCGCCCATATTCCGTAAGATTTGGTTTTAGTCATGCCGTGGGTGGTGCTACGATCCCGCAGGACTTTCGTGTGGAAACACCCACAAGAGGTAGTACCTCCGCGTTTTATTGAGGCAAAAGACAGCCTCTTTCTATTGCCGCAATCGCACAAGCAAAGCACGTGTCTAGTATCGTTCCCGCGGTGAGCCTCCGGTTTTTCCGCCTCGCTCAAAATCGTCAACATGCCGAATTTCGCACCTATGGGGGTGGGGGACTTTCCTCGTCGGGTCTTCTTCATTGACGTGTATTCTTCAGGTGATTCTTGATCCGCTTTCCGATCTCCTTGCGTTCGGCCCGCTGGAGCGCGACGACCAGCTTGTGGACGATCTCGGTCTCCCGGATGCGGTCCTTGCCGCGTTCCAGTTCGACGAGGATGGCCCGCTTCAGGGTGACCGGAGTCCGGGCGGTCTTGAGCCACTCGCGCAGGCAGAGGGCGTTGCTGAACGCGAGGCTGCGGCGGTGGGCGTCGGTGACTTCCGGGGTGTCGGGGAAAATGTCGGTGGGGTTCATCAGTCCTTTAGGTAGAAAGGCACATGGGAGCCGGAGCTTTCCAACGGAAAATCGTGCGCCCATGGTTGTTTGCGGCAAAAGGCTTCCATGAAGCTTTCCAGTGAAAGGCCGTTTTCCATGCCGAGGATTTCATCGTGAATAATCATGCGAATATCATGGCCGTCTTCTTCCGCTTGAAGACATCCGTAGTTCAGGAAGTCCGCCCCGATCGCTTGGCAGGCATTCTCAAAAAGTCGGCTTCCCCACGTATAGATCCTCGACCAATGGCCTGAGAGCGGGACTTTGCCGTAGAAGGAAATCGAGTCCGCATAGTAGCCTCCCCGCTCCCGCTTCCACGGGTCCTCTAACATCTGCTCCTCAGAGTATTTGCGGAAGACTCTCTTTACCTCCGGTCTCGGGTAGTATAGTCGACGACCGCTGGGGAGCCTCATCACAAGGTAGATGATCCCGGCAAATCGCACACGGCCGAACGCCAACTTCCCGTTGGCCACGAAGGTCGTCTTGCCTTCAGTGATGGCGTCCTTGGCTGCGGTCTCCATGGCGTCCCAGCATTCGGGGTATTTGCTGAAAACCCGGCGGAACTCGGAGACGTTAGCATTGCACTCCTTGAGAGGCTTTTCAATTCCCATGCCTCGCAGGGAATCCCGCATCCCCTCTCCCCCGGTACCATAGATACACTGAAGTTCGAGAACCTTTCCAACCTGCCGCTGGTCTTTGGTGACCTCTTCGTAGGGGATCTTGAAAGCGATTTTGGAAGCCATCACCTTGTATTGGCATTCCCCACGGAGGATTGAATCAAGCTTGTCCTTCTGTCCGCAAAGCCACGGTCCAATGCGGCTTTCCACTCCGACGAAATCGGCTGAAAGCATCGTGCCTTCGTGCGGCTGGATGAAGTGACGTGCACAGGAGGCGATCACTTCCAAGGGGGACTCCCACAGCATGCAGAGTTCCTCCAAGGAGCACCCGTCACAGATCAGCGCGTAGGCCGTCTTCGAGTCCTCAATGGTGGACTTCTTCATGTTCTGCGGCTGAATGAGTCGCCCGGTTGCCCGGCCGGTTCGGGCACCGTGGTAGAGAGTGGTGCCGCGGACATAACCGTCGTCACAGGCGCAGGCCAACATCGCCGGGATCTTCTTCAGCGCGGCGAACGAAAGCAGGCTTCGCATCTTGAGGGCTTCCGCACCTTCCGGTGTCAGGTTGCTCGTGTCCTCAAGGGCCTTGTCGATCGTGTCCGCCTGAAGGTTCTCCCCCGTGTAGCCCCGCTCCTGCAACCATGGGAGCAGTCTCTTGCCTTGGGTATGCGCGAGGCCCGTGAGATTGATGAAGCGGTTGCCGAGGCGTTCGCTGTACTGGTTGGCCAGCTTGTCCGCGTGGGCAAGGGCCTTCCGGTTGACCGGCACTCCCTTGTAGTTCATCCGGAGATCGAACTGGAAGGCCGCGAGTTCCTCCCCCGTGAGTTCGAACTTATGGAGCTTGGCAGCCAAGGCCCGCTCGGCGATCACATCCTTGCGGCAATATTTGAGGAACATCCCCCATGCTTTGCGAAGGGTGACCAGTTCACCCTGTACCTTCACCAACCAGTCCCACCGGATCATGTCTTCCTCCAACGGGAGGTAGGTCTTGTGGTTCTTCGGCTTCCGGCCCGCGGTAAACTTGCCATTCTTCAACGGCTTGATGGTGTCGGGGTCCTTGGCTCCCGGCGGCGGGAACAAGGTGACCGCTTTCTCCCCCTTGCAGAAGATGTCGATCAGATCGTCGCCGGCTGCGTCCTTGTCTTCCGGGAGGTCGAGGTCTTGCAGGGCCTTCTTGAGATTCGACCGGAGGGCGGCCCGGTTGCACATGGCCATCGAGCACCTCCATTGGGAAAGATCCGGCTCCGGGATGCCGAGTTGCCGGGTGAGCACATATCGGGAAACGGCTATCTCGAACTGCGCATTGAAAGCCCGGATGACCGACTTGGTCTCCACGGCTTCACGGAACAGGTCAAGGGCTTCCTCGGACTCCATGCCATCCGGGTCGAGGGAATCCCACACCAGTACGGGACCGTCATCCTTGCAGATGGCGAACATGAGGATGCGGGTGCTCGGATCGTTGGCATAGCGATACCCGCCTACCGCTGACAGATCGGCCTCACTGCTCGTTTCATAGTCCAATCCGTAAACGCTCATCCTTCTACCCGGAAAGCCTGCCACCGGATTTCCCAGTGGCAGGCGAGTCTAACAACCGGTCACCCGGCGGACGGATCAATCGTCGTCTCCGAGATCGACGTCCTCACCATCGAGGTCATCGTCCTCGTCGTCATCCGGGAGGTCGTCGGCGGACGCCGTGGAGCCCGCGAACGCGGTGTCATCCTTGGCGAACTGGACGATCTCCAGCGAGGCGCAGATCTTGTCGAAGCGCTTCGGCTTGTAGAAACCCACCACGATGTTGACCCAGCAACCGGAGTACGGGAACTGGTCGTGGCCAGTGTCGATGACGCCTGCGGACTTCTTCTTGCCGAGCACCTGCGGACGCTTCTGGTCCTCGTTGCGGTTGGCGGAGAAGAACCAGTGGCCCTTGTATTCCTCCGGCACGTCCTCGGCCTTGTCACCATCCTGGAGACAGATGTCCTTGGCCTTGAACTTCACCGTCGGGTTGGCCTTCTTGATGCGTTCGATGTCCGCATCGACCTTGGCCTTGGCCGCCTTGCCCTCGGGAGTATCCTTCGGGATCAGGGCCACCATGCCGTAGCGCTTCTTGCCATCGGGCTCGCCCTTCACCGCTTCCGGCTTGGCCAGCTTCAGGAAAGAGGCACGCACTCCAAGCAGGGTCACTTGTCCACCTTTTTCTTTGGTATCGCTCATCGTATTTTCTGTTTTCGAGTTACTTCTATCGTTTCCGGGATCCTGCCTCCCGTCGGCATCGTGTGGTGAAATCTTTTACCCGAGCATCGCCTCCTCGTCGATGTCCTCTTCCTCTTCATCAGGGAGTTCGTCGACCAGCGAGGAGACCTCGGGGCGGCTATCGTCCAGCGTGGCGATCGTCTTCTTGGCGTCCGAGCGGCTGATGAGGTTGGCGAAGGTGGTGGCCGTCCGCTTGACGTTCTCCATCTTCTCCGCGAGGGCGGGGATCTTCTCGACCTTGGCTGGCCCGAGCAGCTTCTCCTCGGTATACTCGTCCTTCTTGAGGCCCTGCCCCCGGAGGAACGTCATCACGGCCTTCTCGTCCTTCCACTTCCTATCGCCGGATCGACCGTACACACACTTCAGGCCCTCGATTTTCTCGCCTCCGAGGACCCGTGCCTTGAGGTGCTCCTCGATGTCCTCCAGCAGCTTCCCGATGGCCGAGGAGTTGCTCCACAGGGCCACCATCTGGTCATCGGTCAGCGCGGAGACGCGGCCGTTGCTGGCGAACTCCAGCCGGGAGATCAGGCGTTCGACGACCGGCTGCGCACGGAAAGCCTTCTTGGTGGTGTCCGGGATCTCATCGTCGTCCGGGAGTTCGGCCAGCAGGTCGACGCCGGAGTAGCTGGCGTCCGGGTTGTCGAGCACGGAGGTCAGGTACTCGGCACGGGCAGAACACATGCTGCGAACTGGACAGAAGGCTCCACAGGTATCTTCGGAGGCATAAAACACCGTGTCTTTGCCCGACCGGACTTTGGCCGCGGCTTCCTCGATTGGCCGGACGAAATCCTCCAGATCCTTGCGAGTGATTATCCACGGCTTGAGGTCGGCAGCTTCGTGGTGGTTCGGCTGATAGGCGCGGATGTTAACCACGTAGTCGGGGCCGAAGGACATCAGCCCGTCGTCCTCAAGGTCGCGCATCCGGTTAACGGCGTAGAGGGCGAATTGTTCATTGTCCACGTTGCGCACCAGCTTACCGCTGCCTGCCTTCAAATCGCGAAGGTAGCCGATCTCCTCGGTCCATACGTCGAAGTCCGAGGTGCCGGTGTCCCCCGGGCTATGGCGCAGGTTGACCTCAGACTCGATATACGGGCGTTCCCCTTCAGGAACTAGTGCAAGACAGTGGTCGACGTAGCCTTCGACAGTGAAACGAAGCTCCTCGGGAATCTGGTCGCGGGTCTTCTTACCTTCGAAGATCCATGCGGCCCAATCGTGAGCCCTGGTTCCAGATCTTGAGGCGACCGAGCCTTCCGAACGCCAGATATCCTTCTGCTGTTCCTTCGTGAGCTTGGCGACCTTGACCTTGCCATCATGGATGTCGGCGGCGAGTTTGATCGCCCGCTTCTCGTGATCCTTGAGTTCTTCGGCAGGCAGGGACTCCAGATACGATGTCAACCGGACCACGCTCTGAACGGCCATCAGAAACAGCTTGTCCTTGTTGGCGGCTTCCAGTGCCGGGCCGGCGGTGCAGCGGGACCATCTGCCTGCGCTTGATGGTGACAGGCGACTGTGCTCATTGTCGGATCCAGAGGTCCGGGCGTTCGTGGTGTTGGACATTTCGGAGGTTGTTTTTCGGACTATCGTTTCTTGCGGGTGACCGTTCTTCATCTCCGTGCGGATCACTAGATGGTCGCAGCCGCAGTGCCGGGGGAACGGGCGTTCGGAGGTCATTGGAAAGAAGTGGCAGGACGGATTTCGCTACACCTGCTTCGGTGCTGCTATGCTCCACGTTGGCTAATCCCGGCGGACTCCTACATCCGTTGGTCCGGGAGTGGTGGTCACGGCGTTCATCCGTCCTGCCATTTTGGAAATCTCGGGGTATTGGACGCCGGGGCACCTCCTTTTCGTGGGCACCCCGGCGTCCGTTCTTCCCTCCCCAGGGAATCTGTCAGGCGATGGCCGCCTTGAAGTCTGCGAGGAACTTGGCGAACTGGTCTTCCGACAGCAATGGCAGCGATGCCTTCTGATCCGCATCGACTGCCCCTGCTGCCTTGAGCAGCTTGCTGAAGGAAGTCTTGATCAGGGTGATCTTGGCCTCGTCACCGGCTTCCTTGGCTTCCGCGGAAGCCGTGCGGAAGAAGTCCCTGATGTCGGCTTGGGTGACCTTGGGTGCCTCTTCCTCGCCGCCGAGGTCGGCTTCCTCCTCTTCCTCTTCTGCCGGGGCTTCCGGTTCAGGTTGTGGCTCCGGTGCCGGTTCTTCCTTGGGCTTGTCCTTCTTGTTGCCCTTCGGCTTGGTCTCCTTGGGTGCCGGAGTTTCGGCAGCGGCAGGATCGGCCGTGACCGTGGTGGGCGTCTCACGGAGGGCGAGGAGCCGGTCGTTCTGTTCGATCAGACGTTCGTTGAGAGCGTTCTGCTTTTCGAGGGCATCGGCGACACGGCCGAGCGATTGTTCAAGTGACATGGTTGTCGTGGTTTCTGGTTCGGGGTTGGAAAATCAGTAGGAGGATGTCCGGGGGAGTTTAGCAATGGGGCCGACGTCTGCGGCTTTCCGGGTCACCTTGAGAATGCCTTTCTTGTAGAACTGGCGGCGGGATTCGTGGCTTCGGGTTAGCAGGTTTCCTTTGCCATTCCGGTTCCAAGGTTGCACGAGGATCGTCCCCATGGACTTCCACCGTTTGTCAACCAGTCCTCCGGTAATGCTGATCACGACGCCCTTGGTGTACCGGAAGGCTGTGTCGCACACTTCGACCTCATCGCCGACGGCGACTCCAAAGTATTCGCTAGTGATGCGTTTGTTCTCCTCGAACTGTGCGTCACGGATCTTGCTTGCTTCTTGGAGGGTCTTCCAAGAGGCGCGGAGTTGGCGTGTGGCTTCTCTGGTTGTCATGGTTGGCGTGATGTCTTGTTAGGTGACGCGGGGAGATTTACCAAAAATTGGTAAACGGTCAAATGGTTTCGTCGGGAATCTGAAGAATCCTGTTGGAAGCGATCTCGAAATACCTCGGGTCACGCTCAATCCCGATGAAATGGCGTCCGGTGTTCCGGCATGCGACGCCCGTGGTCCCAGACCCCATTGTGTTATCGAGAACCATCTCGCCCGGAAGCGTGTAAGTGCGGATCAGATACTCCATCAGGGAGACGGGTTTCTGGGTGGGATGTATTTGATCCTGCCTACGCCACTTTTGTTGGAAGAAAACCACGGAATCAGGGTAACGCGTTCCTTCGTTGACCGTGGTCGAATCCCCTCGTCTTCCGAGCCCCGTTTGGTGGTTGTTTATTAAGGGGGCTTTTCGAATCCTGCAATACGCATCTCCGGCCTTCATCTGAGGGTAGTATGAATACTTGCCGTAGCTAAAAACGAGGACGGACTCATGCTTGGCCATAGGTCTTCTTTTTGCTGTGAAGGCGCTCCCAGACTTCGACTTGTGCCACACCCATTCGTGTTTGAAGGCTTTCATATTACTCATCACGAGCGTCGAAGTGAAAGGTTGGCTCGCTGTCAGAACGATCGCCGCGTTCTTCTTGCAGACCCGACGGTAGTGCGCCCACAACGGTTCGAACGGAATCACGGAGTCCCACTTGCATGCGGTTGTTCCGTACGGGAGGTCGCACAACACCATGTCCACCGAGTCATCGGGGATCTTGGCCATGAGTTCGAGACAGCATCCTTGCATCAGCCGGGGCTTACGGACGCCGGGCTCCGGACGCAACAGGTCGTCCATCATTATGAGGGAGGGAATCATCAAATGGTTTCGTCGGGAATCTTTCCGTAGCGCTCCATGATGATGTCGAGCGGGTGCCCGAACATCTCGTCGTAGTTCTCCTGGTTGATCCAGATCTCCCCCTTGCCGGAGCCGTTGACCGCGAACCGCTGGCCGTTGTCGAACGGTTGGTAGCCGAGGAGGTAGAGGAAGTGGGAGGGGTGGCCGTTGTCCTTCAGGGAGATCGAGTTCGACTTGAGGTGGCGCACGAGTGCCGGGAGGTAGATGATGTCGTCGCCGACCAGCGGGATCTTGTCGCTGATGGCCTCCCGGATGTCGCGTTGCAGGAAGTTCTCGCTGGCGCGGATCATCTGCTCGCGCCACGGGGTCACCGGGGCCTCGCCGTTCGGGTTGAAACTACTACGGATCTCGTAGTTGAGGAAGAACTGGCGGATGGCCCCGCCGAACTCCGAGATCACCTTGCCGTGGTAGTCGAAGTTCGGCATCCCGTGGACCGTCTTCGCGGACAACCGGAGGACCTGCTGCTTGCTCTGGACCTTGCTCTTGACGACCCACCAGCGGCGGTCGCTCTCCTCAAGGTAGAGGGCGTTATGATGGTTGGTGTAGGCGATGTAGTTGACCGTGTTGGGGACGGTCACGATGTCCCGGAACTTCTGGTGGATCGCGGTGTCGTCATTCGTGATGAGGGGCTTGAGGCAGTTCATCACCGACGGCCGGTCCTTGCCCTGCACGTGGATCTCCTCCAGCGTGACCAACTGCGCCCCGGCGGCCCAGTCGTTGTGCTTGCCGTCGAGGTCCTTCGGATAGACGACCTTGTGGTTGGACTTCCCGATGCCCGCGGCGATGTAGCCGGAGATCAGCGACTTGCCCGACCCCTGTGCCCCCTGGATGCAAGGGACGTGGCGCATGCGTTCGCCGGGGAACTGGAACAGGTGGGCGATCCAGTCGAGGAGGTGGAGGATGTCCTCGTTGCGGGCGAACTGGTCCTTGACGAGGCGGTTGAACGCCTTCCCGGCCTTCTCGGCGTTCCTGACCGCGTGGTCGTCGACCCGTGGCAGCGAGGCCGCCCGGTACTCGTTGACAAAGTGCCGGTCGTCGCCGGGCATCCGGAAGAAGTGGTTCTCGCCGCCGAAGCGCGGATCATAGACCATCGCGTCGACCTTGGTGATCATGCCCTCGGTGTTCAGGGCGAAGTCCTTGGCCGACATCGCCGGACGCCCGGAGGCCGAGGTGTCGTTGGCCATCGCCATCATCTCGCTGTTGAACGTGTGGTTGAAGGCCTCGGGGGTCAGCATGATGCCGGTGGCCGTCGAGTAGAACTTGTCGAGGGTGGAGATGTAGCACCACGGGCGGATCCAGATCGGCCGGTTGCCGGAGGCGGCCTCGGCACGGGCGACCCGGCGTTCCTTGTTGACCGACTTCAGGATGGCGGAGACCTCGATCCGCGGTCCCTTGAGCTGCTGGATGCGGGCTTGCAGGGCCTTCGCGATGGCCTGCTCCGAGACGTCGTTGCGGAAGGGCATCGCGGCGATCCACTCCGGTCCCTCGATCATCAGCAGGTTCGCGTCACCGCACTCCTGAATCCGTTCCTCGACGCTGTCCTTGAGCTTGGAGACGACCTTGGTGTTGACCCATCCTGCGGCGATCGCGGCACTGAAGATGGTCCGGATGGTGATGGACCGGCGACCCTTGGCCTCGGGGCGGAACGAACGCCAGCGGTCATAGCAGTCCTGCTCCCCGACAAACTTGCTGCCGGTCTCGCTCCATTCGACGAAAAGGTTGTAGGCTTCCTGGGCTTCCTCTTCCTCGCGGAAATTATGTTTGAGGCCGGCTGCGATCTCGTACCATGTCTGCCGGTTGCAGTCCGCGTCGATCCGGAAGAGGGGCTCCCGGATGTCCTCGACTGAAAGCCCGTAGACCGGGAGATTCTCAAGATCGGAGTCCTCGTCGCCCGTGAACTTCTCGTAGGCGTAGATGCGGTCCACCTCTTCCACGATCTCCTGCGGGAGGTCGCGCAACTCCACGGCGTCCCCGTTGACGCGGGACGAGATGATGGCATTGAAGTCCTCGCCCTCCAGCTTCACCGGGCGATAGAACGGCTGGCTCAGGCGGAAGGATTCGGAGTGTCCTTTCCAGAGGTGCGGGAGGCCGATCCGGCGGGAGAGATAGAAGGCGGCCCGCTTGTGGTTCGACGGGTCGCAGGGCTCCATCAGCACGATGATCCGGACCCTCGGTTTCTCGGGCGTGGAGGACGCCGTATGATAGCAGATGTACGAATACGGGAATAGCGCATCGCCCAACACCCCGGGGGCCTCGACGAACTCTTTCGCGACTTCCGGGTCATCAATGTCGAAGCAGACCAACTGGAGGAGATCGGCGTTCTCGTTGTTGCGCTTGGTGGTGCCTTCCTTGAAGGAGCACGCGCAGACATACGGGCACTCCTTGGCCTTCTTCTGCTCCTCCTCGGTGAGGGCGTTCCAGTCGGCCCGCGTGTAAGGCAGGGACACCGGCTTGTCGAAGTGGTGGTCGACCAACTCGGCGAAGGTCTTCACGTCGAGCTTCCGGATCGGGGAGGTCAGCTTCGAGCCACCCCAAAATTCTCGTCGGGAGGTGCTCATGGGAGGTTTGTGATCAGGCGTTTTCCGATCCATGCCATGCAGGGAACGGCCATCGAGTTTCCGAGGGCTTTGTAGCGGGGACCGTCAGGGCACATGGCCGCAGGCTTGCCTCGCCAAGGGATCAGGGTGTGATCGTCCGGGAAGCCCTGAAGCCGTTCACACTCGCGGGGGGTAAGTCGGCGGACGGCGGAATGTAGTTGGACAGCTTGGACTTCGGCACGTGCTTCAAGTGTGTAAGAGTAATCGTCCGACCTGATGCCAATTCCGTTAGGACCAATGTTGGGGTTCTCTTTGATGGCTCCTGCTTGGATAGCGACCGCCACCTGACCTCCGCCATTCGGATGACTTCCGTGATGACCCATGCTGCGGAGTGTCGGACTGACAGTATCGGCGTCTCCGCCGTGGTCCTTGCATGAGAAGGCGATCGTCGGAACGCCTTGTCCGGGTTTACCTCCGCCTGTGGAAATCGCACCGCAACGCTGGCCATCTCCACCTTCCAACCGCACTTCGGCACGACTGTTCTCAGCGAAAGCCACGGGCACCAATGGCGTCCCGCGTCCCGTGCCGTCCTCGCTGGCGTCGAAGCCTTCGCCTTTCAAGGTGTGGGCGATGATCGGGGTTTGGCCCTCGTCCAGCGTGGAATTGATGCCCTTGTGCATCCGTTGCGTGAGGCAGTTGGCGATTTTGTAGGGCTGTTCGACCGGAACTACGCAGTCCTGCCCCCGTGTGTCCCCGGTGCGCTCGGTGACCCGGCCACTTGCTGCAATGCATGGCGCAAGCTCGTAGGCAGCTCCTTCCCGCGCTTGGCGGCTCGGCGCAGAATCCCGGCGCAGGCCGTCGGACTCAAAAAGAACCGCTGCGGGACAGAATCCCGTTCGAGCACTTGCGACAAGGAACACACGGCGGCGTCGTTGGGCCACTCCGAAGTACTGGGCGTCGAGGACCCGCCACGCGATTGTCCTTTCGGGTCCACACACAAGACCAGCGTTCGTCCACTTCTTCCCTGCCGGCTGGAGTGCGTCGTCTTCGCCGGCCAGTGCTCCAAGGAAGCAACCGAAGGCATTGTCCTTGGTGTTGAGGACTCCGGGGACGTTCTCCCACACGCAGATGACGGGAGGCAGTCCCCGTCGGCGGCGGATTTCATCAATATGGTCGAGGAGGTGTGCATAGATCAAAGTAAGGTTGCCGCGTTCGTCACCGAGGGACTTCCGGAGGCCCGCGACCGAGAATGCTTGGCACGGCGTGCCGCCGACGAGGACATCCACTTGCGCCAGAAGATCCTCCGGCCAGTCGCGCCACTTGGTCATGTCGCCGAGGTTCGGGACGTCGGGCCAACGGTGCTTGAGCACCGCGCAAGGGAATGCCTCGATCTCGGAGAAAGCAACCGGACGCCCACCCAGCGAGTGCCACGCCATGGTGGCGGCCTCGATGCCTGAGCAGAGAGAAAGATAACGGAAGGTAGTCCTTGGAAGGGGCAATGCACCCAAGGCGTCCATGAGGGGCCAGCAGATCATGCTGCACGCTCCTCTCCGCGACGGGTGGTGAACGGCGCACGGCGAATCGGCTTCCCGGGCTCGCTGAAACTGCGGCCACAGAAGAAGTAGTAGACCAGCTCCGCGGAAACCGCGTTCAGGGACGACGAGGCCCCCGAGATGAACCGCCAGAGGGGTTTGTAGGGGACACCTGCCTTGAGGGCGATCTCGCTGAGAGATAGAGGGCTGTTGGCTACGAGCCTTTTGATTTCAAGGTCGACGGGAGGGGTCTTGAGCATGACAGTGCGGGGCGCATGATTAAGACGTGCCCTCCGCATGGTCAACTCCGATTTTCCATTTTCGGAAAACTTGACGGAAGGGTCTGCTAGAGTTAGGGACTTCCGGCGTAATGGTCTCCGGCGATTAGATCGCCTTGGCACGACCTTACGCTTCTGCTAACCTCCTCCCGATATGCCTGTGCAAAAAGCATCCGCAAGAATTGCAGTTGAGCCTCAAGGCGATACCGCAGTTATGCCCAGAGTTATTCACAAACCACGGGTGGTCGTGTGCGCCGCCCTCCGCCACCGGCAGCACGCCAGCAGGATCATCGCGAGCGTCCACCACGGCGACCCGGTCGCCGTGAACCAGATGCACCCGATGGAGAACCCCGGGGACTTCGAGGTTGGATTCCTCGACAACCGCGGGGCGTTCCTCACGCGGGCCGAGGCGGCGGATGTCGCCGTGGCCGCCGGGCAGGTGGAAGCGGGGAACACGCTGCTGATGTCCGAGGAACTTTTTTGAACTACTACGGATCTAGTAATATGGTTGTCTCCCTCCTCCAACAATCGGCCCGCGAGAAGATCCTTTCCGAAGGATTCGATCTGAAGGGCAACCCGGGAGCCGGACTGTGCCACATCAAGCACTGCCGGAACAGGCACGCCGGGCCAAAGAAGAAACTGGGGGAAGTAAGGTTCTGCCACCGGTGCTGGCAGAAGCGATGGCGTAGGAGGGACTACAAGCAGGCGGCCTACTCCACTCTCCGGGATCACGCTATCGCCAGGAAGATCGGGTTCACGCTATCCTTCAAAAAGTTTGTCGAGATCACGGACGCCGCGGGTTACTGGGACCAAGACCCCGAGTGTGAAGGCGACCGGCTGACCGTCGATCGCCGCGAAATGTCCGGGTCTTATTCGGATGACAACGTGCGGGTGATCACCAAGAGCCTCAACAGCCAGCTAGGAGCCCGGGAGAAGTGGCTCCCTGAAAACGTGAAGGCCATCCTCGCCCGGAAGCGCGGCGGCCCGGCGTTCGCGATGACCGGAGCCCGGGAGGACAGTTGGCTCGGGGGATGTGAGGAACCGTTCTAACGAAGCGCCCCGGCTGCGGGAGGTGCAGACGGGGCGCGGGTATCAATTCCTTGGGGTAGGGCTTAGGTGGCTCGGTCAAGTGGCATCACCTCTCTTCCTGGGCGAATACATCACCGGGATTCCGTTGATTTCGCGGGTTTGGGTTTCGCCGGCACCGATGGCCCGGCCTTCGCAGGTAGCGCAGACGAAATGGCCCTCGGGCGGCGTGGCGTAAAGCTTCCCGGGCTTCTCCTGCGACATGCTGCCGAGGTTACCGCACCAGAACCAGATCGACGTGTGACTCGCTTGGCCGTCTCGAAAATGGACATGACCCGCCCGGACCCTGTGGACGTAAAGCCCGGTCTTCTGGAGGAAGTAAGGCAGTGCCCGCGTCAGGATCATGGTCCGGTGCCGCGGTGACGACTCCGAATACTGCTTCAACCGGCGAAGGCTTACCTGGCTCATAGCTTCTGTTGGATCGAAGGCCACACAGCCGCGATGTCTGCCATGCGTTGTTTCTCCCACTCGCGCTTATCCTCTTCCTTCATGGCCTCATAATCCGCCAGAAGTTCCGCGTGGCATTTCTTGCAGATGACTCGGCGCTTGTGCCCGATGAAATCACTGTCGCAATGACAACACTTGCAGAAATAATTCCCGTTCTCATGGCTGGCGTCTTCGGGCCAGTCGCACTCAGGGCTGCTGGTCCAGAATGTGGGTCTCATGCTCATCGGATCTTGAGGTGCTTGTCACGGGCCTTCCGCGCCCCCTCCTCGGTATCGCACTCCGCGATGACCTTGCCGCCGATCACCACGACGAATGGCTTGCGCTGCTGGATGTAGCGGTTGGGATCCGCGGCGGCCTTGGCCTTGCGATCGAGGGTCTTCGGCCCACGGGTGGCCACGGTCGCGCCGGCTGCGAGGAGGTCCTTGTAGAACGTGTCCCGGTCTTTGCTGATCCACGACTCCCCGCGAACGGAGGGACCGATGCTGTGCCTCCGCCGCTTCCCGTCCTGGTAGTACCACACGTACGCGATGCCCTTGGCGTGGACGATTCCGGAGGTCGGCAACGGGGTTGCCGGGATGACGATGACGGGTTTCTTACTCATGGGTGGTTCAGATCAGACGCCCTGCCTCCCGGCTAACGTGAAGCACGCAACCGCGGTCACCCCGGTCAGTGCTGCCAGCCATCCCGGACCCCAGGCTGCCGTGCAGCCGCAGGCGATGCCCATGAACAGGCCGACGCCGATCAGGACGCCGGCACCCGAGCGTGACGGGGGCTCCGCGGGCATCGGGAGGTCGTAGAACGCTTCCTTGCGGCAGGACGAGCACTGCCCGAAGGCCTTGCCGGGGATGCAATGCTCAACGAGGGTGTCGGGCAGCGGGGCTGCCTTGCAGCAGTCGGAGGTGAGGGGTGTCGGGTTCATGGCAGCACCTCCCTGAAAAGACGATAACCGCGTTCGTCGTCGGTCGGTTTTTCATGGCACATGGTGCCGGTGATGACCGGATGTTTTCCGGAGGAGTAAACCTTGATCCACACCTCAAGAGGCTTCACGGCCTCCGGCGGGAGGTGGCCGACGAGGTCGTGATCGTGTGGCATGCCTGGGTCGTTGAGATAGCTGCCGTGGGCATTCACGGCTACGGGGGTGTGCTCGTACGCTCCCTCATCCTGTTCGTCGACATGGACGTAAACGACCGGGAATTGATTGTGCTTCAAGTCGGTGGCGATGACACGGACGGGCTTCCCTTTGCGAGTCACGTTAGGCCCAAGGGGCACAAAGGGTGCGGCTTCTGCGGTAGCCTCGGAAACGATACCCGAGGTCAGCGGGAACATCGTCACGGTGCCAAGGAGCATGCTCTCCGCGACCTGTATCTCGCGGGTGCCTTGGCCCAATGCCTCCCGGATGGATGCCTCCGGACTTTTTGTGATAAACGCATGATCGGCGTTGCCGATGCGGCTGGCGAAACCATAGGATGGCTGGCCCTTGGGGTTGCCTGCCTTGATCTCCTGAAGGAACACCGGAGTCCCTCCACCCCGTGTGTAGGTCACGGTCTTACCTTCGCGGAAGGCGGCGGCTGCTTGTTCAACGGTATAGGTGGTATTCATTGGCGTGATGTGATTTCGATATAGTGGAATTCTGTTTACCTAGCAAGAAATGTTTTCAAAAAGCCCGGTCGCATGGACGCCGGGGGTTGGCTGCCGACCATTCGAGGCCGAGCAGATAGAAGTCGTTGAACGTGTCGGCGTCCTCTGCCCGCCCGTGTCCATGCGACCGGAGTCCGTAGGCGATGCTTGCGGCGAACCCGGCGGCCCGGCGTTCGGACTGCACGGAGGCAGCCATCAGGATGCCGTCGAGGGTCGGGTTGCCCAGGTCGGTCGTGAGGATGAGACGCCGGGCATAGGGCGTCAGCTTCGGGGTGTCGTAGATCCGGGCGTTGCGCTTACTGACGAGGGCTGCATGTCTGCGGAGTCCTTCCGCGTTGATTCCATAAGAGCACAATCTCGGGTGGAGGTCTTCCATCACCTTGATACATCCGCTGCCGCATGCGGACGCATTGCTCCGGTAGCTACAGAACCAAGCATTGCAGTCCGGGTTCAGGCACCGGAGCAAGTGGACGTCCGGTGCCGTTTCACGCTCGAACCGTCCGTCCACTGGACGCTTTCCCTTGGTCCTCATCTTCTTCGGGCGGTTCGGTATCGACCTGACGTCCTTCGCCCGCAACAGTTTCGGCTCCGCGGACTTCTTCGGTTTCTTCGGCTTGCGGCCACGTGGCTTGCGTTTCGGCTTCACGGGGTCCGGGTCGCGCACGAACCGGGTGATGCTGTTCACGGTGACCCAGGTGCCGCGGAGTTTCATGACTCCGGCTTGGTTTCGGCTGCGAGGGCGGCGAGACATTCGTCCGCATGCTTGGTGATATGATTGAACCAATCCGTGAAGCTCTGGCCCATGGGCGCTCGATAATCGCGGATGTATTTGAGAGCCTCCACGAGCCTGCGCTTGTCGGCGGCGGCGGTGGCGAGCTGTTGCCTCACTGCCGCAAGATCCGCTTCGAGCCCGGCGTTGTTCTGGTTGAGCGTGTTGATGATGGCGTCTCGGCGCTTCCAAGACTCGTCAGCATCAGAGATGCGCTTTTCGATCCAATGGCGCACTCGGTGATCTCCATCGGAGTGCATCGTCCCTTTGGCGGGGTCCAAGTGAATCTGGCAATGAATCCATCCGGCGGGGTATCCCTCAGTGGCGGGGTAGGATTCACCTTCAGTGATAGGCGTGGGCGTCGCGCTCATGGCTTTTGGAGTTTCTCTTGAAGGGATTTGTAAACGGCCATCACGGACTCCCACATGGCCCCGGCGAACCCGTCAGGCTTGCGCCCGGATTCAACGACTGCGTTCTCCACGAGTTCACGCATGATCTGGCGCTCCTCTTCCGTGAGGAAGACTGGCGTCCCGGCTTCCCCGGTCATCATGGATCGCTCGATCTCTTCGGTGATGATCTTCCGGTAATGCTCCGGCGGGTTGATCGTGATGACGGGCTTGGGTGGCTCGTAGCCGGCGGCAGCAAGGCGGCGGACCAACTCACGAAGCACGGCTTCCGGGTCGTTGTTGAAGTCCCGTGCAAGAATGTCCCATGCTCCTGTGTGGGGGTTCTCTCCGAGATTGGGTCGCCCGTCATCCAGATCGAGATGGATATTGAAACAGTCTTCCCGGGAAGTCCATGGAAGGGTCACGCGCAGATCGCCGTGAGGAATTGGAAGCGTCCACCGCAACACCGGGCTTGCGGGAGGTAGTGGTGGCACCCCGATGATCTTCTCAACGGCGGCGCGGAATTCAGTCGTGTTCATGTCGTGTAGATAGGTGAGACCGCAAGGATGGTGACCTGTGTCCCGTGGGTCTTGCTGTAGGTTTCCCGGAACTTGTGAAACTCTTGTTCATTAAAGACCGGGGCCTTGATGATCTGACTGTGGAACATAGGGTTCCCTCCGTATTGGACCACATAGCTGACGAGGAATTTGTTCATCGGTGTTCGGTGGTAAGCGTTTTCAGTTCATCCTTGAGGTCCTCGCACTCCCGTTGGAACGACCGGGCAACCGATCGCCACTGGAGCATGCAGCGGTAGTTGGCCACCGCGAGGACCGCGAGCACGGCGGCGATGATCCAAGGGAGGAGGGTCACCCGTCCCTCCCGGTTGAGCGTTTCAGGTCCATCGGCATTCGCTGGCTTTCGATCCGCGGCGAGACCGGCTTCCCGTCCTCGGAGTCAAGGCGCTCCGGGTAAGGGGCGTCATTGACCTTGTGCCAGAGGGCCTTGATGTCGTCGCTGGCCTTGTCGAGCAAGTGATACGGGCTGTCCGGGCCATCGGCCCAGCCGCAGCAGGGCGTGGCCTCGATGAACGCCTGCACGAGTTCCTGGCGGGCGCGGTCGATGCGTGCGAGGCAGCGCTGGCGGGCGGCTTGGGCGGCGGGGGTGCTCATTGGAGTCTGCGTTTGAGTTGGGCCAGCAGGCGCTTTTCGGTTTCGAGGTCCTCCAGTTCTTCCTCGGTCATGTCGCCGGGACACAGGGTCCCGTGGAGCGTGGTCTTCGCGTCAATGCACTCCCGGAGCAACTGGCGTTCGTGACGCGAGAGTTCGATGACTTTCGTTTTCATGGCGTGTTCTTCTTTCGTTTTTCGAGTGCCGCTTTCACGGCGGTGTAGGCTGCCCGCAGGTCATCGTGTGGAAGCGATGAGAAGAACAGTTGCATCATCCGGATCTCGCGCTTCTCTCCCCGGGGCACCTTCAAGGCACGCAGCTTCTCCGTCTTGGCGCGGTGGCGTTCGGCGATCCGGGCCTGCCTACGTTGTTCAAGGCCGGCGATGGTGACGTGTTTCACGGCTTACTTGCGGTTGCGCTTCCGGGATGCCCGGGCTGCCTTGTTCTTCGCCCGGCGACGGGCGCACTGCTTCCGGTTGGCGGCACCTTCATAGCGCTGCCGGTCGTAAGGGCGGGATGCTCCGTAGGCTCCCCGCCATGCAGGGTTCGGGCTTCCGTAGTTCCTTGCGCCGGGAGTCATGGCTCCTGCGATGAGACCGGCGATCAGCCTGAGGTTGCGTGCTGGTGTCATGATGCCTTCACCTCCTTGATGACCTTTTGAGCCGATTCGACCGCTTCCCGGGACCAGACCATCCCGCCTTTCCCCTGCGATCCTGCGAGGATCATCTTGGTGGTGATGGCCCCGGCATTGTGGAGCATGGCGAGCACGTCGGAGCACTTCACAAGTTCATCGTGGAGTTTCTGTTCTTTTTTAGTCATGGCGTGAATTTATTACGGTGTTTCTAGTAGTTAGCGGTTCAGTGAAAAGAAGGTGAACGGGAGACCGATCCCCCATGCCGCCAGCCTCCGTCGGCTGCCCCGAGACCGGGACTCCGCGGCCGCGCGCCGCCCGCGACGGATGGCCTCGGCTTGCCGGGCATCGGTGCGGAACAGGACGGGAACGGGGACCTGGAGCTTCGGGAGAGCGTTCCTCGCGATGAGGTATCTGAGGGCGGCATCGGGGCCGGGTGAAGGGTGCGGGTGCATCGGGTGAACGGGGTTGGGGATGTTAGATGTGTTTCCAGTGCTCGAAACGCCGGATTTTTTGAATTTGATCGTGAGTGACTCCATATTCTTTCGCGAGGACTTTAGACACTTCAGGGCGAGACCGGATCTCTCGGACCTGGGTTTCTGTTAGCTTGGCTCCAGAACTTCCCTCTCCACGGTTTCTCAAGGCGCTCTGCGCGTGATTCTCGCGTGCTTTCGTCCAATCCGTGTTGAGGGCGTTTTCCTTCGGGCCTACCCATCTTAGATTTTCAGGCCTGTCATCTGTCCTGATTCGATTTATGTGATCTACCATTGCCGCAGGAAAAGGCGGTGGGCCATATACTACCCAGCAAACTACACGCGCCGCAGTGAACTCATACTTCACGCCTTCAATGCGTATGGTTACACGCCAATAACCCTTGTGGTTGGGCTTAATCAAACCCACTGGTTTCCCGTCCGCCCAACGCAAGGCTCCCTCTGAATAGTGCAGCCCTTCGGCTATTGCTTTTTCGATCGCGGGATTCTGGGATCCCATAATTCTCTTTTTCACGGCCAAACGAAAAAGCCCGTCAGTCCTGCCTTCCGTGATACCCGCGAAAGAACTAAGCGGCAGAAGACAGGACTGACGGGCGTTTGCATGTGGTGTTCTTTCATTCCCGGTATCAACGGGGCCTTGCGGCGGACCGAAGATGCACGAGACCGGGGCAGTGTTCAAGGGAATCATCGGCAGCGGTTACTTTCTACTGCCACGGCCCCGGCCACCATGAAGGCGACCGGGGCGGGTCACGCGGCAGCCGTGGGGCGGCTTCGCGGAGTCCGGGGGAACAGCTATCGGGATGCGTGGCGTCGGACCTCCGACTTGAGATTATAGATCATGGCGATGTCATCGGCGAAGGACTGAGGGGACACCGTGATTTCGAGTTCGTTGAAAAGCAGGGTCACACGTTCGTCGGCTTCCTTCGCCCGGGCGATGGCGTTGCGGGCCGCGCTGTAAATGTTTTCGCCGGGTTCGGCGTCATAGGTTTTCATGGCGTGATTTCGAGTTGAGGGGTTAGCGGGAGACCGGGGCGGGGTTCAGTCCGAAATACTTGTCGAGGTATTCGCGGCGATGCGCGGCAGTGCGGAAGGCGAGGTGGATCTTGCCGGAGAACTTGGCGAGGTTGCTCTCCAATTCCTCGAAACGATACTTGCCCTCGAAACGCTGCCGGGAGTCCTGCGCGGAATAAGCCTCTAGGGCCGATTGCAGGGCTTTCCCGCGCTCCCCGTTAGAGTCGTCCCAAAATCCGACACCATGGCCGGAGAGGGAGAAAAAGACGTTGCCACCGAAAGAGCGCTCGCAGTCGTCCGGGTTGTCGAGGTAGCCGAAAAGCACATCATCGAAAGCCGATTCCGGCCCTTCGGTCATTTCGTCCGCTTTCGCGGTCAGGTATTCCCGGAATCCTGAAATGAAGCGGTCAACGGCTTCCTGGAATTCGGGGTGGAATTGATGGATGGTCCAGTTTGCGCGGTGATTGTGCCCCTGATGCTGCCCATCGGCGGCGACAAAAAGGAGGGCTTCGAGAAAGTCTTGAGTGTCGGAGTTCATGGCGTGAGTTCGGTTAGAGGTAGAGGCAAGCGGTCAGGATGAGCGACCAGGCAGCCGCGATGCACGCGGCGATGGCCGAAGCGTACGGGATTGCGGGGTTTCTCATGGTGCGGACTCCATTTCAATTTCAGGACTACCGGCAGCACGCCACACAGAGAGGTGAAACTTGTACTGTGCGGTATGGCTAAGGTATCGGGACGCGTCCGCTTCTCGCGGGCGGTTCTCTTGAATCCATGCGTGAAGGTCGAAACAATCCGGTTCCATGGCTTGGCGTGATTGAGATTTGAGAGGGTGCCCGCCGGCCCTTACACGGGGCCATTGCAAAGGGGTGCCGGGAGACCGGCGGGCGTTTGGCTGGAAAGGGTTATCAGATGCAGACAGCGAAACCCCGGGAGTAGTAGCTGGAAACGTCGTCAACCGGCGACCCTTCCACAAGGTAGAGCGCACATCCGCGGGGGTCGGTCTGATGGTAGGCGACAAGGTTCGGGAGCGCCTCGCGAGTCTTGTATTCGCTGGCGGCAGCCTCCCGGGCGTTCCGAATATCCACGGTCTCCCTGATGCGCTTCAATGCTCCGGTCTCCCGGTCGGGGGCAGGCGTGCGGACCATGCGCCGGCCATTGTCGTAAACGGCGTAGGTCTTCCCGGTTTCCTCATCGCGCTCCACTTCACCATTGCACTCGCGTTCAGCCCAGCGATGCAGGGTCATTTGAGCACGGCGGAGAATTTCGGTTTCTTCATACGTGAAACCCATGCGGGTCATGGAATCGTAAAAGCGGGCGATGCGTTGGCGTTTGGCGCTAGGGCGTGAGGTTTTCATTGGCGTGAGTATTTAAGCGTTTCTGGTTTCCGTGAGACCGGGGCCTTGTCGCGGCACCCTTCGCCCAGGATGCCCGATGGCTCGCAGGGAACCATCGGGCGATGCAGTCTCACGGTACCAAGGAAAGGGGCGGGGTCAGTATCCGAAAAGGACGTGGAAGAACGGGAAAGGTTCCGGGATTTCCTTGTTGCTCGGGTCCTTGCTGTAAGCGTGCTGCCACGCCCGGAAATGCGTTGGCCAGCATGCCTCCGGGCATTGGTAGACGAGACCGCCGGACTGCCGACGCGCGGTCCTGATAGTCTCAGGAATCCGGTCGGGTGTGGCGGGGTAAGGGAATGCTCCATGCGGAGTCTTCCGTTGTTTCTCCGTGGCGCGGATGCGCTTGATGATCTTCGCCGGAGGCACGGGTGGAGGTAGTTCTTCGTTCATGGCGTGAGTAGGGAAAGGGGTTTGACGGGTTGCGGGGATTTCAGGCGCGGATTTTCCCATCGGTGGCCATGCTGCGGGCGATGGCGAGGCCGGATTGAACCTGGCGGGCATTCAGGCGAACGGGAATCGCGCCGAAGGGATTCGGGATCTCCGTGATGCCGCGCTTGTGAAGTTCGGCGGCCACCTCTTCCTGCCATGCTGCGGCATTGTGGCCGAACATGCGCCCGAAAAGGGCTTTGTTCATTTCAAGGTATTCCTTTTGCAAGGATTCGGTGGACATGGATGCAGGATTCATTGGCGTAAGATAGGTTAGCGGATTTCCATCATGCGGAGCTGGAAACTCCACTTGGCTACAAAGTCCCATTCGACGGAACGGGGGCCTTTCTTAATGGCGGTGGGGAGCCAGGCGCGGACATTGCGGCGGAGGCGCATGCGCTGTGGCGTCTGGATGGCGTAGGCGAGGGAGGCGATGATGGTTTCGAGAGTCTTCATTGGCGTGAGTGTTAGGGGTTGACGGGTTGCGCGTATCCCGGCGCGCCCCGGCGAATTGTCAGCAGTTGGTCGGGCAGTCAGGAGTGATGTCTGCCCAATATTCGGGACGATTGGCGATGACCTTACGGAAACCCCACTGAGTTTCGTGCATGGAGCCAATTGGGAGCGGGCCAGGAACCAGAAGCGTTCCCCCCGTTGACAGCTGGATCTCGGCTTGAGCTTCCATGAGAACTATTTCGCGTCCTTCGGCACGAAGGCGATTGGCGATGGCGGCGGTGATGGTTTCAGTTTTCATTGGCGTGGGTCAGTCGTTACGGTTGAAGGGATACGCGGGGGCCGGGATTCGGTCAACAGTATTTCAATTTATTTTTTCAGGGGTGAGGGGAAGGGCGGTTTCAATCGGTTCCCAGCATGCTCTCCACGTCGATTTCATCGGCTGCGGCTTGCTCCTCTGCGGCACGTAGCAGGGCGGCGCGTTCCTTGGCTTCCAAGTAGCGGATGCGGATATTATCCCGGCTTCGCTGGGTGCTCTCCTCCACCAGCAAATCCAAGAGCTTGGAAATATGGCAAGCGACGGTGTGTTTCGAGACTCCCATGCGCATGGCTATTTCCCCGTTTTCCATGCCATCGGCTGCAAGCGCCAATACTTCCCA
>Ga0247823_10000225_pt1 | contig 47993 bp, 51 predicted proteins | sample 13C_PalmiticAcid_2_FD_192426 | JGI IMG/M metagenome (GOLD analysis project Ga0247823, IMG submission 192426) | Soil microbial communities from agricultural site in Penn Yan, New York, United States - 13C_PalmiticAcid_Day30 | ecosystem: Environmental > Terrestrial > Soil > Agricultural land... | reverse complement strand
AGCTTGCCGCCCACGATGCCGAACACCGTGTCCACGCCCTCGGCCAGCAGCACGTTCACCAGCGCCTGCGCCCCGGTGAGGCGAAGGGGTGGGGCGGTGGTCGCGGGTGCGGCTGGCAGCGGGGCGTCGGGATGGGGGTTGCGCGTCATGGAGGCGGATGATGCGCGACCCGCGTGCCCGAAGCGATGGACGTTTCGGCCCGATTCCTGTACTTTTCCGGCATCGCCTGCACTTTGCCCGCCCATGAGCACCTCTTCCCCCCTGCTTCTCGTTCCCTTCAGGGAAGTCCGCCACGACCAGCCCGACGATTGCCTGCACTACGAATCGGTGGCGGTGCGCGGCGCCGAGATGGACTGGACGATTCCGGCGCACCGGCATGAGGGTTTGCACCAGTTCCAGTTCCTCGCACACGGCAGCGTGCGCGGCACCATCGACGGGCAGGACTTCGAGGCCCAGGCGCCGGTGATGCTGCTGCTGGCGCCGGGTTCGGTGCACGGCTTCACCTACACCCCGGACGCGGTGGGCCACCAGGTCACCTTGCCCACGACCACGCTGCGGCAGCTGCTGGGCGGTTCGGCGCTGGTGGACGATGAACTGGGCACCTCGTGCGTGCTGCCCCGCCTGCAAGGGGAGGACGAAACCGAGTGCGCGAACCTCTTCGCGCAGGTCGCGCGCGAGTTCCGCGCCCAGCACCCGGGCCGCGTGCATGCGCTGCTGGCCTGCGCCACGCTGCTCGCGGTGCAGACCCTGCGGCGCCGGGGCGAACACTTCAAGCGCGAGCGCGGCCAGGGCGAGCGCGATGCGCTGGTCAAGCGCTACCTCGCGCTGGTGGAGCAGCACTACCGCGAGCACGAGCCGCTGAGCTTCTACGCGCAGGCCCTGGGCGTGACGCCCGACCACCTCAGCCGCACCTGCCGCCACGTGGCGCGGCAGTCGGCGCTGCAGATCCTGCACGAGCGGCTGATGCTGGAGGCGCGCCGCCTGCTCGCGTATTCGTCGCTGCCGGTGGCGCAGGTGGCGGAGTCGCTGGGCTACGACGACGCGGCCTACTTCAGCAAGTTCTTCAGCCGCGCGGTGGGCAACACGCCGTCGGACTACCGGGCGCTGGTGGCCAGCGGGGTGCGCGGCGCGAGCTGATGGGATGTGGGTTTTGAGTAGATTCCTGTGCCTTCAAGCCATGGTTGAGGGCGCCCCCGTCTCCTAGCATTGGCCCGACTCGAACACCCTTGTTCGGGGCCATCACCAAAACAGGAGACAAACAGCATGGATCTGAAACTGTGGGCCGCCGCGTCCGTTGTCGCCGCCGCCAGCGTGGGCGTGGCCCAGGCTCAAACCGCCCAGCAGGGCAAACTGTCGAACGATGTGCTGCGCATCGGCGTGTTGACCGACATCTCCGGCGTCTACGCCGACATCTCGGGCAAGGGCGCGGTCGAGGCCGTGAAGATGGCCGTGGAGGACTTCGGCGGCAAGATGTTCGGCAAGCCGATCGAGGTGGTTTTCGCCGATCACCAGAACAAGGCCGACGTGGGCGCCGCCAAGGCGCGCGAGTGGTACGACTCGGGCAACGTGGACATGATCAACGACCTCGCCAACTCCGGCGTGGCGCTGGCCGTGGCCGGCGTGGCCAAGGAGAAGAAGCGCCACGCCATCGTGAACAACGCGTCCAACGTGGGCGTGACCAACGCACAGTGCTCGCCCTACACGGTGCACTACACCTACGACGCCTACTCGCTGGCCAACGGCACGGGCAAGGCCATCGTGGAAGGCGGCGGCGACACCTGGTTCTTCCTGACGGTGGACTTCGCCTTCGGTATCGGCCTGGAACAGCAGGTGGGTGACGTGGTGCGCAACGCCAAAGGCCGCGTGGTGGGCGCCGCGCGCCACCCGCTGGGCACGACGGACTTCTCGTCCTACGTGCTGCAGGCGCAGGCCTCCAAGGCCAAGATCATCGGTCTGGCCTCCACCGGCAACGACACCATCAACGCGATCAAGGCGGCCAACGAGTTCGGCCTGACCAAGAACCAGAAGCTCGCCGCGCTGCTGCTTTGGATCCAGGACGTGCACGCCCTGGGCCTGCCGGTGGCGCAGGGCCTGCAGCTCACCAACGCCTGGTACTGGGACATGAACGACGAGACGCGCGCCTTCGCCAAGCGCTACCAGCAGCGTGTGGGCGGCCAGATGCCGAACATGGCGCACGCCGGCGACTACTCGTCCACCATGCACTACCTGAAAGCCGTGCAGGCCGCTGGCTCGGACGACCCGGACGCCGTCTCGGCCAAGATGCGCGAGCTGCCGATCAACGACATGTTCGCCAAGGGCGGCAAGATCCGCGAAGACGGCCGCATGGTGCACGACATGTACCTCTGGCAGGTGAAGACGCCGGCCGAGTCCAAGTACGCGTGGGACTACCTGAAGCTGGTGAAGACGATTCCCGGCGAGCAGGCCTTCATGCCGCTGGCCCAAAGCTCCTGCTACCTGGTCAAGAAGTAAACGCCGCACCGGTGACCGAAGGCCCTGGGGCATGCCCGCCCCAGGCCCCACCACGCTCAGGACTTTCATGACCACTGCCATTCTGGAAACGCAGGGCCTCTCGCGCAGCTTCAACGGGTTTCACGCCGTCTCGAACGTGAACCTGTCGGTGCGCGAGGGCAGCATCCATGCCCTCATCGGCCCCAACGGCGCCGGCAAGACGACCTGCTTCAACCTGCTCACCCGCTTCATCGATGCGACCGCCGGCCGCATCCGCTTCCAGGGCCAGGACATCACGCGCACACCGGCCGACGCGGTGGCGCGCCTGGGCCTGGTGCGCTCGTTCCAGATCTCGGCCGTGTTCGGCCAGCTCAGCGTGTTCGAGAACGTGCGCCTGGCGGTGCAGCGCCGCCGGGGCCATTCGCTGGACTGGTGGCGCAGCGACCGCGCGCTGGCCGCTTACGACGGCCGCACCCGCGAGCTGCTGGACGAGGCCGGCCTCTCGGCCTGGGCCGATCACAGCGCCGGTGAACTGCCTTACGGCCGCAAGCGCGCGCTGGAGCTGGCGACCACGCTGGCGCTGGAGCCGCGCGTGCTGCTGCTCGACGAGCCCATGGCCGGCATGGGCGCCGAAGACATCGCCCACGCGGCGGCACTGATCCGCCAGGCCGCGCGCGGGCGCACCGTGCTCATGGTGGAGCACAACCTCTCGGTGGTGGCCGACCTGTGCGACCGCATCACCGTGCTGGCGCGCGGCGAGGTGCTGGCCGAGGGCGACTACGCCAGCGTCTCGCGCGACCCGCGCGTGGTCGAGGCCTACCTGGGCCACGGCCACGGCGGCCAGCGCAAGCACCACAAGCCGACGGCGGCGGAGGCCTCGCATGGCTGAGCCGTTGTTGACCTTGCGCGACGTGCAGGCCTGGTACGGCCCGAGCCAGGCCCTGCATGGCGCGAGCCTGGATGTCCATGAAGGCGAACTGGTCACGCTGCTGGGCCGCAACGGCGCCGGCAAGTCCACCCTGCTCAAGACCGTGATTGGCATGATGGGCCGGCGCCAGGGCTCGATCCGCTTCAAGGGACAGGAACTCATCGGCCTGGCGCCGCACCTCATCGGCCGCCTGGGGCTCGCCTTCTGCCCGGACGACCGGGGCATCTACGCCTCGCTCACCGTGCGCGAGAACCTGCGCCTGCCACCGGTGGTGGCCGAGGGCGGCATGAGCGAGCAGGCGCTCTACGAGCTGTTTCCCAACCTCGCGCAGCGCGCCGGCTCGGCCGGCACGCACCTCTCGGGCGGCGAGCAGCAGATGCTGGCGATCGCGCGCATCCTGCGCACCGGCGCGCGCGTGCTGCTGCTGGACGAACCCACCGAGGGCCTGGCCCCGGTGATCGTGGACCGCATCGGCGATCTCATCCGCCAGCTGAAGGGGCAGGGCTACACCATCGTGCTGGTGGAGCAGAACGTGCACTTCGCGGCCGAGCTGGCCGACCGGCACTGCCTGATGGAATCGGGCCGCATCACCGACACCTTCGACGCCGCCACGCTGCTGCGCGATTTCGACGCCATCACGGCGCGCATCGGGGTCTAGAGATGGCGCATCCTGTAATCGGAAGGGCGAAACCCCGTCAGGCGCTTGAAGGTGTTGGAGAACGCGAACGGGTTCACGTAGCCCACGCTGCGCGCGATGGCCTCGACCTTCTCGTCGCTGGTGGCCAGCAGGTGGGCCGCGTGCGCGATGCGCAGTGTGGCGAGCTGGCGGCCGGGGCTGCGGCCCAGGTTCTTCTGGCACAGCCGGCGCAGGTGTTCCTCGCTGGTGTTGGCCAGGCTGGCCAGGTCGGCCAGGGTCCAGTCGCGCGCCAGGTCGGCCTTCACCGCGTTCCACACCGGCACCAGGCGCGGCTCGCGCTGCAGCGGTTCGAGCAGGCGGGCCACGTAGCGCTCGATCACGTCCACCCACACCACGCAGGTGCCGGGGTCGGCCGCGCCCTGCATCTCGCCGTGCAGGCCGAGGATGGCGTGTTCCAGCACCTGGCCGTCGAACGGGGTCATGGTGGGGGCCATGGCGCCGTCCACCGAGCGCACCGAGTCGGGCATGAAGCGCACCCAGGCCAGCCGCCAGCGCTGGCCCGGCACGCAATGGAAAGCGTGCAGCACGTGCGCGGGCGCGAAGCTCACGCTGCCGGGCTTGTGCGGGTACCAGCGGCCGTCGAGAAGGGTCTGGCCTTCGCCGCTCAGGCAGACCTGCATGAAGGCCCCGCTCAGGTGCGTGCGCACCACCGTGTACGGCGCGGCCGCGTCCACCACCGCCACGTGGGCGATGTGGCGCGCGGCCAGGGCATCGCATTGTTCGGCTCGCACCACCGTCTGCACGGTGGCTTCGCCCAGCACATGGGTTTCTGTGGAGATATCGGGATGTTTCATCGACATGGCTTGCGCATCATAGACAGGGGGCTTGCATGACCGAGGTGTTCGGCTTGCCGCTGCCGGTGCTCGCGGGCCAGATCATGCTGGGGCTGGTCAACGGCTGCTTCTACGCCGTGCTCAGCCTGGGCCTGGCGGTGATCTTCGGCCTGTTGCGCATCGTCAATTTCGCGCACGGCGCGTTCTTCATGGCGGGTGCCTTCGGCGCCTGGATGCTGCAGCGCTACGCCGGCCTGGGCTACTGGGCCGCGCTGCTGCTGGTGCCGCTGGTGGTGGGTGGCCTGGGCGGCGTGTTCGAGCGCGGCCTGCTGCGCCGCCTGTATGGGCTGGACCCGATCTACGGCCTGCTGCTCACCTTCGGCCTGGTGCTGGTGCTCGAAGGCGGTTTCCGCGTGGCCTTCGGCACCTCGGGCCAGCCTTACCCGGTGCCGGCCAACCTGCAGGGCGTGTTCAACCTGGGCTTCATGGTGCTGCCGATCTACCGCGCCTGGGTGATCTTCGCCGCGCTCGCCGCCTGCCTGCTCACCTGGTGGCTGATCGAACGCACCTCGCTCGGCGCGCGCCTGCGCGCGGCCACCGAGAAGCCGGCGCTCACGCAGTCCTTCGGGGTCAACGTGCCGCGCCTGCTCACCTTCACCTACGCCGGCGGCATCGCGCTGGCCGCCTTCACCGGCGTGCTGGCCGCGCCCATCCTGCACGTGAACTCGGGCATGGGCTCCAACCTCGTGATCATCGTGTTCGCCATCGTCGTCATCGGCGGCATGGGCTCGGTGCTCGGCTCCATCGTCACCGCGCTGGGCATCGGCGTGATCGAGGGGCTCACCAAGGTCTTCTACTCGGAGGCATCGACCACCGTGATCTTCGTCGTCATGGCCCTGGTGCTGCTGTTCCGCCCGCGCGGCCTGTTCGGCAAGGAAGGTGCGGTATGAACAAGACACTCGCTCCCTGGCAGAAGGTCTTCATCGTGGTTCTGCTCGTGCTGCTGCTCGCGGTGCCCTGGGTGCCGCAGGTGGTCTACCCGGTGTTCGTGATGAAGCTGCTGTGCATGGCGCTGTTCGCCTGCGCCTACAGCCTGTTGCTGGGCTTCGGCGGCATGATGTCCTTCGGCCACGCGGCCTTCTTCGGCAGCGCGGCCTACATCACCGGCCTGGTGGTGAAGATCTGGGGCCTGCCGCCCGAGCTGGGCCTGCTGGGCGGCACGCTGTTCGCGGCGCTGCTGGGCGCGGTGTTCGGCGCGCTGGCGATCCACCGCCAGGGCATCTACCTCGCCATGGTCACGCTGGCGCTGGCGCAGATGGTGTATTTCATCTTCCTGCAGCTGCCCTTCACCGGCGCCGAAGACGGCCTGCAGCAGATCCCGCGCGGCACGCTGTTCGGCTTCATCGACCTGCGCAACGACATCGCCATGTACCACCTGGTGCTGCTGCTCACCGTGGCCGGCCTGTGGCTCATCCACCGCGTGGTGCGCTCGCCGTTCGGCCACGTGGTGGTGGCGATCCGCGAGCACGAACCGCGCGCCCGCTCGCTCGGCTACCCGGTGGAGCGCTACAAGCTCACGTTGTTCGTGCTCTCGGCCGCGCTCTCGGGCCTGGCCGGTTCCATGAAGGCCCTGGTGTTCCAGCTCGCCGCGCTGTCCGACGTGCACTGGCACCTCTCGGGCGACGTGGTGCTGATGGCCCTGCTGGGCGGCATGCACACCGTGTTCGGCCCGGCCATCGGCGCCACGCTGGTGGTGGGCCTGCAGTACTACCTCGACGCCTTCGGCGGCTGGGTGACCCTGGTCACCGGCCTGATCTTCATGGTGTGCGTGCTCTCGTTCCGCAGCGGCATCGCCGGTGCGATCGACGCGCTCCGAACCCGTCCCCGCCCCGGGCCCTGAGCCTGCGGCCCTCGTTCACGTTTTTCGTTTTCCGTTTCAAGGAGATTCTCATGCCGCGTTTCGAACGCCAAGCCCTGATGGCGAAGTTCCAGGACATGGTCCGCCAGCGCCAGCCCATCATCGGCGGAGGCGCCGGCACCGGCATCTCCGCCAAGTGCGAAGAGGCCGCCGGCATCGACCTGATCGTGATCTACAACTCGGGCCGCTACCGCATGGCCGGGCGCGCTTCGTCGGCCGGCCTGCTGGCCTACGGCAACGCGAACGACATCGTGCTGGAGATGGCCGGCGAGGTGCTGCCGGTGGCGAAGAAGACGCCGGTGATCGCCGGCGTGAACGGCACCGACCCCTTCATCGTCATGCCGGTGTTCCTGAAGAAACTCAAGGAACTCGGGTTTTCCGGCGTGCAGAACTTCCCGACCGTGGGCATCATCGACGGCAATTTTCGCCAGAGCCTGGAGGAGACCGGCATCAACTACGCGACCGAGGTCGAGATGATCGGCCAGGCCCACGCCATCGACCTGCTGACCACGCCCTACGTGTTCTCTGCCGAGGAAGCGGTGGCCATGACCGAGGCCGGCGCCGACTTCATCGTGCCCCACATGGGCGTGACCACCGGCGGCACCATCGGTGCCACCACCGCCAAGTCGCTCGACGAATCGGTGAAACTCATCGACGAGTGGGGCGAGGCGGCCCGCCAGGTGCGCAAGGACGTGATCGTGATCGCGCACGGCGGCCCGATCTCCAGCCCCGAGGACGTGGCCCACGTGCTCAAGCACAGCCGGCATTGCAATGGCTTCTACGGCGCCAGCAGCATGGAGCGGCTGCCGACGGAGATCGCGATCAAGTCGCACGTGGAGCGCTACAAGCAAGTGACTTTCTGAACCACAACGAGAACAGGAGACAGGACATGGCCAGGGTATACGTGAGCGCGGTGATGGACGCGACGCTGGAGGAGGCGTGGGCTTATTTGCGTGACTTCGGCGCGCTCGGCAACTACCACCCGTACTTCGAGAACTCGTACATCGAAGACGGCAAGCCGGCCGACCAGGTCGGCTGCGTGCGCCACTTCACCGTGCGCGACGGCGGCGGCTTCCTGCGCGAGCAGCTGCTCGCGCTGTCCGACGACACGCACCGCTGCCGCTACAAAATCCTGCACATCGACGCCGACTGGAAGAACTACGTGGCCGAGATGCACCTGCTGCCCATCACCGAAGGCAACCGCTGCTTCGGCGAGTGGTGGGCCGAATGGGACGTGCCGGCCGACCAGGAAGCCGAGGCGGTGGAGCGCGTGAAAGGCACCTTCCGCACCTTCTTCGAGTGCGTCAACGCGCACCACGGCAAGGCCCGATGAACGCCACGCCAGCCACCGTCTGGGTGGTGGGCACCTTCGACACCAAGGCCGCCGAGCTGGACTACCTCGCCGGCCTGCTGTGCGCGGCCGGCGTGCGCGTGGTGACGGTGGACATCGGCACGCGCAGCGCGCCGGGTGTGGCCGACATCGATGCCGCCGCCGTGGCGCGGCACCACCCCAAGGGCGCGGCCGCCGTGTTCGAACCGACCGACCGGGGCCAGGCGGTGATCGCCATGAGCGAGGCGCTGAGCGCGCTGGTGCGCGAACGCCTCGCGGTCGGTGAGATCCAGGCCATGCTGGGCGTGGGCGGCTCGGGCGGCAGCTCGATGATCGCGCCGGCCCTGCGCCTGCTGCCCATCGGCATGCCGAAGCTGCTGGTCTCCACCATGGCGGCGGGCGACGTGTCGGCCTACGTGGGCGTGGTGGACCTCACCCTGATGTACCCGGTGACCGACATCGCCGGCCTCAACCGGCTCTCGCGCACCATCCTGGCCAACGCGGCGCACGCGCTGGTGGGCATGCTGCAGCACGCCGCGCCGGTGGACCATGGGGCCGACAAGCCTTCCATCGGTCTGAGCATGTTCGGCGTCACCACGCCCTGCGTGCAGGCTGTGCGCGGCTTGCTCGAGGCCGACTTCGACACCCAGGTGTTCCACGCCAACGGCCCGGGCGGGCGCACGCTGGAGGCCCTGGCCGCCGCCGGCATGCTGCGCGCCGTGGTCGACATCACCACCACCGAGGTCGGCCAGCACCTGGCCGGCGGCGTGTGCGACGGCGGGCCGAACCGGCTCGACGCCGCCGCACGCCACGGCCTGCCCTGGGTGGGCTCGGTGGGCGCGCTGGACATGATCAACTGGGGCGCACCGTCCACCATCCCCGAACGGCACCGGGGCCGGACCTTCCACGTGCACAACGCCGACGTGACGCTGATGCGCAGCAACGCACAGGAGCTGGCAGCGGCGGCCCATCGCATCGCCGAACAGCTCAACCGCGCTGCCGGCCCGGTGCGGCTGCTGCTGCCGCTGGGCGGGCTGTCGATGATCGACGCACCGGGTCAGCCGTTCCACGACCCGGCCGCCGACGCGGTGCTGTTCGACACCCTGGAGCGCCTGTTCCAGCCCAGCGACACGCACCGGCTGCTCAAGCTGCCGCTGCACATCAACGACCCGGCCTTCGCGGCGGCCGTGGCCGAACAGCTGAGGGCGGTGGTGTAAGGTGTCGCGCCATGAGCACCACCGACCCCACCGAACAGGCCAAGGCCTTTTTCTTCGAAGGCAACGCGCTTTTTGAGGCAGACCGGCTGGACGAGGCACTGAGCCGTTACCAGGCCGCGCTCGCCCTGGTGCCGGGCCGGCCGTCCATCCTGGCCAACCTGGGGGTGACGCAGTGCCGCCTGGGCCGCTGGCCCGAGGCCGTGGCCACGCTCGCGCAGGCCACGAAAGCCGACCCCACGCACCGCGACGCCTGGGTCGCGCTCGGCCTCTCGCACGAAGCGCTGTCGAACTGGGCCGGCGCCGCCGACGCGCTGCAGCAAGGGGTGCGGCTGGGGGCTTCCACGCCGCAGCTCCACCTCTCGCTGGCCATGTGCCTGCTGCGGCTGGAGCGGCCGGACGCCGCGCTGCGCTCGCTCGACCAGGCGCTCGCGCTCGACCCCGCTCTGGCCGAGGCCTGGAGCCAGCGCGGCAGCCTGATGCGCGAAGCCGGCCAGCTGGCCGAGGCCGCGCGCTGCTTCGAGCAGGCCCTGGCCCACGGCGGCGATCCCACCCTGCACCGCTTCTACCTCGCGTCGGTGCGCTCCGGCGAGGCCGCGCCCGCGCAGCCGCCGAGCGACTACGTGGAGGCGCTGTTCGACGACTACGCCGACGACTTCCAGCACCACCTGGTCCACCAGCTGAAGTACCAGGCGCACGAGACCCTGCTGGCCCCGCTGCGCGTGGGCGGCCAGCGCTACCCGCTGGTGCTCGACCTGGGCTGCGGCACCGGCCTGTGCGGCCAGCTCATCCGCCCGCACGCCGATGCGGTGGACGGCGTGGACCTGGCCAAGGCCATGGTCGAACAGGCGCGCGCCAGCGGCGCCTACCGCCGCGTGGTGCAGGGCGAGCTGCTGGCCTTCCTGCGCTCGAGCGACGAAGCGGCCGACCTCGTGATCGCGGCCGATGTGTTCATTTATGTGGGCGCGCTCGACGAGGTCTTTGCCGCCGTGCGCCAGCGGCTGAACCCGGCGGGCTGCTTCGCCTTCTCGGTCGAACTCGCCGGCGACGGCCAGGACCTGCAGCTGCGGCCCAGCCTGCGCTATGCCCACTCGCTGGCCTACATCGAGCGGCTCGCCGGGGCCCACGGCTTTCGCGTGCGCCAGACCTGGCGGGCGCCGCTGCGCGAAGACCAGCAGAAACCGGTGATGGGCCTGTATGTGCTGCTGGAGCCGGTGGCGCAGGCCTGAGTTCAGTCCTTGCGCCGCGCCACCCAGTAGGTGGCGCCCTCGGCGCCGTAGCGCTCGGCGTGCGGCACCTCGCGCTCGATCTGGAAGGTGTCACCCGGGCGCAGCTGGCGCGTGAGGTCGCCCACTGTCAGCCACATCTCGCCGCGCGTGACCACCGCCCGGGCGGCAAAGGGGTGGGTGTGCATGTCCAGCACCGTGAAGGGCGCCCACTCGCGCTCGATCACTTCGTCGTAGCCTTCGATGAGGGCCTGAAGGCGGAAGGCCTCGAAATTGGCGGGGCTCATGGCATGGGATTGTGGACCCTCGGGCAACGCGGTCAAGCGTTAGCATGGAGGGCTGTCGCAATGCGAAAGGCGCCCCATGTCCCACATGCTCTTGATCGTTGAACCGGCCGGCCAGCGCGGCACCCGCACCGAGGCTCAGGGCCGCGAGGTGTATGCCCGCATGCAGCGGTTCGGCGAGTCGCTGCGCGAGCGCGGCAAGCTGCTGGCGGCGGAATCGCTGGCCTCGCAGGCCACGGGGGTGCGGGTGCACACCGGCGGCGGCAAGGCCCAGGTGGTGGACGGCCCGTTCGCCGAAGCCAAGGAAATGGTGGGCGGCTTTTTCCTGCTGAGCTGCGACAGCATGGCCGAGGCCGTGGCCATCGCCCACGAGTGCCCGGCCGCCGAGTGGGCCACCGTCGAGGTGCGCGCCCTGGGGCCCTGTTACGACGACCACCGGGGCTGAATCCCGGCCTCAGGGTTTTTCCTGGGGGTGTTTTGTCGAAAACCGTGCGCCTGGTTCGTCGTGCCTGTTGAAACCCTTTCTTCAACCGGAGACCACCATGCGATTCATGATCATCGTCAAGTCCTGCGACGAATTCGAAGCCGAGACCACGCCCGCGCCCGATGAGGCCTTGATGGCGGAGATGGTCCGCTACCACGAGGAACTGGCCCAGGCCGGCGTGCTGCTCGACGGCTCGGGCCTGCAACCCAGCCGCAAGGGCTGGCGCGTGCACTACAGCGCCGACGGCGGCAAGCGCATCATCGACGGCCCGTTCGCCGAGTCCAAGGAGCTCATCGCCGGCTACACCCTGATCCAGGTGCGCTCGCGCGAGGAGGCGATGGAGTGGAGCCGCCGCTTTCCCAACCCGGCGGGCGCGGGCAAGGCTGCGGTGATCGAGCTGCGCCAGCTCTACGAGATGGAAGACTTCCCGCCCAGCGAGCCGCTGGAAGACTTCAAGAAGATCGACGCCATGAACAAGTCCCCGCGCTGAGGAGGTCCGCCATGCTCAAGACCCTGGCCCTGCTGATCGGCGCCGTCATCGCCGCCCTGCTGCTCTACGCGGTGAGCCGGCCCGACCGGTTCCACGTCGAGCGCTCCACCACCATCCAGGCGCCGGCCGAGCGCCTGCATCCGCTCATCAACGACCTGCGGCACTTCAACACCTGGAACCCCTACGCCCGCAAGGACCCCGCCATGCAGGGCCAGTACAGCGGGCCGGCGGCCGGCCCCGGCGCGGTGTACGACTTCCAGGGCAACCGGGACGTGGGCAAAGGCCGCATCGGCATCACCGCGTCCAGCGCGCCGTCCAGCGTGACCATGCAGCTCGACATGTTCGAGCCCTTCGAGGGGCGCAACGTCGTCACCTTCAGCCTGGTGCCCGAGGGCAACGCCACCCGCGTGACCTGGGCCATGGACGGTCCCAGCCCCTTCGTGGCCCGCCTCATCGGCATCTTCATCGACATGGACCACATGATCGGCCGCGATTTCGAGACCGGCCTGTCGCTGCTCAAGTCGCAGGCCGAGCGCGCGGCCGCGTCCTGAGCGACCGTTTCTTTCACTCAAAAGGAGCCATCATGTTTCGCCAGATCTTTGTCAACCTGCCCATCAAGGACATGGCCCGCTCGCAGGCCTTCTTCAAATCGCTGGACCTGACATTCAACCCGCAGTTCACCAACGAGCAGGGCGCCTGCCTGGAGGTGGGCGAGAACATCTTCGCCATGCTGCTGGTCGAGCCCTTCTTCCAGGGCTTCACCAAGCTGCCGATCTCCGACGCGAAGAAGGCCACCGAGGTGCTGATCGCGCTCTCGGTCGACAGCCGCGCCCAGGTGGACGAGGTGGTGGGCAAGGCGGTGGCCGCCGGGGCCACCACGCCGAACGCCCCGATGGACCACGGCTTTATGTACCAGCACGGCTTTGCCGACCTGGACGGCCACCAGTGGGAGGTGTTTTGGATGGACATGAGCGCCGCGCCTGCGCAGATGTAAATTCGGCCCATGCATTCCAGTGTCCACCAGGCCATCGCCACCGTCTGGCGCCTCGAGTCCGCGCGCATCACGGCCTGCGTGGCGCGGGTGGTGCGCGACATCGGCGTGGCCGAGGAACTCGCGCAGGACGCCCTGGTGGCCGCGCTGGAGCACTGGCCCCGGGACGGCGTGCCCGACAACCCCGCCGCCTGGCTCATGACCACCGCCAAGCGCCGCGCGCTCGACCACCTGCGGCACCGGCAGATGGCCGACGAGAAGCACGACGGCATCGCCGCCGACCTGGAGGCGCTGGGCGCCACGCACGTGCCCGATTTCGTGGACGCGCTCGACGAGGCCCGGCAGGACGACATCGGCGACGACCTGCTGCGCCTGGTCTTCACCGCCTGCCACCCGGTGCTCTCGACCGACGCGCGCGTGGCCCTCACGCTCAAGCTGCTGGGCGGCCTCACCACGCACGAGATCGCGCGCGCCTTCCTGGTGCCCGAGGCCACCATCGCGCAGCGCATCGTGCGCGCCAAGCGCACCATCAGCGACGCCGGCGTGCCCTTCGAGGTGCCGCGCGGCGAGGCGCTGGGCGAGCGGCTGGCCTCGGTGCTCGAAGTGGTGTACCTGGTGTTCAACGAAGGCTATACGGCCACCAGCGGCGGCGACTGGATGCGCCCGGCGCTGTGCGACGAGGCGCTGCGCCTGGGCCGCATGCTGTCGGGCATCGCGCCCCAGCAGCCCGAGGTGCACGGCCTGCTTGCGCTGATGGAGATCCAGGCCTCGCGCACCGCCGCGCGCACCGATGCCCACGGCCGCCCCGTGCTGCTGGCCGAGCAGGACCGCAGCCGCTGGGACCACCTGCTGATCCGCCGAGGCCTGGCCGCGCTGGACCGGGCCGACCTGCTCACCACCGACGCCGGCCCGTACCACCTGCAGGCCGCCATCGCCGCCTGCCACGCGCGCGCGGTGCGCGCGGCCGACACCGACTGGTCCCGCATCGCCGCGCTGTACGGCGAACTCGCGCGCGTGGCGCCTTCGCCAGTGGTCGAACTCAACCGCGCGGTGGCCATCTCCATGCACGCCGGTCCGGCCGCCGGCCTGGTATTGGTGGACGCGCTGCTGAAGAACAAGGCGCTGCGCCAGTACCACTGGCTGCCCAGCGTGCGCGGTGATCTGCTGGCCAAGCTGGGGCGCGACGGCGAGGCGCGCGCCGAGTTCGAACGCGCGGCCGATCTGGCGGGCAACGAGCGCGAGAAACACTTCCTGAGAGAGCGCGCGCAGCGCCTTACCCCAAACGGCGAAGGCGCAGCCGAGTGAAAGTCCTCATAGGCCGCCGGCCGGTCGGGGTTGACACTGGGTCACAACGCCGCACACTGCCGCCATGGACCACGACCCGCCCGATTTTTTCACCGAGCCATTTCGCGGTTCCAACCATGCCCCCCTCGACCCCGGGTCGGAAGCCGACATCGTCGTCATCGGTGCCGGTCCGGCCGGCCTGGCGGTGGCGGCCTGCCTGGTGCAGCGCGGCCACAGCCCGCTGGTGCTCGACCGGGCGCGGGACATCGCCTCGTCCTGGCGCCACCACTACGAGCGCCTGCACCTGCACACGGTCAAGACCCATTCGGCGCTGCCCGGCAGGCCCTTCCCCGATGACGCGCCGCGCTACGTGCCGCGCCAGGGCGTGGTGGACTACCTGGTCGCCTACGCGCGGCAGCACGGCATCGAGCCCGAGCTGGGGCAGAACGTGACGGCCATCGAACCCCGGCAGGACCCGGGCGCGCCCTGGCAGGTGGTGCTGGCCGGCGGGCGGCAGATCGCGGCCAACCATGTGGTGGTGGCCACCGGCGCCAACCGCCAGCCGCGCGCACCGACGCTGCCCGGCGAAGACGTGTTCCAGGGCCGCCTGCTGCACAGCCGCAGCTACCGCAACGCCGCGCCCTTCGCGGGCCAGCGCGTGCTGGTGGTCGGCATGGGCAACACCGGCGCCGAGATCGCGCTGGACCTGGTGGAGCACGGTGTGCGCGCAGCGATCTCGGTGCGCTCGCCGGTCAACATCGTGCGGCGCGACGTGTGGGGCCGGCCCACGCAGCTCTCCAGCATCGCGCTGGCCAAGCTGCCGCCGGTGCTGGGCGATGCGCTGGCCTCGCTGCTGCGCAACCTCACGGTGGGCGACCTGCGCCGCCACGGCGTGCCCAGCGCCAGCGTCTCGCCCCTGCGCCAGCTGCGCGAAGAGGGCAAGACGCCGATGATCGACATCGGCACCGTGCAGCGCATCAAGACCGGCGACATCCAGGTCTACCCCGGCATCCAGCGCCTCACGGCCGGCGGGGTGCGCTTCACCGACGGGCACGAGCACCCGTTCGACACCGTGCTGCTCGCCACCGGCTACGGCGCCGCGCTGGCCGAACTCTTTCCCTACACCGACCTGTCGCTGGACGCCGGTGGCATGCCGCCCCGGGTGAGCGGGCAGGGCGCGCTCGAGGGCCTGCATTTCGTGGGCTTCGACGTGCGCCAGCCCGGCGGCCTGCTGCGCACCATCGCCCAGCAGGCGCCCCGGGTGGCCGAGCGCATTTCCGAGCGGCAGGCCAGAGGAGGCCGGCATGCTTGAGGCGCGCACCCGCATCACCATCGGTGCGCAGGAGACCCTGATCGAGACCGAGCCCATCGAGGGCGGTGCCCGCGAGTGGATGCTGGACATCGGCACCAGCGCGCTGGGCAACGGCCCGTTCCGGCACACGCCGCCGACGGCGCTGGAGATCGAGACCGCCATCGAACACGTGGAGAACGCCGTCATGCCCTTGCAGCGGCAGCTGCCGCGCGGCTCCCAGCTGGTGACGACCGATGCGCCCGCGCGCGAGCTGCAGGGCCTGGTGCACGACCGCGAGGCCGACAGCGCGCTGCTGCTGATCGACGACGTCGAACACGTGTTCAACCAGCTCGCGGCGGTCTCGCTCGGGCGCCCGGCGGCGTCCTCGGGCCTGCCGCAGCGGGCCGAGTTCGCGGCCTACGTGCTCATCCTGCGCGAGACCATGCACCACCTGGGCTTTGCATCGCTGATGCTGCAGGCCTCCCACCACTGAAAGCGCCCATGCCCCGTCCCGAGACCCTCGAACGCTTCATCGCCCTGGTGGAACAGAACGCCCACGACCAGGCGATCGAAGACTTCTACACCCCCAACGCCACCATGCAGGAAAACCAGAGCGCACCGCGCATGGGCCGTGACCAGCTGGTGGCCGGCGAGCGCCAGGTGATGGCGCGCGCCCGGTCCATGAAATCGCGCTGCGTGCGCCCGGTGCTCGTCGACGGCGACCACGTGGTGATCCGGTGGCAGTTCCGCTTCGTCTGGCGGGACGAGTCGGTCACCGAGATGGAAGAGCTGGCCTGGCAGCGCTGGGAGGGCGAGCGCATCGCGTCCGAACAGTTCTTCTACGACCCGGCGCAGCGCACACCGCAGCCGCCGGCCGGGGTGGCGATATGAGTTCGGACCTGGAGCCCCGCGAGTTCCTGGTGATCTCGCGCGGTCAATGGGACGCCGACAAGTCGCCCGAGGAGATCCAGACGGCGATCGACCGTTTCTATGCGTGGCATGGCGAGATGGTCGCCAAGGGCGTGATGCGCGCGGGCCAGCGGCTGGCGCGCGAAGGCCGGCTTGTCACGCGCGAGCGCATCGTCGATGGCCCGTTCGCCGAGGCGAAAGAGGTCGTGGGCGGTTTCTGGTTCGTGCGCGCCATCAGCCTGGAAGAAGCCGCGCGCCTCTCGGCCGACAACCCCTGCCTGGCCTGTGGCCTGCAGTACGAGGTGCGGCCGTTCGAGCCGGTGCGCGCCAGCGCCTTCGCGCTGACGAGCGAGACGCCCAAAAGAAGCTAGAGCACCGTGAAGCAGTCGATCTCGACGCGGTCGGGCCGGCGCACGCCGGAGCCCACGAACACGCGTTCGTTGATCCAGGCCAGCGAAGGCGCCGCGGTCTCGAACGCGGGCGAGCAGCGGAAGTAGACCAGCGCCGGGTCCACCGGCTCGCCGCGCGCCAGCCGCGCCGTCACGTCCGCCGAGGCCACGCGGATGGCCCGGTTGACGACGTAGATCAATTCTCCCGCCTCGGTCTCCAGCACGTAGCGCGCGTCCAGCTGCGCCAGCGTGGGCGTCACGATGGCCTGGAAGTCCGCGCCGCCGGGCAGCACGCGCGCGGTCCAGCCGTCGGCGCCCCGCACCTGCCCACCGAGGATGGGGATGACGCGGCGCCGGCCGGCCGGGGTCGTGCCGATCTCGTGAGCGGGCGCGACCTCGACCGACAGCGTCGCGAAGAACGCCAGCGCGGGCGCGGCGGGAGCGGTCATGGTGCCGGCCATCAGTCGTTGGCCTTGAAGCCGGTGGCCTTGACCACCTGCGCCCAGCGCGCCGTTTCGGTCGCGATGGTGGCCGCGAAGGCGTCGCCGTTCTCCTGCGGCACGTCGAAGCCTTGCGCCTCCAGCTTGGCCTTGTAGTCCGCGTCGGCCTGGGCTTTCACGGTCGCGGCCTGGATCTGGTCGACCACTGCCTTGGGTGTGGCCGAAGGTGCCATGAGACCGAACCACACCGTGGCACCGAGTTCCGGGTGGCCGAGCTCGGCCAGGCTGGGCACCTGGGGCAGGAACTTGGTGCGCTCGCGCGAGGTGACGGCGATGGCGTGGAGCTTGCCGCTTTGCACGTGCGGCAGCGCGGCCTGCAGCTGCGTGAAGCCCAGCCGCACCTGGCCGCCGAGCAGGTCGGTGATCTGCGGGGCGCTGCCCTTGTAGGCCACGTGCACCATGTCCAGCTTGAAGCGCTCGTTGAGCTGGAACCCCAGGAAGTGCGAGGGCGTGCCGGGGCTGAACGAGGCGTAGGTGACCTTGCCCGGGTTGGCCGCGACCCACTTCACGAGTTCGGGCAGGGTCTTCGCCGGCACGGAGGGGTGGGTCACCAGCACCAGCGGGCTTTCGACGCCCTTGGCGATCGGCTTGAAGTCCGCCTGCTTCCAGCGCAGCGCCGGGTACACCGAGGGGTTGATGGTGAACATGGCCTGGGTGCTGATCCACAGCGTGTGGCCGTCGGCGGCGGCGTTGCGCACCTGCTCGGCGCTGAGGTTGCCGTTGGCGCCGCCCTTGTTCTCCACCACGAAGGTGCCGCCGGTCTGTTTCGCCAACTGGTCGGCCAGCGCGCGGCCATACACGTCGACCGAGCCCCCGGCGGGCGTGCCCACCACCAGGGTGACCGGCTTGGTCGGCCAGGTCTGGGCGAGGGCGGAGGACGTGGCCAAGGCGGCCATGAGGGCGAGCGGGACGACGCGCACAAGGGAAAGAGGGGATGGCATGGGTGGGTCTCCTGGAGGATGTTCGGGGGTCTTTTTCGAATCTATGCGCTCCCGGATTGGTTGACCAATACAACTATGCTCAGGGTATTCACGGGTGGAGCCGATGTGTGATGAATGAGCTTTTTCTCTACCGCCTGACCCGCCTGCAGGCGGTCGCCGTCGCGCCCGTGGGGCGGCTGTGCCAGGCGCGCTACGGTGTCTCGCGCCGCGAGTGGCGCCTGATCGTGGTGCTGGCCCGGCATGGCCCGGTGCTGTCGTCGGAGCTGGCCGACTTCGCGCAGCTGGACCGCGCGCGCACCTCGCGCATCGTCACCACCCTGGTCGACCTGAAGCTCATCGCGCGCGAGGTGATTCCCAGCGACCGCCGGCAGGCGAGGGTGTCGCTGACGGACAAGGGCCGCGCGCTGTACGACGAGTTCCTGCCGGTGGTGGAGGAGCTCAACCGCCAGCTGCTGCTGGCGCTCGCGCCGGACGAGATCGCGCAGCTCGACGGCCTGATGGAGCGCCTGGCCGAGCGCGCCAAGGCCAACCTCGCGGCGCTGGACCTGCCCAAGCAGCGGCGCTCGCGCGCCCGTGCTTGATGGCTTGGGAATCCCTGTACTAAAATGAGAATTATTCTCATCTAACAACGTGACGCTGGCGGTTCCGGCGAAGCGTCCTGCTCCGGGAACCCGCCACTGTGTCCATCCCACTGCTCCCAGCACCCCCGCAGCAGGGTGTCGATGGGCTCTACCTCGCGCACCACGGCTGGTTGCTGGGCTGGCTGCGGAAAAAGCTCTCCAACGCGGCGGATGCGGCCGACGTGGCGCACGACACGTTCCTGCGCGTGCTGACGGCGCGCAAGCCGCTGAACGCGATCGAACCGCGCGCCTACCTGACCACCATTGCCAAGGGCCTGGTGATCGACCGCTGGCGCCGCCAGGAGCTGGAGCGCGCTTACCGCGAAGCCTTGCTGGCGCAGCCTGAGCACCTCGCGCCCTCGCCCGAAGCGCAGCTGATCGTGCTGGAAGCGCTCGCCGCGATCGACCGCTTGCTCGATGGTCTGAGGCCACCGGTGCGCACCGCTTTCCTGCTGGCGCAGATCGACGGCCTGGGGCATGCCGCCATTGCCGAGCGCCTGGGCGTGAGTGTGCGTTCGGTCGAGCGCTACCTGGCCGAAGCGCTGTACCAGTGCCACCTGGCCCTGCCGTCCTAGCCATGCCCGCGAACCTGCCGCACGACACCCCGTTGGTGAAACAGGCCATCGCCTGGATGCTGCGCCTGGAGTCGGCGCCTGACGATGGCCGCGTGCGGCAGGCCTGCGAACGCTGGCGCCTCGCCCATCCCGATCACGAACGGGCATGGCAACGCGCCGTGCATGTGAGCCAGACGGTGCGCGAGCGCTTTGGCGCGCTGCCCGAAGGCGGCCACGGGCCCGCCCTGGCCGCCTTGCAGGCGCTGCCGTCCGGCCGCCGGCGCGCCCTGACTCAATTGGGGGTGGTGCTGGGCACGGCGGTGGGCAGCGCCTGGCTGGCCCAGGCTTTCACGCCCTGGCAGCGGCTGCTGGCCGACCACAGCACCGCCACGGGCGAGCGGCTGGCGCTGCACCTGCCCGACGGCAGCCTGCTGCAACTGAACACCGACAGCGCGGTGCAACTGCGCTTCGATGGCACGCAGCGCCTGGTGGTGCTGACCCGGGGCGAGATCGCGTTGACCAGCGGCCGGGACCCGGGGGCCGCCACCCCGCGACCCTTGCGCGTGCGCAGCCGCGATGGCCTGTTCGAAGCGCGGGGCACCCGCTTCGGTGTGCGGCAGGACGGCGGGAGCACCTTGCTCTCGGTGCAGGAAGGTGCCGTGGCCCTGCGCCCGCGCCTGGTCGAGGAAGGCGCTGCCCCCATGGTGGCGCGCGCGGGGACGGCCTACACGGTCTCGGCGCACGCGGTGCGGCCCGCACCGTCGCTGGGCCTGGACAACAGCGGCTGGACCGACGGCGTGCTCGACACCCGCGACATCCGGCTGGCGGACTTTCTGGCGGAGGTCGAGCGCTACCGGCCGGGCCGCGTCGTCTGCGACCCCGCCGTCGCCGGCCTGCGCCTGTCGGGCGTCTACCGGCTCGACGACACCGACCACCTGCTGGCTTTGCTGCCTTCGGTGTTGCCCGTGCGGCTCGAGTACCGCACCCGCTACTGGGTGCGCGTGGCCGCCCGCTGAATTTTTTTTGCGGGGGCTGTCGGGTTTTGCCGCGCCGTTCGGCATGGGGAAGAACCTTCACGTCTTCACGCCATGCGATCCATCCTTCGACCCCCTCCCTTTGCCTTGAGCCCGGCCGTGCGCGCCGCCTGCCTCGGTGCTGTCCTGCTGCTGTCGGCCGGCGGTCCGCTGCTGGCCCAGCCCGCGGCGGCCGGCGCTGTGGCCGAGCGCAGTTACCAGATCGAGCCCGGCACGCTGAACGAGGCGCTGAACCGCTTCGCCCGGCGCGCCGGCATCACGCTGTCGTTCACGCCGCAGCAGATCGAAGGCCTGCGCAGCCGCGGCCTGAATGGCCCGTACACGGTCGAGGCCGGGTTGGCCGCCTTGCTCTCGGGCACCGGCCTGACCGCCCGTGCGCAGGCGCCCGACCAGTACGTCCTGCAGGCCCGGCCGCCCGCGCCGCCAGCGCCACCCCCGCAGGCGGCACCCCCGCAGGCGGCACCCGCCGCGCCGGCCATGCCCGCTTCGGCGGAACCGCCTTCCCTGGCGACCGTGACCGTGGTGGCTGAACGGCTGATCGAGCCGGCGAACACGGCCAGCGCCCAGACCCTGGGCCGCGAGGCCCTGGAGCGTTTCCCCGCCACCAGCCCGGGCGACCTGCTGCGCGAGGTGACCGGCGTGACCGTGGCCAACAGCCGCAACGGCTCGTCGCTGGACGTGAACATCCGCGGCATGCAGGGCTTCGGCCGGGTCAAGATCCTGGTCGATGGCACCGAGTCCAGCGGGTCCACCTACAAGGGCTATGGGGGCGAGACCACGCAGGCGTATGTCGACCCGGAGCTGCTGGGCGAGATCAAGGTGGAGAAAGGGCCGAACGCCGGCCCCTATGGCGCCGGCGTGGTGGGGGGCGTGGTGAGCATGAGCACGCTCACCGCCGATGACCTCATCCCCTCCGGCCAACGCCTCGGCCTGCGCTTGCGCGGCACCTGGGTCAACCAGCCGTCCGGCACCACCCGCTACGCCATTGCCGGCCCGGGGTTGGACGGCTCCGCCGCACCCGCCGACGCCGTCACTCGGGACGTGTCGCTGCCCGGGCGCAGCTGGAACGGCAGCCTGGCCGGCGCCTGGCGGCTGCTGGACGACAAGCTGGAGCTGGTGGCCGGCCTGAGCCACCGGCAGAGCGGCAACTACGTGTCGGGCCAGCGCGGCGACGTGCTCACCGAGAGCATCGCCACACCGGGCCTGATCAACCGCGTGTCGCTGTACCGGCCGGGGCAGACGGTCTACAACACCTCGCAGGACACCGACTCGGTGCTGTTGAAGGCCGCCCTGAAGCTGCCGAACGAGCAGAAGATCAGCCTGGGCTACAGCCAGCTCAAGAGCCGCTTCGGCGAGGCGCGCAGCGCCGGCTTCGCGGAATACATCGCCCAGCTCAACCTCAGCCACGTCGACAAGCAGCTCTACAGCGCGCAGTACGCCTGGTCGCCCGTGGGCAACCCGTGGGTGGACCTGCGCGTCAACGTCTGGGCCTCCGATTCCACGGGCTACCAGGCGGCCGACATCCGCACCGGCGGGCCGGAGACCCACCGTGCCGCCTGGACCGACACGCAGGCCCGGGGCCTCGAAGCCTGGAACACCAGCGTGATGGATCTGCCCGTCGGGCCGCTGACGTTCAAGTACGGTGTCACCTGGCTGCGCGAGGACGTGGAAGTCAGCCCACTGGACAACGGCACCTACATGGACCCGAGCGGCCAGCGGTCGCTGCGCTCCGTCTTCGCGCAGGCCGAACTGCAGCCCACCGACTGGCTGCTGCTCAATGCCGGGCTGCGGCGCGAACGCTATGAGGTGCGCGGCCGCGGCGAGACCGACTCGGGCATTGCCGGCCAGGTCCTGCCGCTGAACATCGCCCATGGCGAAACCCGCACCAACCCCAGCCTGGGCCTGGCCATCCAGCCCTCGGAGGCGCTGCAGTTCTTCGCCCGGTACAGCGAAGGCTGGCGCCCGCCCACGGTCAAGGAAACCGTCAACAGCCTGGTGGCCGCGTCCAACACCGCGCGGGTGTTGCTCAAGCCCGAGCGCACCGACAGCCAGGAGGCCGGCGTCAAGCTCCAGCTGAAGAACCAGTGGCTGCCGAACGACCGCTTCAACGCGGGACTGACCCTGTTCGACAACGTCACGCACGACTACACCTACGGCTTCGCGGGCGAGTTCAAGAACGCGGGCCGCGCGCAATTTCGCGGTTGGGAACTCAGCCTGGCCTACGACGCGGGCGGGTTCTTCTCGCGCTACAGCCACACCCGCTACCGCCAGGTGGCGTTCTGCGGCATCGACTACGAAGCGGGCGGTGGCTGCGCGGACATGCCGCGCATCCTGGGCCTGGACACCTCGTCCAGCGGCTTCTACGTGCCGCCCCGGTCCCAGACCAGCGTGACCCTGGGCACCCGCCTGCTGGAAAAGCGCCTCACGCTGGGCCTGCGCATGACCGCGGCCAAGGCCTACGTCACCGGGGGCGTGCTCATCGGTGGCTGGGACTCGCACGAGGTGTATGACCTGTTCGGCTCCTGGCGCATCCACCGCCATCTGGATCTGGCCTTCGCCGTGGAGAACCTGCGCGACCGGTTCTACATGGACGCCTCCACCAGCACCATGCTGGCCATTCCCTCGCCGGGCCGCACCGCCAAGGTCACGCTCACCTACACCTTCTGAAGATGCCCATGACCTCCCTTCGCACGCTCACGCCCACCGCCCGCGCGCTGGCCATCGCTCTCGGCCTGGCCGGCCCGATCTCCATGGCCCACGCGGTCCTGCCCTCGGCCGAGGCCGTGGTGAACTTCACCGCGGCCTTGCCCGCTGGCGGCAACGGCGCCCGCCCGTCCACGCCCCTGACCGAGGCGGCCGACGGTTACCTCTACAGCCGCACGGCGACCGGCGGTGGCACCGTGCTCAACAGCCAGCAGGGCGGCAACAGCGCGGTGTTCTTCCGGCTGAAAAACGACGCCACCGGCTTCGAGGTGCTCGACAGCGGGGCCAGCACCGTGGCGCCCACCAGCACCCGCTGGCTCGCCGCCAGCGACGGCCACCTCTACAGCCCGGGCCCGAGCAGCGGCCTCATCCAGCGCTACCGGCATGGCGCCACGACCGGCTGGGAGACCTTCCACACCGGCTCGTCGGGCTTCGTCACCTCGATCCTGGAAGCCGACCTGCAGTTCTACCTCACCGCCGGCGCCAGCACCCTGGCCAGCCTGAGCCTGGACGGCACGCAGGCCATCCCGCTCTACACCATCACCAACCCCACGCTGGAAGGCGGCACGCCGCACTACATGGTTCGCGGCAGCGACGGTCGCCTCTATGGCTTGCACACGACCGGGGGCAGCGGCTTCGCCGGCACCCTGTTCCGCATGGACCGCGACGGCAACGGCTACCAGGTGCTGCAGAACTTCAACGCCCTGACCACGGGCTACCAGAAGATCAATGCGGTGCGCCCGCTGGTGGAGGCGGGCGACGGCAAGCTGTACGGCATCACCTACGACGGCGGGGGCGGCGACGTGTCCGGCGGTGCGATCTACCGCATCAACAAGGACGGCAGCGACTTCGAACTGATCCACGGTTTCGCCAGCAACACCGACCGCGCCGGCTACAACCCCAACACGGTGCTGCTGGGCCGGGACGGCCACATCTACGTGTCCACCCTCAACGGCGGTGCCAACGGCGGCGGCACCATCGTGCGCTACCGCATCGACGATGGCGTGCTGGAACTGCTCTACACCTTCGAGGCGCTGACCGGCCCGGCCCAGAACAACATCTGGACCAACCCCACCAGCGGCGCCACCGCCACCGTCAACGCCGCCATCAATGGCGGCGGCAACGCGGCCGGCCGCACGCCCTACCACCTCATGCAGGCGAGCAACGGCCAGTTCTACGGCGTGGCGCAGCGCGGCGGCAGCCACGGCTGGGGCTCGGTGTTCCGCTTCGATCCGGGCGACGAGGTGGCGGCCGGCTCCATGCTCAACGACGTGCCCGCCGAGCTGCTGAACTTCGGCATCAACGTGGCCCACGATCCCAGCGCCACGCTGGCCCTGGGCCAGTCTGTCAACCTCTGGTGGAACACCAAGGGCGTGGCCAGTTGCGCCGGCACCTCGACCGAGCCCGGCTCCACCTGGATCGGCAGGCAGAGCGCCAAGGCCACCTCCAGCACCACCGCCGCCAGCGTGAAGCCGGGCCGCGCCGGCACCTGGACCTACACGCTGACCTGCCAGCCGCAGAACCCGGCTTACCCACCGGTCTCGGCCGCCGTGAGCCTGACCGTGGTGCCCACCGTGGCCGATGGCATCGACGTCGGCAACGGCGGTGGCGGCGGGGCATTGGCCTGGCTGCTGCTGCCACTGATGGGGCTGGCCTTGTGGGCGCGCCGCGCCCGCCGCCACCCCTGATGAAGATCCCTTGATGCCCCTGTCCTTGTCGAGAACACCCATGACCACGACCACCACCCTGTCCCAACGCCTGAAGACCGAAACCGCCGTCCTGCACGAGCGCATGCACGAACTCATGGCGCAGGCCGACCCCTTCGCCAGCCGCGAGGGCTACGCCCGCTTCGTCGCGGCGCAGTACCTGTTCCAGCGCGACGTGGAGCACCTCTTCGCGGACCCGGCGGTGAAGGCCGCCGTGCCCGACCTGGAGGCGCGCGGGCGCGAGGCCGCCTCGCTCGCCGACCTGGCGGACCTGGGTGCCCCGGTGGCGGTGGAGGAGGCCCTGGCGAGCGAGGGCGTGCGCATGCCCGAGGCGCTGGGCTGGCTCTACGTCTCCGAAGGCTCCACGCTCGGCGCGGCCTTCCTGTTCAAGGAAGCCCGGGACAAGCTGGGCCTGTCGGAAACCTTCGGCGCGCGCAACCTCGCGGCCTATCCCGAGGGGCGCGCCATCGTGTGGCGGCGCTTCGTGGCCGCGCTCGATGCGCTGAACGACCCGCAGACGCAGGACGCCGTCATCGAGGGCGCCCGCGCGGCCTATGAACGGTTCGGCCGCCTGCTGCAGCGGCACTTCGCCATCGCATGAGTCCTGCGCGCGATGGCATGGAGCCTTCTGCGCCGAGGCCCGTCCTGCGCTGGTTTTTTCAGGCCGCGGCGCTGCTGTTCCTGCTGCTGGGTCTGATCGGGGTGGTGGTGCCGGGCATGCCCACCACGGTGTTCATCCTGCTGGCGGCCTGGGCGGCCGCGCGCGGTTCGCCCCGGCTGCACGGCTGGCTGATGGCGCACCGCCTGTTCGGTCCGATGCTGCGCGACTGGCGCAACGGCGGCACGGTGAGCCGGCGGGCCAAGTGGAGCGCCACGGCGACGATGCTGCCGTGCGCGGTGCTGGTGGTGGCCACGGCTCGCGCGCCCTGGCTCGCGGCGCTGGCGATCGCCTGCATGGCCGGCGTGCTCGCCTGGCTGTGGCGCCGGCCGGAGTCGGCCCTACCGGGGCTCGGCGGGGCGGGCGGCGACCACGGTCACGGTGGGTGCGGCCTGGGCGACGAGGGCGCTCCTGGCCTGCACGCGAGTCAGGTGCTGGTCCCAGGTGGCGAGTGCCACGGCGTGAACGGCGACGACCAGGGCGAGCGCCAAGGCGTGTGAATTCGTCATGGAGAGATCCGTTTCGGGTGGCGGGTCTCTGCACCATCGGCCGCGCCGGCCGGAATTGAATGGGGCGCGCGGGTCAGCGCCCCGGGTCGCTGCGCTTTTTCGCACGTTTCTGCGTCGGCCAGGCCTGCATGCGGAAGGCCTCGACCAGAAAGTCGATCAGCAGGCGCACCTTGGGCGAGACGAACTTGCGCGAGGGGTAGACCACGTACACGCCCAGCTCGATGGAGCGGTACTCGGGCATCAGCTCCACCAGGGTGCCGGCCTGCAGGTCCGGGCCCACCAGAAACGAGGGTTGCAGCACGATGCCCTGGTGGCGCAAGGCCGCGAGGCGGCAGGTGTCGCCGTTGTTGCAGCGCAGCCGGGGTGAGACCTTCACCGTCACCGGCCCCTGCGGCCCGGTGAAGCTCCAGTGGTCGCCCTGCGAGAACAGGCTGTAGGCGGCCACCTGGTGCTGCGCCAGTTCGGCCGGGTGCCCGGGCGTGCCGTGCCGGCGCAGGTAGGTGGGGGAGGCGCAAAGCACCAGGCGCGTGCTCGCGATCTGGCGGCTCACCAGGCTGGAGTCGGGCAGGCGCGCGATGCGCACCGCCATGTCGAAACCTTCCTCGACCAGATCGACCACGCGGTCCGACAGGGTCACGTCCAGCGTGAGCTTGGGGTGGCTGGCCATGAATTCCACCCACAGCGGCGCCAGGTGCAGCAGGCCGAAGGTGAAGGGCGCGTTGATGCGCAGCAGCCCGGTGGCCTCGCCGCTGCGCGAGGTGATCTCCGCCTCGGCCTCGTCCACCGAGGCCAGCACCTCCTTGCAGCGCGCATGGAACACCTCGCCTTCGGGCGTGAGCGAGAGCCGCCGCGTGGTGCGGTTGAGCAGGCGCACGCCCAGGTGCGCCTCCAGCTCCGCCACGTGCCGCGACACCGCCGCCTTGGACATGGGCAGGGCGTCCGAGGCCGCGACAAAGCTGCCGGCATCGACCACCGCCGCAAACACCCGCATTGCTTCGAATCGGTCCATTTGTCTCTGAATCAGGAACAGTTTGTCTCATTGAAGCATGTTTATCTCTGGATGTGGAACTTTTAAAGTCCTTCCATCGATGTCTTGAAGGAGCCACCATGAACCGCCTGCCCACCCTGTTCGTCTCTCACGGCGCCCCCACGTTCGCGCTGGAGCCCGGCCTGGCCGGCCCGAAACTGAACGCGCTCGGCGCCGGGCTGCCCAAGCCCAAGGCGGTGCTGATCGTCTCGCCGCACTGGATGACGCGCGGCGCGCGTGTGGGCCTGAGCGAGCAGCCGGCCACCATCCACGACTTCGGCGGCTTTCCGCAGCCGCTCTATGAAATCACCTACCCGGCCACCGGGCACACCGACCTGGCCCGCCGCACGCTGGACGCGTTGACGGGTGCGGGCTGGACCGCGCAGGGCGAAGAACACCGGGGCCTGGACCACGGCGCCTGGGTGCCGCTGCTCTACCTGTACCCACAGGCCGACGTGCCGGTGTTCCAGGTGTCGCTGCCGCACGGGCTGGACGCGGCCGGCGCCTGGGCCTTCGGGCAGGCGCTCGCGCCGCTGCGCGACGAAGGCGTGCTGGTGATCGGCTCGGGCAGCCTGACCCACAACCTCTACGAGTTCCGCAGCGGTCACGGCGACGACGCGGCCTACGCCACCGAGTTCGTGGCCTGGGTGCGCGAGGCCGTGCGCCAGGGCGACAGCGAGCGCGTGCGGCGCACGCTGGACGATGCCCCGCACGCGCAGCGCGCCCACCCGACCACCGAGCACTTCCTGCCGCTGCTGGTGGCGGCCGGTGCGGCGGGCGAGGGCGTCCGCGCCGACGTGATCGACGGCGGCATCACGCACGGTGTGCTGTCCATGGACAGCTTCGTCTTCGGGACCGCGTCATGAGCGACGCCATCCTCATCCAGCAACCCGCCGAGCCGTCGGGTGAGCTCATCCTGCTGTTCCATGGCGTGGGCGCGCAGCCGGGCGACCTGGTGCCTCTGGGGCAGGCGCTGGCCAGGCGGCAGCCCGCGGCCTGGGTGGTCAGCGTGCGCTCGCCGGAGCCGTCCGACCTGGGCCGGGGCTGGCAATGGTTCCCGGTGGTCGGCGTCACCGAAGACAACCGGCCCGCGCGCGTGGCCGAGGCCCTGCCGGGCTTCGTCGACACGGTGCGGCACTGGCAGCAGCGCAGCGGCGCGGGCGCCTCGGGCACCACGCTGATCGGCTTCTCGCAGGGCGCGATCATGGCGCTCGAGTCCACGCAGCACGCGAGCGGACTGGCCGGCTCCGTGGTGTCCATCGCCGGCCGCTTCGCGCAGCCGCCGAGGAGCGCGCCCGAGGGCACGCGCATCCACCTGCTGCACGGCGACGCCGATGCGGTGATGCCGGTGCGGCTGGCGCGAGACGCCGCCGACGCGCTGACGAAGCTCCATGCCGAGGTGACGCTGGACGTGTTCGCGGGGCTCGGACACAGCGTGGATGCCCGCGTGCTGGTCGCCATCGGCCAGCGCCTGGCGCTGCCACACCACTGACACACAGGGCCGATCCAATCGGCCCATGCGAACCGTCGACCTGATCTATTTCAATGCCGGTGGTGGTCACAGGGCGTCGGCCCTGGCCCTGGAGGCGGTGCTGCGCGAGCAGCCCACGCCCTGGAACGTGCGGCTGGTCAACCTGTTCGAGGTGCTGGACCCGAAAGCCAAGTTTCAGCAGATGACCGGCAGCGCGCCGGAGGACTGGTACAACCGGCGCCTCGCGCGCGGCTGGACCATCGGCATGGCGCAGGAACTCAAGCTGCTGCAAGGCCTGATCCGCCTGGCGCACCCCATGCTGCTGCGCCAGCTGCAGCAGCACTGGCTGCGCACCGAGCCCGACCTGGTGGTCTCACTGGTGCCCAACTTCAACCGCGCCATGGTCGAGAGCCTGGGCGCCTCGCTGCCCGGCGTGCCCTACGTCACCGTGCTGACCGACCTGGCCGACGTGCCGCCCAGCTTCTGGATCGAGCGCGACCAGCGCCAGCAGCTGGTCTGCGGCACGCCGCGCGCGGTGCAACAGGCGCTCGCCCTGGGCCATGCGGCCGAGCGGGTGCACGCCACCTCCGGCATGATCATCCGGCCCGAGTTCTACCAGCCCATGCGGCTCGACCGCGAGCAGGAGCTGCGCCAGCTCGGGCTCGACCCGTCGCGACCGACCGGCATCGTGATGTTCGGTGGCCACGGTTCCAAGGCCATGCTGGGCATCGCCGAGCGCCTGAGCGCGAGCACGCAGCTGATCCTGATCTGCGGCCACAACAAGGCCCTGGCCACGCGGTTGCAGGCGCTGCCGCGCGGCGCGCCGCGCTGCGTCGTGGGCTTCAGCAGCGAGGTGCCGCGCTACATGCGACTGGCCGACTTCTTCATCGGCAAGCCCGGCCCCGGCAGCCTGAGCGAAGCGGTGCAGCAGGGCCTGCCCGTGATCGTGGTGGACAACGCCTGGACCATGCCGCAGGAACGCTACAACGCGCACTGGGTGCGCGAAAACGGCCTGGGTATCGTGATGCGCAGCTTTCGCGGCATCGACGCGGCGGTGGCGCGGCTGCTGGCCGACCTGGAGGGCCACCGGACCCGCGTGCGCCGCATGGACAACCGCGCGCTGTTCGAGATCCCCCTGCTGCTCGACCGCATCTTCGAAGAAGCGCAGGCCGTGCAGCGCCCGGCGGGGTCAGAACACCATGCGGTCCGCCCGTGAGGGCAGCAGGCTCATGTCGATCAGGTCTTCGGGCCGGGGCGTGGTGTTCAGCGCCGTGACCTTGGACAGCAGGTCGATGCCCTGGCGGAACTTGGCCGGGTCGATCTCGCCCACGCCGTTGCGGCGCGCATTGGCCGAGCCCAGCTCCTGGTCGATGATGATGTGCAGCCCGGCGAGCTCGTTCTTCTCGTCGATCAGCGGCTCGTGCTGCTTGAGCACCGCGATGCCGCCCGGTCGGTCCAGGTTGACCTCCTTCACCGCGCGCAGATATGCCTTGAGGAAACCGGTGACCGCCGCCGGGTGTTCCTTGATGAAGGCCGGGTGGGCCAGGATCGCGTTGCCGTACAGCGGCACGCCGTGCTCGGCGTAGCGCATCACCACGATCTCGCTGCGCGGGATGCCCAGCTTGCCCAGCGACACCAGGGCCGAGGACACGTTGCCCGTGACCACGTCGGCCTGGCCGCGCACCAGCATGGTTTCGCGCAGGGCCGGTTCCACCGAAAGCCAGCTCACGTCCTGCGCGGCGTCCAGCCCGTTGGCCAGGGCGAACAGCGGAAACAGCTTGCGCCCGGTGTCGCTCACCGGCGCGGCCAGCCGCTTGCCCTTGAGGTCGGCCGGCGTGAGGATGCCGCTCTTCTTCAGCGCGAAGGCCGAGGCCGCGGTGTGCTCGTAGATCAGCATCACCGCCTTGGCCGGAATGCCCGGGTTGTTGGCCGCGAACTCGGCCAGCGCGCTCACGTCGCCTGTGCCCATCTCGGCGTTGCCCGCCACGATGCGCTGCACCGTGCCGGCCGAGCCGGTGCCGACGTTGAGCGTCACGTCCAGCCCTTCGTCGAGGAAGTAGCCCTTGCGCAGCGCGACCACGTAGGGCGTGGCCGATGCGCCGATGCGCCAGTCGAGCTGGTAGCGCAGCTTCAGCGGCTTGTTCTGCGCGAAGGCGGGCAGGGCCACGGCGCAGGCGGCGGCCGAGAGCAGCGTGCGGCGGGTGAGGTGCGAGGAGGGGTTCAGGTTTTTCATGGTGGATCCGGGGGACGTGGGGTGGAGCGGCTCAGGCCGCGCGGCGGAAACGCTCGTCGTGCTGCTCGACGATCTCGCGCAGCTTGCGCCGCGCCATCAGCTGGGCGCGGTCGGCGCGCATGCCTTGCTCGGGCGTCTCGTCCGGCATCACCGGCACATCGGCCTGGGTGGATTCGAGGATCACCTTGTCTTCCAGCGTCACGCGCCGGTCGAAGGCGATGGCGGCTTCGGCCGGCACGTCGGCCTCGGTGTCGTTGCGGATGCACATCTGCGTGAACAGGATCTGCCCCCCGGCCAGTGGCGTGGCGGTGGTGAAGATGATGTGGTGCAGGCCGTTGGGGTAGTAGATGCGCAGCTTGCGGCAGTTGGGCGCGAACCAGGTCACCTCGCGGTCGCGCACCGTCTCTTTCTCGTCGATGCCGGTGTAGGCCTGGCCTTCGGAGCGGTTGGCGATGCGCACCAGGTTGGAGCTGCGCACGCCGAAGGGCAGCTCTTCCAGCTTTTCCTCGGGCGGCACGGGTCGGTTGATGTCGCCCTGCGTGCCCCGGTGCACGAAGGCCACGTGCGCGAGGTCGAACCAGTTGTCGACCAGGCGGAACAGGCTCATGTCCCAGACCTCGTGGAACTCCTGGATCACGCGGTAGCCGCCGTGGTCGGCCTCGGGCAGCTCGGGAATGCCGGTCAGCGGGCTTTCCAGGTTCACCCACACGAAACCGTAGCGCACCTGCGCCTGGAAGCTGCGCACGCGGCAGTTGGCACCGGGCGTGTGCTCGGGCATCTGCGGGATGCGGGTGCACTGGCCGCTGACGTTGAACTCCCAGCCGTGGTACGGGCAGGCGATGCGGTCTTCCACCACTTCGCCGAGCGAGAGCTTCGCTGTGCGGTGGCAGCAGCGGTCGGCCAGCGCCGACACCTGGCCGTCGGGCGTCTTCCAGAGCACCAGCTCCTCGTCGAACAGTTTGAAAGGCTGGGGGCCGGCATCGAGCTGGCCGACGGGCATGGCGACGTACCAGAAACGCCGGAAGACATTCGAGTCCTGAACTTTCATCGTGGGTGACCTTGTGTTGACGAGGGGCTGAGCAAGCGCTGTGCCATGGGGCCGCAGTGAAGAAATTCTGGTGGCCGCCCCGGCATCGGCCAAGGCCGCGCGCGGGTATCGAGCCATCACACAATTGATATAGTCCGACCCATGCACGCGAAACTCCTGGCCCTCAACGTGCACCACCTGCACATCCTCGACCGGCTGCTGAGCGAGCTGAACGTGACGCGCGTGGCCGAGCGAGAGGGCTTGTCGCAGCCGGCGGTCAGCCGGGTCCTCAACCGCCTGCGCGAGGAGCTGGGTGACCCGCTGCTGGTCAAGAGCGGGCGCGGCATGGCGCTCACCGAGCGCGCCGAGCTGCTGCGCTACCCGCTGCGCGAAATCCTCTCGCACGTCTCCACGCTGGCCTCGGACATCACCTTCGACACCGCGAGCACCGAGCAGGCCTTCACCATCGGCTGCGCCGACTGCCTGCTGCCCACCTTCATCGCGCAGGCGATCCACCGCGTGGTGGCGGCGGGGCCCCGGCTCAAGCTGCAGTTCCGCATGCTGGACCCGCTGTACAACGCCTCGCGCGCGCTGGAGACCGGCGTGCTCGACCTGATCGTGAGCAACCACCCCAACCCGCGCGAGGACCTGCGCACCAGCACGCTCTACACCGAAGAGGTGGTGTGCCTGATGCGCCCGGGCCACCCGCTGGAGAAGCAGCCGCGCATCAGCCTGGGGCGCTACCTGGGCGCGCGCCATCTGGCGCCCAGCCAGAGCATGGACGGCGAGCCCGGCCCCATCATGGCCACCATGCAGAAAGTGGGTTACCGGCGCCAGGTGGCCGCCACCGTGCCGGAGTACGGCCTGGTGCCCTACGCGCTCATGGGCTCGGACCTGATCTTCACCACCGGCCGCCGCTTCGCCGAGCACCAGGCGCGCATCGTGCCGCTGTCCATCGTGCCCGCGCCGCGCGAGTTCGACGACATGCGCTTCTACCAGCTGTGGCACCAGCGCAAGCACGCCAGCGCGTCCAACAAGTGGCTGCGCCGCCAGCTCGCCGAGATCGCGCGCGGTATCGACGGCTGAGCCGGCGCAGCGGGCCTGTCGGGCAGGCGACAGGCGGCGGATATTTTTACAAAGCGCGTGCTTGCTGAAAATAGGGCCGGCTGCTATCGTGCCGCGCATGAGCCTGGCCGACACCGACCTTCCCCCCGCCGCCGAGGCGCCCCGGCGCCCGCGCGGCCGACCGCGCAAGACCGCCGATGAGCGCGACGACGGCAACCGCCGCCGCGAACTGGTGGCCGGCGCCGCCCGCCTGTTCCGCCAGCAGGGCTTCGCCGCCACCAGCACGCGCGACATCGCCGCTGCCGTGGGCATGCGCTCGGGCTCGCCCTTCTATCACTTCGAAAGCAAGGAAGCCCTGCTCGGCGCCGTGATGCTCGAAGGCATGCAGGGCGCGCTGCAGCGCCAGCAGGCTGCGCTGGCTGCGTTGCCACCCGGCGCCTTGCCGCGCGAGCGCCTGGGCGCGCTCATGCGCAACCACTTCGAGGTGCTGCTCGGGCCCGACAGCGACTTCATCCCCGTGATGCTGTACGAATGGCGCTCGCTCAGCACCGCGCAGCGCGGCGAGGTCAACCGCCTGAAAGACCGCTACGAAGGCGACTGGGTGCCCGAGTTGCAGGCGCTGCACGCGCAGGGGCAGCTCGGTGCCGACCCGGTGCTCGCGCGGCTGATGATCTTCGGCGCGCTCAACTGGTCCGCCCAGTGGTACGTGCCACCTTCGGGCCGCAGCGCCAAGTCGCGCTCGCGCGCCTCGCTCGACGAGCTGACCGAATCGGCCTTGAAACTGTTTCTGAAGGAGCCGGCATGATCCCCCCCTCTCATTACCGCTCGGCCTTCGCGCCGGGCCTGCTGCACGGCCGCGTGGTCGTGGTCACCGGCGGCGGCTCGGGCATCGGCCGCTGCACCGCGCACGAGCTCGCCAGCCTGGGCGCCCACGTGGTGCTGATCGGGCGCAACCTCGCCAAGCTGCAGGACACGGCCGGCGAGATCGTGTCCGACAGCGGGCGCGCCAGCTTCCATGCCTGCGACATCCGCCAGGAAGAGTCGGTGCGCACCGTGGTGACGGCCATCGTGGGCGCCCACGGCCGCATCGACGGGCTGGTGAACAACGCCGGCGGCCAGTACATCACCCCGCTGGAGAACATCAGCGCCAAGGGCTGGCAGGCGGTGATCGACACCAACCTCACCGGCGGTTTCCTGTTCGCGCGCGAGTGTTACGTGCAGAGCATGCAGGCCCACGGCGGCGCCATCGTCAACATCGTGGCCGACATGTGGGGCTCCATGCCCGGCATGGGCCACAGCGGCGCGGCGCGCGCGGGCATGGTGAATTTCACCGAGACCGCCGCGCTGGAATGGGCGCGCAGCGGCGTGCGCGTGAACGCCGTGGCGCCGGGCTACATCGCCTCCAGCGGCATGGACCACTACCCGCCCGAGGCCGGCCCCATGCTGCGCGAGATGCGCGAGACGGTGCCGGCCGGGCGCTTCGGCAACGAGGCCGAAACCTCGGCCGCCATCGTCTTCCTGCTCAGCCCGGCGGCCAGCTTCATCAGCGGCACGGTGCTGCGCGTGGACGGCGCGCGCCCGCAGGTGCGCATGGGCTGGGGCCAGGTGGCCGCGCCGGTCGAGGCGCAGGGCCGCGACGCGGTCAAACCTTTCGAGGGTTTTCATCGCTACGTGACGCCCAAGGTGTTCCATGACATTTGAGTCGTCGTTCAACCCCCAGAGCCCGCAGGCCCAGCAACGGCGCGAAGCCATGCTGGCGCGCATCGCCCAGCTGCGCGCGCTCGAAGACCGCGCCGCGATGACCTCGGCCAAATCCAAGCCCGTGTTCGACAAGCGCGGCCAGCTGTTGCCGCGCGAGCGCGTGGCCCTGTTGCTGGACCCGGGCGCGCCGTACGTGCCGCTGTGCACGCTGGCCGGTTATCTGCAGGACACGAAGGACCCCGAGAAATCCGTGCCCGGCGGCGGCATGGTCGCGGGCATGGGCTTCATCGGCGGCGTGCGCTGCATGGTGGTGGCCAGCGATTCGGGCATCGACGCGGGCGCGATCCAGGCGCGCGGGCTGGAGAAGATCCTGCGCGTGCAGGAGATCGCGCTGGAGAACAGGCTGCCCTTCGTGCACCTGGTGGAGAGCGCGGGCGCCAACCTCACCAAGTACAAGGTGGAAGGCTTCGTGCTGGGCGGCTCGCTGTTCCGCAACCTGGCGCGGCTCTCGGCGGCGGGCATCCCCGTCATCACCGTGCAGCACGGCTCGGGCACGGCGGGCGGCGCCTACATGCCCGGCCTCTCCGACATCGTGGTCATGGTGCGCGGCCGTTCGCGTGCCTTTCTGGCCGGGCCGCCCCTGTTGCTCGCGGCCACGGGCGAGGTGGCGACGGAAGAAGAGCTGGGCGGTGCCGAGATGCACACCGGCGTGTCGGGCCTGGGCGAGTACCTGGCCGAGGACGACCGGCAGGCGCTGGGCATCGCGCGCAACCTGCTGCAGCGCATCGGCTGGCAGGGCACGCCGGCCGCGCCCGCGCCCGAGCCCGTGTTTCAGCGCGACGAGCTGCTGGGCCTCATGCCAGCCCACCACCGCGAGCCGGTGGACATGCGCGAGGTCATGGCGCGCATCGTGGATGGCTCCGAGCTGCTCGAATTCAAGCCGCTCTACGGCGCCGCCACGCTGTGCGTGCAGGCGCGCATCGGCGGCCACGCGGTCGGCCTCATCAGCAACAACGGCCCGATCGACGTGGCGGGTGCGAACAAGGCCACGCACTTCATCCAGTGGATGTGCCAGCTTGGCCACCCCCTGATCTACCTGCAGAACACCACCGGCTACATGGTGGGCAAGGACAGCGAGCAGGGCGGGATGATCAAGCACGGCAGCAAGATGATCCAGGCCGTGACCAACGCCAGCGTGCCGCAGATCACCATCCAGTGCGGCGCTTCCTTCGGCGCGGGCAATTACGGCATGTGCGGGCGTGGCTATGCGCCGCGTTTCCTGTTCAGCTGGCCGCAGGCGAAAACCGCCGTGATGGGCGGCGAGCAGGCCGCGCGCACCATGCAGATCGTGGCCGAGGCCGGCATGGCTCGCAAAGGCATCACGCCCGACCCGGCGCAGATGCAGGCCCAGTTCGACCAGATCGTGAACGTGTTCGAGAGCCAGGCCGACGCTTTCCACACCAGCGGCCTGGTGCTCGACGACGGCGTGATCGACCCGCGCGACACCCGCGCCGTGCTCGCCTTCTGCCTGGACACCTGCGCCGAAGCCGCCGCGCGCGAACCCCGGCGCATGCCCTTCGGCGTGGCCCGCATGTAGCCACCGCCCCTTTTCCCATTCAAAACCACCGACGGAGACAAGACCATGCAGTTCAGCCACGAACACCGCGAAGTGCAGAAGACCCTGAAGCGCTACATCGACGAGCACATCAACCCGCACGTGGACGAATGGGAAGCGGCCGAGATGATGCCGGCGCACGAGATCTTCAAGGGCCTGGGCAAGCTCGGCCTGCTGGGCCTGACCAAGCCCGAGGCCTACGGTGGCGCGGGGCTGGACTACAGCTACAGCATGGCCATGGCCGAGACCCTGGGCCACATCCACTGCGGTGGCGTGCCCATGGCCATCGGCGTGCAGACCGACATGGCCACGCCCGCGCTGGCGCGCTTCGGCAGCGAGGACCTCAAGCGCGAGTTCCTCGCGCCGTCGATCGCCGGCGACCTGGTGGGCTGCATCGGCGTGAGCGAGCCTGGCGCGGGCAGCGACGTGTCGGCCATCAAGAGCGTGGCGCGCAAGGACGGCGACGACTACCTCATCAGCGGCCAGAAGATGTGGATCACCAACAGCCTGCAAGCCGACTGGATGTGCATGCTGGTCAACACCGGCGACGGCCCCGCGCACAAGAACAAGAGCCTGGTGATGGTGCGCATGCGCGAGAACGGCAAGCTGGTCAAAGGCATCGAGGTCGCGCAGAAGATCAGGAAGATCGGCATGAACAGCAGCGATACCGGCCTGATCTATTTCGACGAGGTGCGCGTGCCGCAGCGCAACCTGATCGGCACCGAAGGCTCGGGCTTCATCTACCAGATGCAGCAGTTTCAGGAGGAGCGCCTGTGGTGCGCCGCGAGCACGCTGCAGAGCCTGACCAACTGCATCGGCTGGACGGTGGAGTGGGCGCAGGACCGCAAGCTCTTCGGCACCAGCCTGGCCGACCAGCAGTGGGTGCAGTTCAAGCTGGCCGAACTCAAGACCGAGGTGGAGAGCCTGCGCGCGCTGACCTACCTGGCGGTGGAGCACTACGTGGCCGGCGAGGACGTGACCGAGTGGGCCACCATGGCCAAGCTCAAGGCCGGGCGGCTCAACCGCACCGTGCCCGACACCTGCCTGCAGTTCTGGGGCGGCATGGGCTTCACCTGGGAGAACAAGGTCTCGCGCATGTACCGCGACGGCCGCCTGGCCTCCATCGGCGGCGGCGCGGACGAGGTGATGATGGGCATCCTGAGCAAGATCATGGGCATCGCCAAGAGGCCGCAGAAGTGAGCGGCGCGGCCCCCTTCCTGGTCGAGCGCGCGGGCGACGTGGAGCGCTGGACGCTCAACGACCCCACCGCGCGCAACGCCCTGAGCGACGGCATGGTGGTGGGCCTGTACGAGGCCTGCCTGCGCGCGCAGCAGGATTCGACGCTGCGTGTGGTGATCCTCACCGGCGCGCCGGGCGCCTTTTGTGCTGGCGGCAGCCTGGGCAGTTTCGCCAGCGCCATCGGCCAGCCGCTGCAGCCCGGCGAGGACGACCCGCTGATCGCGCTGAACCGCGGTTTCGGCGACGTGCTGCACGCGCTCTGCGCGCTGCCGCAGCTGCTGGTGTGCGCGGTGGACGGCGCGGCCATGGGCGGCGGCCTGGGCCTGGTGTGCTGTGCGGACCACGTCATCGCCACCGAACGCTCCAGCTTCGCCGCGCCCGAGGTGACGCTGGGCCTGCCGCCGGCGCAGATCGCGCCCTTCGTGTGGCAGCGCCTGGGCGCCACCGCCGCGCGCCAGTGGCTGCTGCAGGGCCGGAGCTACCGCGCGCCCGAGGCGCAGGCGCTGGGCCTGGTGGACGAGCTGGTGGCCGACGGGGCGCTGGCCGCGGCGTTGCCCGAACGCGTGCAGGCCATGAAGCGCGCCGCGCCCGGCGCCGTGGCCGGCACCAAGCGCCTGCTGCAGCGTTTGCGTGGCGAGGTGCCCGACCTGCGCAACGAGGCCGCCATCGCTTTCGCCAGCGCGCTGCGCGGGCCGGAGGCGGCCGGTGGCCTGAACGCTTTCGCGAAAAAGCAGCCTGCCCCCTGGGCGCCCAAGCCATGAAACGCTTGCTCATCGCCAACCGGGGCGAGATCGCCCGCCGCATCATCCGCACCGCGCACGCCATGGGCATCGAGACCGTGGCCGTGTTCTCCGAGCCCGACGCCAACGCCCTGCACGTGCGCGAAGCCACCAGCGCCTACGCGCTCGGCGGTGCGGCCTCGGCCGATTCCTACCTGCGCGTGGACCGCCTGCTGGACGCCGCCGTGGCCACCGGGGCCGACGCCGTGCACCCGGGTTATGGTTTCCTGAGCGAGAACGCCGACTTCGCGCAGGCCGTGATCGACGCCGGCCTCACCTGGGTCGGCCCGCCGCCTTCGGCCATCCGCGCGCTGGGCAGCAAGTCCGCCGCCAAGGCCCTTGCCGTGCAGCACGGCGTGCCTTGTCTGCCGGGCTACTTCGGCGACGACCAGCGCGACGAGACCTTCGTGGCCGAGGCGCAGCGCGTCGGCTTTCCGCTGATGGTGAAAGCCGTGGCCGGTGGCGGCGGGCGCGGCATGCGCCTGGTGCACGAGGCCGCTCAGCTGCTGCCCGCGCTCAAGGGCGCGCGCTCCGAGGCGCTGGCGGGTTTCGCCAACGGCGACCTGCTGATCGAACGCGCCCTGTTGCGCCCCAGGCACGTGGAGGTGCAGGTGTTCGCCGACGCGCAGGGCCACTGCGTGCACCTGGGCGAGCGGGACTGCTCGGTGCAGCGCCGGCACCAGAAGATCATCGAGGAGGCGCCGAGCCCCGCCGTCTCGCCCGAGCTGCGCGAGCAGCTGGGCCGCTGCGCCGTGGTGCTGGCGCAGGCCGCTGGCTACGTGGGCGCGGGCACGGTGGAGTTCCTGGTGGACGGCCCCGGGTTCTTCCTGATGGAGATGAACACCCGGCTGCAGGTGGAACACCCGGTGACCGAAGCCCTCACCGGGCTGGATCTGGTGGAGTGGCAGTTGCGCGTGGCGCGCGGCGAGCCGTTGCCGCTGGCGCAGGACGCTATCACCTTCAACGGCCACGCCATCGAGGTGCGCCTGTGCGCAGAAGACGAGCACTACACGCCGCACACCGGCCGCGTGCATCACTTCGCCGAGCCGCCCCTGCCGCGCGGCCTGCGGTTCGACCACGCGCTGGAAACCGGCAGCGAGGTCAGCCCGCACTACGACGCCATGCTCGGCAAGCTGATCGCCCATGCGCCCACCCGCCGCGAGGCGATCGACCGCCTGGCCCACGCGCTGGACCAGACCCTCGTGCTCGGCCTGCCCACCAACCGCGCCTTCCTCGCCGCCTGCCTGCGCCACCCGGTGTTCCACGAAGGCGGCGCGCTGATCCCTTTCCTGGCCGAAGAGGGCGACACCGTGCGCGCCATGCTGCTGCACCCGCCCGACGCCGTGCTGGCAGGCGTGCTCGCGGCGGTGTACGGTGCGCAGGCGCCCGCCGCCGCGCTGCCGTGCCCCTTCGCCCGACCGCTGCGCTGGTCGCACGGCGACCAGGTGCTGGACCTCGCGGTGCAGGAGCAAGGGCAGGGCGCGCTGAGCGTGGCCTGGGGCGATCGCACCGTGCCGGCCCGCGTGGCCCCGGGCCGCGTGGTCATTGGCGGTGTCACCTGGCCCGTGAGCGCCGCACCGCTGGGCGCCGGCCGCTGGCAGGTGCAGGCCGGTGCGCACACCGTGTCGCTCACCGACCTCAGCCTGGCGCCGCGCGAGCGCGCAGGCGGCGGATCCGCCGCGCGCGAACTGCGCGCGCCCTTCAACGGCAAGCTCATCGCGGTGCACGCGCAGCCGGGTGGGGCCGTTGCCAAGGGCGAGCCGCTGCTGGTCATCGAATCCATGAAGCTCGAACACACCCTGGCCGCGCCGCGCGACGTCACCGTGGAGGCGCTCTCGGTGGTCGCGGGCCAGCAGGTCGCGCCGGGTCAATTGCTGGTGACTTTCGCCGCATGAACGCCGCCGCCCCCACCTTCGCCGCCGAAGACCGCGCCGCGCTGGTCGACACCGTGCGGCGCTTCGCCACGCAGGCGATCGCGCCGCACGTGCCGGCCTGGGAAGACGCGGGCGAACTGCCGCGCTCCCTGCACCGCGAGGCCGCCGAGATCGGCCTGCTCGGCCTGGGTTACCCCGAACACCTGGGCGGCACGCCCGCGCCCTGGAGCGCGCGCAACGCCATGTCGCGCACGCTCGCCCGTTACGGCGGCAGCGGCGGCGTGATGGCCAGTCTGTTCACGCACAACATCGGTCTGCCGCCCCTGCTTGCGCACGGCACGCCCGAGCTGCAGCAGGAAGTCATTCCTCCCGTGCTGCGCGGCGAGAAGATCGCCGCCCTGGGCATCACCGAGCCCGGTGGTGGCTCCGACGTGGCGGCCCTGCGCACCACCGCGCGGCTGGACGGCGGCGACTACGTTATCGACGGTGAAAAGGTCTTCATCACCTCTGGCATGCGCTGCGACTGGATCACGCTCGCGGTGCGCACCGACCCGCAGAGCAAGGGCGCCAGCGGCATCTCCATGCTCGTGGTGCCCTGCGATGCCCCGGGCATCTCGCGCAGCGCGCTGCAGAAGATGGGCTGGCTGTGCTCGGACACGGCGCACCTGCGCTTCGACGGTGTGCGCGTGCCTGCGCGCTACCGCCTGGGCGCCGAGGGCGCGGGCTTTCGCATGGTCATGGGCAACTTCAACGGCGAGCGCCTGGCCCTGTCCGCCATGGCGCTGGGTTTTGCCGAGGCCTGCCACGACGAGGCCCTGGCCTGGGCCCGGCAGCGCAGCACCTTCGGTGCACCGCTCATCGAGCGCCAGGTGATCCGCCACAAGCTGATGGACATGCAGATGCGCATCCGCTCCACCGAGGCCTGGCTGGAGGCGCTGGGCGCGCGCGTGGACGCGGGCGACGACGGCGCCGACTGGGTCGCCAACGTCTGCCTGCTCAAGAACCACGCCACCCAGACCATGCAGTTCTGCGCCGACGCCGGGGTGCAGATCCTCGGCGGCATGGGCTACATGCGCGGCACCGTGAGCGAGCGCGTGTACCGCGAGGTGAAGGTGATGATGATCGGCGGCGGCGCCGAGGAAATCATGAAGGAACTGGCCGCACGACAATGGGGACTATGAGCAAAACCACCACCACCGCGCCGGTTGTCTTCGAGCCCGAGTTCATCGCCGTGCTCAAGGACCTGTTCGAAGAAAAGATCGTCTTCAACAAGGTGCTGGGCCTGAAGATCGAAGACATCCGGCCCGAGCGCGTGACCGCGCGCATCGACATGAAGCCCGACCTGATCGGGCACTACCAGCATGGCCGCGTGCACGGTGGCGTGGTCAGCGCCGCGCTCGACGCCATGGGCGGCCTGGCCTGCGTGGCGGCCAACGGCGCGCGCCACATGAACGAAGAGCCGCTGCAGCGCCTGCAGCGCTTCGCCAAGCTTGGCACCATCGACCTGCGCATCGACTACCTGCGGCCCTGCGTGGGCGAGTACTTCAAGCTCAGCGCCGAGGTGCTGCGCCTGGGCTCCCGGGTGGCGAACACCCGCATGGCCTTCGAGGGGGCGGACGGGAAGCTGCTGTGCGTGGGGGCCGGGGCCTACATCGTTTCGTGATCGCGACTGCATATCTGTTTTCGGCATAAGCAGCCGCGTTTTTCGCGCATGGCGGGGTGGCGCCCGTGGGCAGAATGCAAGGCCAATCGCGCGCCATGAATTCTTCTGTCTCCGCCGAGCCCGCTTTCGGCCACCCCCTCCCATCCCGTTCCTCGCCCAGCCGTTGGGTGCCGCTCGGTGCCGCGGTGTGCCTGCTGCTGGCCGGTGCCGGCTACCTGCTGGAGGCCGTGGGCCTGCGCCAGAGCCTGCTGTGGGGGGTGGGGGCGCTGCTGGGCATCACGCTGTACCGCGCGTCCTTCGGTTTCACGCACGCCTGGCGCGTGTTCGTGGCGGACCGTCAGGCGGCGGGCATCCGCGCGCAGATGCTGATGCTGGCCGTGGGCGTGCTGCTGTTCTTCCCGGTGCTGGCGGCGGGCGAGTTCGCGGGCAGCCCGGTGCGCGGCCTCACCGCGCCCCTGGGCACCTCGCTCGTGGTGGGGGCCTTCCTCTTCGGCATCGGCATGCAGCTGGGCGGCGGCTGCGCGTCGGGCACGCTGTACACGGTGGGTGGCGGCAGCGTGCGCATGCTGGTCACCCTGTTCTTCTTCGTGCTGGGCTCGGTCTGGGCCACGGCGGATTTTCACTGGTGGATGGCCTTGCCCGGCCTGCCGCCCGTGGTCCTGCTCAAGACCTGGGGCCTGGGTCTGGCGCTGGCTTTTCACCTGCTGGCCTTCGCGGCCATCGCCTGGGGCGCCACCTGGCTGGAGCGACGACGCCACGGCGGGCAGCTGGTGTCGTCGGCTTCGCGCAGCGCGCGCGGGGCGGCCTCGTTCTGGCGCGGGCCCTGGCCGCTGGCGTGGGGCGGCCTGGCCCTGGTGCTGTTGAATTTCCTCACGCTCTGGCTGTCGGGGCGGCCCTGGGGCATCACCTCGGCCTTTGCGCTGTGGGGGGCGAAGGGCTTGTCGCTGCTGGGGGTGGATGTCGCCTCGTGGTCTTACTGGGCGACGCGCCTGGACAGCCTGCACGCGCCGACTTCCGAAGACGTGACCTCGGTGATGGACATCGGCATCGTGCTGGGCGCGCTGCTCGCGGCCTCGCTCAGCGGCCCCATGGCCTGGGCCTGGCGCATCCCGCTGCGCTCGCTGCTGGCCGCCGTGCTGGGCGGGCTGATGCTGGGCTACGGCGCGCGGCTGGCCTTCGGCTGCAACATCGGCGCCTACTTCAGTGGCTTGCTGTCGGGCAGCCTGCACGCCTGGCTGTGGCTGCCGGCCGCGTTCGCGGGCAGCGCGCTCGGGGTGCGGCTGCGCCCCCTGTTCGGCCTGGCGGTGGAGCGGCATTCACCGAATCAACGGGGTTGCTGAGAGCGCCCCCCTCTCCAAGGAATTTGCACCATGAACCGATTCACCTCCAAGACCCTCATCGTCACCAGCGCGGCCCTGTCGTGCGCCGCCGCATTCGCGGCCGGCTCCTTCAACGCGAAGGTCGCGGCCGTGCAGGGCGACCAGGTGTCGCTGGAAGCCACCGGGCAGCCGCCCGCCTGGCTCACCAAGGGCGCGGCGGTGCAGGCGCTGGGCTGGCAGACCAAGGTGGTCTCGGTGCAGGGCACGAAGGTGGTGCTGTCGCTCGCGGCCTCGAAGGCCTCCAGCGTGAAGGTGGCCAGCGAGGTCGTGGTGCGTGAGATCCCGACGCAGGAAAAGTACGGCTGCTGATGGCGCCGCGGGACCTCGACCCGCTGTTCGACCGGCTGCGGGGTGCCGACCCGGACCAGGCCGCGCTGCGCCTGGCCGACTTCGCTCGGCAGCATGCCGACGCGCTGTCCTTCGATGAATTCCCTTTGCCCCCGGCGGCGCAGGGCGTGCTCTGCGCTTACGAACTGCAGCGCGACGCCGGCTCGGGCCTGACGCTCTACCTCCACGCGATCCATGCCGGCGCGACCAGCGCGGTGCACGACCACGCCACCTGGGCCGTGATCGTGGGCGTTCATGGCCGGGAGATCAACCAGGTGTACGAACGCACCGACGACGGCCGCCACGCCGGCCGCGCCCGCCTGCGCCTGAGCCGGGAGGTGGTGGTGGGCCCGGGCGATGCGCTGGTGTTGCCGCAGGGCCTGTTCCACCGCATCCAGGTGCCGCCCGAGGGCCCGGCCTTGCAGCTGCACCTGTACGGCCAGGCGCTGGACGAGCAAGGCCCCCGCCACGCGGTGGACCTGGTCAGCGGCCGGCTGGTGCCGCTGGTGCCCGCGCCGAGGCCATGAAAAAGGCCCTCCGAAGAGGGCCTTGTCAGAAGGTGGCGGTCGCGCCGGTCAGAGCGCCAGCGTCTTGATGTTCGGGAAGCCCATGAGCTTGAGCACCACGTAGTTCACGGCGGCTTCGCTCGGGTCGTCGGACACGGTCACCAGTTCGGCGTAGCGGCTCACGCCGGCCTTGCTCAGGGTGTCCCAGATCGCGGCGGCCTCTTTCGGCGTGCCGTCGGCGTTGAGCAGCGCGGTGTAGGGCACGTGGATCACCTTGCCTTGCAGGGCGGCGCTGGGCAGTTCCTTGCCCGAAGCCAGGAACACCTTGGGGAAGAGGCCGTTGCTGCGCTCGCGGTCGGTGATGAGCACGTCTTCGCGGGCCTGTGCCTTGAAGGCCACCGGCGGCACGGCGAGGTCGAACGGCACCTGCTTGGGCGCCACCACGGTGGGCTTGTCGCGCAGCGAGAAGCCCTGGCCGGCCCAGCTGTCCAGGCTGTCGGTGAGGATGGAGACCTTCTTCTGGCCCAGCGCTTCCAGTGCCACGAAGGCGAGTGCCGACTCCTTGCTGATGCCGTTGCCCGAGAGCACCACCGCTTCGTGCGACGGGTTCACGCCCGCGGCGCCCAGCGTGGCCGACAGCGCGGCCGGGTTGCGCAGGTGCTTGCGGAATTCGTCGGACGGCACGTTCAGGGCGAAGGGCACGTGGCGTTCGCCGTAGGCGGCGGGGGTGCGCACGTCGACCACGCTCACGTGGATGCTGCCCAGCGAACGGGTGCGCTGACCGCCCCACCACTGCAGCCAGCCGCTGTCGCGCAGGATGTTGGGGTCGTCGTAGGTCCAGAAGGGCAGGTTGCGATCGTCGTGCAGCCAGCCCAGTTGCGACTCGGTGTAGTGCTTGACGTGCGGGTACTGGGCGATGTGCTTGATCGCGAAGAAGGCCACGCTGCCCGCGATGCCGCCACCGCAGTGGGTGAACACGTGCTGCTCGGGCTGGATGCCCAGGTGGGTGAGCATGCGGCGCACCTCTTCGGGCGACTTGAAGGTCTTGTCGGCGTTGTAGAAGTCGGCGGCGGGCGCCATGATGGCGTTGGGGATGTGGCCGCGGCGGCTGTAGTTCAGCGCGGAGCCGAAGTGCCAGTCGGGCGTGAGCGCTTCCACCAGCGCGTTCTTCTGCGGGTCGCCGGAGGCGGCGAGCACCTCGGAGGTGTTGGTCTTGATCTGCGTCTGCAGCTTCGCGACCTTGAAGTTGCCGGCCTTGGGCGCGGGCGGCACGGCGTCGGTCACCGGCAGCTTGAGCTCTTCCCACTTGGAGAGGCCGCCGTCGAGGATGTGCACGTTCTTCAGCGGGAAGCCGTGGTACGCGAAGGAGAAGAACAGGCGCGTGGCGTGCATGGCGCCGCCCTGGTCATAGAGGACAACCTTCGACTGGTTGCTCACGCCCCAGGAGCGGAACAGGGCTTCGATTTCCTTGGGCGAGCGGTCCTGGAACGCGAAGGGCACGTTGTCGGAGTCGGTGAGGTAGTCGATGCCACCGCCGTACGACAGGTTGACGCCCTGCGAGGTGGCTTCCTCGCGCGTGAAGGACACGCTGACCGCGCCCGGGATGTGCTTGGCGGCGTAGAGGCGGGTGGGCGAGGCGTCCAGCAGGACGACCGCTTTTTTGTCCACCTGCTCCTTGAGCCATTGCGGGGTCACGAGCTGGCCGTGAACGCCTTGCGCGAAGGCCGGGTGCCAGGCGAACAGCCATCCGACCAGCGAGATCAGGACGATCTGCAACGATTTCTTCATTTGGGTTTTCCTATCTTTCTTTCCAACAACGGTTCAGGGAATCAGCTGCCGCACATCTGCGGCTCTTCGGTGGCCGGCGCGCGGATGCTGACGGCATCGCCCACCTTGACCTTGGACAACTTGTTCACATCGAGGCGCAGCGTGACCACGTCGCCCCGGACCTCCTGAATGACGGCTTCCCAGCCGAAGGCCTGCACGGTGCGCCCGGCTTCCACCCAGGCCGGCACGGCCTCGGACGCCGCCAGGTCGACCTTGTTCAGGCTCAGCCGGGAGACCTTGCCGTCGAAATTGGGGCCCGCGGCCAGGGCGTGGCCCGAGGCGAGGCAGGCGAACAGAAGCAGAAGGGCATTTTTCAAGGTGTCACCTTGTGGGCAGGGGCTGCGGTGGGAGGGGCGGCGCGGGTCCGGCGGACGGCGCGATTCAGTGGGCTGAAAGCCGTTTTGACTATACGGGCGGGGTCCCTGCAGGCGATAGAAGATAAACAGGGATCGATCGTCGCCATTCGCATAAGAGCGGCGGGTTTTGTCGACTGTTTATCATTGGCCTTCTCCATTTCCGAGCTGCACGATGCAGCTCCCAGCCATTGCAGGCGTTGCCGGAGAGGCTCACTGCATCGCCACCGGCTCCGCACCTCTTCCCACTTTGTTCATGTCCGCACCGACCGCTTCTCCTGCCCACTCCCCACGCCTTTCCTGGCCGCGCCGCGCCTTGTGGCTGGGCCTGTTCCTGGGCGTCGGCTTCGCGGCCTGGTGGTTCCTGCTGCGCCCCCCGCCGCAGCCGCCTGCGGCACCGAGCGCCTGGCGCGGCCCGGTGGCGGTGCGGGTGGAGGTCGCGCGCACCGAAGACTTCACGGTGCAGGCCCGCGCCGTGGGCACGGTGGCGCCCTACAACACGGTCACGGTGCGCAGCCGGGTGGACGGGCAGCTGGCGCGCGTGCTGGTGCGCGAAGGGCAGAAGGTGGCGCGCGGCCAGTTGCTGGCCGAGATCGATCCCGAGCCGCTGCGCGTGGCGCTGGCCCAGGCGCAGGGCCAGCAGCAGCAGAACCAGGCCCAGCTGCGCAACGCCGAGAGCGAGCTGGCCCGCTACGAGCTGCTGTTCAAGCGCGACGCCGTGGCGCGCCAGGTGCTGGACCGGCAGGCCGCGCTGGTGCAGCAATTGCGCGGCACGCTCAAGTCCGACGAGGCGCAGGTGGACCACGCGAAGCTGCAGCTCTCTTACACGCGCATCGTGGCGCCGATCGCCGGCCGCATCGGCCTGCGCCGGGTGGACGCGGGCAACCTGCTCTCGGCCAACGACGCCAACGGCCTGTTCACGCTGACGCAGACGCAACCGGTGTCGGTGGTGTTCAGCGTGCCCGAGCCGCAGGTCGCCGAGGTGCGCGCCGCGCACGACGGCAAGAACCCGCCCCCCGCCGAGGCCTGGGACCGCGACAACCGCAGCCGCCTGGCCCAGGGCCGGCTCGACACGCTGGACAACCAGATCGACGCAGCCACCGGCACGCTGCGCCTCAAGGCGCGCTTCGAGAACGCGGACGACGCGCTGTTTCCCAACCAGTTCGTGAACTTGCGCCTGGCCCTGCGCCAGCTGCCCGGCGCGGTGACCATCCCCACCGACGCGGTGCAGCACGGCTCGCGCGGCAGCTATGTGTATGTGATCGCCGACAGCAAGGCCCAGGTGCGCGACCTCACGCTCGGCCCCGCCAGCGGCGGGCGCACGGTGGTGCTCAAGGGCCTGGTCAGCGGGGAGCCGGTGGTGCTCGAAGGCCTGGACCGGCTGGAAGACGGTCGCGCGGTGAACGTGGTGCAGGCGGCCGAGCTGCCGGCTTCGTCGCCGCTCGCGCCGGACGCGGCCCCGGCCGCCGCCACCGCGCGCTGACGGGGGCGCGCATGTCGTCCGCCGCCGCCGCACCCCTCTCGCTCTCCCGCCCCTTCATCCTGCGGCCGGTCGCGACCTCGCTGCTCATGCTGGCCGTGCTCATCGCCGGCCTGCTGGCCTGGCGCCAGCTGCCGGTGTCGGCGCTGCCGCAGGTGGACTACCCGGTGATGCAGGTGTTCACCTTCCAGCCCGGCGCCAGCCCGGACGTGACCGCGCGCACCGTCACCGCGCCGCTGGAGCGCCGGCTCGGGCAGATCCCTGGCCTGTCGCAGATGTCGTCCACCAGCTCGGGTGGCGCCTCGGTCATCACCCTGAAGTTCGCGCTCGAGGTGGACCTGGGCGTGGCCGAGCAGGACGTGCAGGCCGCGCTGCAGAGCGCCAACAGCCTGCTGCCCTCGGACCTGCCCGCGCCGCCGATCTACCGCAAGGTGAACCCGGCGGACGTGCCCATCCTCACGCTGGCCATCGGTTCGGACACGCTGCCGCTGCCGCGCGTGGTGGACATGGTGGACACGCGCATGG
>Ga0247823_10000224_pt1 | contig 48040 bp, 51 predicted proteins | sample 13C_PalmiticAcid_2_FD_192426 | JGI IMG/M metagenome (GOLD analysis project Ga0247823, IMG submission 192426) | Soil microbial communities from agricultural site in Penn Yan, New York, United States - 13C_PalmiticAcid_Day30 | ecosystem: Environmental > Terrestrial > Soil > Agricultural land... | reverse complement strand
CACCAAGGACATGTCGTGCGAGCCGTATTCCTCGGCCTGCTGGGCCATCAGGCCCACGTTGGGCACGGTGCCCATGGTCTTGGGGTCGAACGCGCCGTGCCACTTGCAGAAGTTGATCATCTCCTGGTAGATGCGGGCGAAGGTCGACTCAGGCATCACGGCCTTCACGTCCTTCAGGCGGCCGTCGGCGCCCCACATCTTGCCGCTGTTGCGGATCATCGCCGGCATGGAGGCGTCGACGATCACGTCGTTGGGCGAATGGAAGTTGGTGATGCCCTTGGCCGAATCCACCATGGCCAGCTCGGGGCGGCCTTCGTGGCAGGCGTGCAGATCGCGCTTGATCTCGTCCTGCTTGCTTTGCGGCAGCGTGGCGATCTTGTTGTACAGATCCACCATGCCGTTGTTGACGTTCACGCCCAGCTCGTCGAACAGCTTGCCGTGTTTCTCGAAGGCTTCGCGGTAGAAGATGCGCACGCAGTGGCCGAACACGATGGGGTGCGAGACCTTCATCATGGTCGCCTTGACGTGCAACGAGAACATCACGCCCGTCTTGCGCGCGTCCTCGATCTCCTTCTCGTAGAAGGCCAGCAGCGCCTTCTTGCTCATGAACATCGAGTCGACGACCTCGCGGTCCAGCAGCGAGACCTTGGGCTTGAGCACGATGGTCTTGCCGCTCTTGGTGATCAGCTCCATCTTGACGTCGCGCGCCTTGTCCAGGGTCATGGACTTCTCGCCGTGGTAGAAGTCGCCGTGGTGCATGTGCGAGACGTGCGAGCGCGAAGCCTGGCTCCACTCACCCATGCTGTGCGGGTTCTTGCGGGCGTATTCCTTCACCGCCTTGGGCGCGCGGCGGTCCGAGTTGCCCTCGCGCAGCACCGGGTTCACCGCACTGCCGGTGCACTTGTTGTAGCGGGCGCGGATGTCCTTTTCCTCGTCCGTCTTCGGGCTCTCGGGGAAGTCCGGAATCTTGTAGCCCTTTTGCTGCAGCTCGCTGATGGCGGCCTTCAGCTGTGCCACCGACGCGCTGATGTTGGGCAGCTTGATGATGTTGGCTTCGGGCTTGAGCGTGAGCTTGCCCAGCGCGGCGAGGTCGTCGCTGACACGCTGTTCTTCGGTGAGGCACTCAGGGAATGCCGCCAGCACGCGCCCGGCCACCGAGATGTCGGCGGTGGTGACGTTGATGCCCGCGGGCGCCGCGAAGGTGCGGATGATGGGGAGAAACGCACTGGTGGCCAGCAAGGGGGCCTCGTCCGTCAGGGTGTAGATGATGGTGGGTTGCTGGCTGCTCATTGCTTATCTCCAGAGGTTGTTGGGTACGGCGCCGACCGGCATCCGCGCGGGTCGCGCGGATACGGTGGTCGGTATCCCGTGATTGTGCTTTCAGCGCAAGCGCCAAGACTTCGTTTTTGGGATCACATTCCCACAATACAAAACACGCGCGAAAAAATTTGCATGCAATCGGCGATCTGGGCAGCAAAAAGGGCCCGAAGGTCACCCCTCGAGCCCTTCCTGCTGGCGCATGCAATCAGGCGAAGTTGGCTTCGGCGAACGACCAGTTCACCAGCTTGTCGAGGAAGGTCTCGACGAACTTGGGACGCAGGTTGCGGTAGTCGATGTAGTAGGCGTGTTCCCACACGTCCACGGTCAGCAGGGCCTTGTCGCCCGTGGTCAGCGGGGTGCCGGCGGCGCCCATGTTGACGATGTCGACCGAGCCGTCGGCCTTCTTCACCAGCCAGGTCCAGCCCGAGCCGAAGTTGCCCACGGCGGACTTCACGAAGGCTTCCTTGAACGCGGCGTAGCTGCCCCACTTGGCCGTGATGGCCGCGGCCAGCGCACCGGACGGCTCACCGCCGCCGTTGGGCTTCATGCAGTTCCAGAAGAAGGTGTGGTTCCAGATCTGGGCCGAGTTGTTGTAGATGCCGCCGCTGGACTTCTTGATGATGGACTCGAGGTCCATGTTCTCGAACTCCGTGCCCTTTTGCAGGTTGTTCAGGTTGACCACATACGCGTTGTGGTGCTTGCCGTGGTGGAACTCCAGCGTTTCGCGGCTGTAGTGCGGGGCCAGGGCGTCCAGGTCATAGGGCAGTTTGGGAAGGGTGTGTTCCATGGGGTTCCTCTTGCGTTGGTGTTGTGAAATGGCGCGCTTGGCCGCCGACGGCGGGGCACAAGGCAATCGGGCCTCCGCATTGTAGGCAAGGCCGGTGACGGCAGAGCGATCAGGGTTTCTCAGCCTTCCACCCGCACGTCCAGCGCGCCATCGGACAGCGTGGCGCGCAGCGCCTGTCCCGGGCGGGCCTGGGCCGCGCGCGTGAGCGCCATCCCCTGCTCATCGGTGAGAAAGGCATAACCGCGCTGCAGGACCAGTTGCGGATCGAGCAAGCCCAACGAGGTCTGGCCGCGCTGCAGCCGCTGCCGCTGCACCTCCAGGGCGCGCTGCAAGGCCTGCGGCAATCGAGCCTGCAGGGTCTGCAGGCCGTTGTGATGCCGCTGGAGAGCCAGCGAACCGCTGCGCTGCAAGGCGTGCTGCAGGCTGGCGAGTTGACGCTGGCTGTCGTGGATGCGCCCGGACGGTCGCCCGAGTCGCTGGGTCAGGCGGTCCAGGCGCAGGCCTCGCTGATCGATGTCGCGGTACACGCCGTCGTTCAGCCGCTCCTGCAGGTAGCTCAGCTCGCCCTGGCGCTGCACCTGGGTCGGCGCGCACAGCTCGGCCGCCGCCGTGGGTGTAGGGGCGCGCAGATCGGCCACGAAATCGGCCAGCGTGAAGTCGGTTTCATGCCCCACGCCGCACACCACGGGCATCGGGGCCTGCGCGATGGTGCGAACCAGTGCCGGGTCGTTGAACGACCACAGGTCTTCCAGCGAACCGCCACCTCGCACCAGCAGCAGCACCTCGCTCTCACCGGTGTCCGCATGCCGCCGGTACGCCGTCTGCAAGGCCGTGCACAGCTCGGCCGCGGCCTGCATGCCCTGCACCGCCGACGGGTAGATGACCACCGGGATGTGGGGCACCCGCCGCTTCAGCGCGGTGACCACATCGCGCAAGGCCGCCGCCCCCAGGGAGGTGACGATGCCGATGCTGCGCGGCTGGGCCGGCAGCGGCTTTTTGCGGGCTTCTTCGAACAGCCCCTCGGACTCCAGCTGGGCCTTGAGCTTGAGGAATTGCTCGAACAGCGCGCCCTGGCCGGCAGGCTGCAGCGACTCGACGATCAGCTGCAAATCGCCGCGCGCGCCATAGACGTCGAGCTTGCCGCGCGCCTCAACCAACTGGCCGTCGCGCGGGGCAAAACTCAGCTGGTCGGCCGAGCGCCTGAACATGGCGCAGCGCACCTGACCGGTGTCGTCCTTGAGCGAGAAATAACAATGGCCGCTGGCCGCGCGCGAGAACCCGGAAAGCTCCCCCCGCACCGCCACCGGATTGAACCGGGCCGACAGGGTGTCTGCCACGGCACGCATCAGCGGGCCAACTGCCCACACACGCCGCGCAGCAGGCGGATCGGCGTCGAAAAAGGATTCAGCCACGCGCATCTCCGGGGCAAATGTGTCCACAAGCCGCGCCATTGCTGAAGATTTCGGCGTCACCCCCAACGGCGGCGCCCGATGGCGCCAAGAGCCTTGATTCCAAAGGCATTTGCGGTGCCTGTTTTGTGATCGACGTGACGCGGGCCCTGCCGTGGCGGGGCCTCGAACGCATTGCAGCTGAGTTTTTCACAAAGTTATCCACAGAATTTGTGCATCGCGGAGAAGAATCGGCCGGACCGGCTGGACGGCGCAGGCGGGAGCCGAATGGTCGGTCCCTGCGAGAGGCCCCGGATGGGCCTGAGACATAATCGTTCGCACCCTCAAGGCCACCCGCGTCCGGTGGCACAAGCCTGGAGTTCTGATTTGTTTTCCATCATACAAGCCGCTGGCTGGCCGATCTGGCCCCTGATCGCGTGTTCCGTGCTCGGTCTGGCCCTGGTCATTGAACGCTTCGTCAGCCTCAAGTCGCGCAAGATCTTCCCGCCCAAATTGCTCGATGAAGCCATCATGGTGTCGCGCAACGGCATCCCGGGCCCGGACGTGGTCAAGCAGCTCGAACAGAACTCCGTGCTGGGTGCGGTGCTCGCCACCGGCTTTCGCACCTACAACATCAACCCGCGCGCCACCGAAGACGATCTGCGCGCCAGCCTGGAAGGCGCGGGCCGCGAGGCCGCCGCCAAGCTGCAGCGCTACCTGGGCGCACTGGCCACGATCGCCTCGGCCGCACCCCTGCTCGGCCTGCTCGGCACCGTGATCGGCATGATCGAGATCTTCGGCTCGCAGGCGGTGGACACCGTGGGCGCCGTGCCCGGCATGGGCAACCCCGGCCAGCTGGCGCACGGCATCTCGATCGCCCTGTACAACACCGCCTTCGGCCTGATCATCGCCATCCCGGCACTGATCTTCTGGCGCTACTTCCGTGCCCGGGTGGACAGCTACCTGCTGGCCATGGAACTCGCGGCCGAGCGCTTCGCCCGCCACCTGCTGAGCCTGCGGAAGCCCACGCTATGAACTTCCGCACCGGTGAGCACGATGAGCCCGAGATCAACCTGATCCCGTTCATCGACATCCTGCTGGTGGTGCTGATCTTCCTGATGCTCACCACCACCTACAGCAAGTTCACCGAACTCAAGGTGAACCTGCCCGTGGCGGATGCGCAGGCGCCCAAGCAGAACCCGAGCGAGATCGTGGTCGCGGTGGGCGCCGACGGCCGCTACTCGATCAACCGGCAGGTGCTCGAAGGCGCTGGCGTCGAGGTGCTCACCCGCGTGCTGTCCGAGGCCTCCAAGGACAACCGGGACACGGTCATCGTCATCAGCGCGGACGCCGCCGCCACCCACCAGTCGGTCATCAATGTGATGGACGCGGCCCGCCGGGCCGGCCTGGTGCAGATCACGTTCGCGACCCAGCAGGCGGGCGCCCCCGCCCGCGGAAAATCCTGACGCACCCCACGTGCCCGCCATGAGCCAGGCCCCGGGGCAGACGCAGCAAGCCGCCTGGCTGCAGCTCGCACAGCGGCGAGGGCCGTTGAATGCCCTGCTCTGGCCGGTCTCCCTGCTCTACCGCTGGCTCATGGCGCTTCGCCGCGGGCTGTATGCCTGTGGGCTGCTCAAGGTCCATGTGCTGGATGTGCCGGTCGTCGTGGTCGGCAATGTGGTGGTCGGCGGTGCCGGCAAGACGCCCTGCACCATCGCGCTGGTGAACCACCTCCAGGCCCAAGGCTGGCACCCGGGCGTGATCTCGCGCGGCCACGGCCGGAGCGCCACTGGCGTGACCCACGTGCAGGCCACCACGTCCGCCAGCGACGCGGGCGACGAACCCTTGCTGATCCACCAGCGCACCGGCGTGCCGGTGTGCGTGGCCGCCCGCCGGGTCGAGGCGGGGCTCGCCCTGCGCGCCGCTCACCCGGAGGTGGACATTCTGGTGTGCGACGACGGGCTCCAGCACCTGGCCCTGGGGCGCCAACTTGCCATCGTGGTGTTTGACGACCGTGGCGTGGGCAATGGCTGGCTGCTGCCCGCCGGCCTGCTGCGCGAACCCTGGCCGCCCGCGCGCCCGTCTCGCTTCAGACCCGACCTCCTGCTGCGGCAAGTCCGCGCCGATGCCGCGCCGCCCACGGCCTTCGCGGCAGCCGACATCCCCAGTTTCCAGGCGGTCCGGCAACTGGCCGCACACGCCGTCGGCCCGAAGGGACAGCGCATCGAGCTGTCCCAACTGAGCGGCCAGGCGCTGACCGCCGTGGCGGGCATCGCCCGGCCCGAGGTGTTTTTCGACATGCTGGAGAGCCGGGGGCTCGGCCCCGTGTCGCGACGGCCCCTGCCGGACCACGCGGAGCCGGCCGCCTACGCCGAGGTGCTGCGCGCTGCACCGCAGACCCTGGTCTGCACCGAGAAAGACGCGGCCAAACTCTTTGCCCAGCTCCCGGCGGACGGCTCGGTGCAGGCCTGGGCCGTCCCGCTCGAGCTCACCCCCGACCCGGCGTTCCTGGCGGCCGTCGATGCCCATCTCGCCCGCTGGCGCCCCCGCACCTGAGTCCCTTGGCGGAGCGCCCGCGCGACTATCATTCCGGCATGGACACCAAACTGCTCGAACTGCTGGTCTGCCCCGTTACCAAGGGCCCCTTGATCTTCGACCGCGACAAGCAGGAACTGCTCTCGCGCAGCGCGCGCCTGGCCTACCCGGTGCGCGACGGCATTCCCATCCTGCTCGAACACGAGGCCCGCACGATCAGCGAAGAGGAAGCGGCGCGCCCCTCGGCGCCCGCGCCGCTCGCATGAGCCTGAGCACCCCGGCGGCCGATTTCACCGTCCTCATTCCCGCCCGGCTGGCGTCCACCCGCCTGCCCGACAAGCCACTGGCCGACATCGCCGGCCTGCCCATGGTCGTGCGCGTGGCGCAGCGCGCGATGCAGAGCCGCGCCTCGCGCTGCGTGGTGGCGGCCGACGATCCGCGCATCGTCCAGGCCTGCACCGCCCATGGCGTGGAAGCCCTGCTCACCCGCACCGACCACCCCTCCGGCAGCGACCGGCTGGCCGAGGCCTGCAGCTTGCTCGGCCTGGCCGACGGCGCGATGGTGGTCAACGTGCAAGGCGACGAACCGCTGATCGAACCCGCGCTGATCGATGCCGTGGCGGCCGAGCTGCAGCGGCGCAGCGACTGCGTCATGAGCACCGCCGCCCACGCACTGGACAGCACGGCGGACTTCCTCAACCCCAATGTGGTCAAGGTGGTGCTGGACCGGGCGGGCACCGCCCTGTACTTCAGCCGCGCACCGATCGCCTGGTGGCGCGACGGCATGGCACCGGGCCAGAACCTGGCGACGCTGCCCACCCCTGCGCCGTTGCGCCATGTCGGCATCTACGCCTATCGGGCCGGCTTCCTGCGTCAGTTTCCGCTGCTCGAGCCTTCCGCGCTGGAGGCCACCGAGTCGCTGGAACAGCTGCGCGTGCTGTGGCATGGCCACCGCATCGCGGTGCATGTGACGGACCACGCACCGGGCCCGGGGGTGGACACACCGCAGGACCTTCAGAGGGTGCGCGAACAGCTCGCCAGGCCCTGATTTCGCGGCCTGCGGAGCGGCGGCGAGGCCTTTTTCTGTCAGCCAGAGCGAAGGGTGCCCGTGCTATCCTCGGTCGGTTGCCCCGGCGCCCACGCCCTGGGGCGGCCGCTCGAGACAAGCGGCCACGCCATTGAAACTCTGAAAAAGGAAAGCGATGAGACTGATTCTTTTGGGCGCCCCGGGTGCCGGCAAAGGAACGCAAGCCACGTTCATTTGCCAAAAGTACGGCATCCCCCAGATCTCCACCGGTGACATGCTTCGCGCAGCGGTGAAGGCGGGCACCCCCCTGGGCCTGCAGGCCAAGGCCGTGATGGAATCCGGCGGCCTGGTCAGCGACGACCTCATCATCAACCTGGTCAAGGAACGCATTGCCCAGTCCGACTGCGCCAACGGTTTTCTGTTCGACGGCTTCCCGCGCACGATTCCGCAGGCCGATGCCATGAAGTCCGCCGGCGTGAAGCTGGACTACGTGCTGGAAATCGACGTGCCGTTCGACGCCATCATCGAACGCATGAGCGGCCGCCGCTCGCACCCCGCTTCGGGCCGCACCTACCACGTCAAGTTCAACCCGCCCAAGGTGGAAGGCAAGGACGACGTGACCGGCGAGCCGCTGATCCAGCGCGAGGACGACAAGGAAGAGACCGTGAAGAAGCGGCTCGAGGTCTACAGCGCACAGACCCGTCCGCTCGTGGACTACTACAGCAGCTGGGCCCGCACCGACGCGGCCGCCGCGCCCAAGTACCGCGCCATCAGCGGCATGGGCTCGGTGGACGACATCACGGCACGTGCCTTCGAGGCGCTGTCGAAGTAAGCCACACCGGCTTTCTCCCACACCGAACACCCGGCCCTGCGCCGGGTGTTCTGCTTTCAGGGATCAGGCCGGGCTGGAGCGCAGGCCGTAGGCCTTGCCGTCCAGAAACACATACTCGGCGCGCAGGATCGCCTCGCCCTTCTCGTCCTTGAAGGTGAAGCCCACCGTGGACAAGGCCGCGCCGGCCTTGACCTCGGGCATCTGCCATTGCCCGAGGCGGAACAGCGGCGCCAGTTCGATCTCCCAGCGCCGGTCGCGGCGCGTGGGGAGCACGGTCTTCGCCAGCAGCGCGGGCCCGTCGATGCCCGCCGTCTGCGCCGGCAAAGCGCGCTGGGCCAGGCCGGCGGGCAGGCGCAGGTTCTCCGGCAGCTCCAGCACCAGCTCCGCATGCGGGTTGCGCCATTTCACCTCGACCACCTTCCCCTCCAGGTAGATGGGCCGGTCCTGATCGAAGCTGCTCCAGCCGTGGTGGGCCATCGCCGCCCCCGCCAAGGCGCTGAGCCCCAGCAGCGTCCCGCCCTGAATCACCTCGCGTCGTTGCATGGCCATCTCCTTTGCGTCACACGTAACCGATCCAACGGCCGCAGGTCAGCACCAGCAGCCACAAGGCCGACGACAGCAGCATCAGCAGCCGCGCGGTGAGGTCCTGGCGCTGCAGCGATCGGCGGGCATGGAACCAGCCGGCGTTGCACCCCGCCAGCATGATCAACACCATCTTGGCTGTGAACACCCGATTGGCCAGCAGTTCCCCGGCCTGGGTACCGAACATCAGAAGGCCCGACGCGGCCGCCAGCCCGAAGCCCGCCGCCACCAGGCCCAGGCTCATCCTGGCCAACGGCTCGATCGGCAGGCTGCGCCCCCATCCGAACACCCGCAGCTCCAGCAGCGTCAGATTGCCGAGCAGCAGCGCCACCCCCAGCAGGTGAGCCACTTCCAGCATGGGGTAGGCCCAGGCGTGGGCACCGAGCGCGGCGAACATCCGTCAGTCCATCAGCAGGTCCAGCGCGAGTGCCAGCCTCGCCTTGACTGGCGACAGCCCGGCCGAATGCTCGAACGGCAGGCCCGCGTGCGGCACCACGCGACCCCGCGCGCAACGCGTCGCCAGCACCACCCGCACGCCTTGCGCCTGCGCGGCCTTCAACGCCTCCGTGAGCGCCTGGTGAACGGTGCCGTTGCCGGTGCCGGCCACCACGATGCCGCGCACGGGGCGTGCAGCACCCGCCGCCATCAGGGCGTGCACCAGCGCGCCATCCGCATCGGCGTGGCTGGTCAGCCACTCGACCCGGGGCAAGGCCTTGGCCGCCAGGAAACGCTCCTGCCACGCGGCGCTGCGCGCCACGGGCGCGGCCCAGGCCCGGAAACGGCGCAGCGTCCCCTCTTCCACACAGGCCAGCGGTCCCGCATCCCCGGAGTCGAAGGCATCCACCCGGTAGGTGTGCACCTTCGCCACCTCCAGCGCGCTGTGCACCTGCCCGGCGCACACCACCACCACCCCGGCATCCGCCTGCTGCGCCACCGCCACCGCGTCAGCGAGGTTCTGGGGGCCGTCGGGCACCAGCGCGGAAGCCGGGCGCATCGCACAGGTCAGCACCACCGGCTTGGCGGGCTGCAGCAGGTGCTGCAACACGAACGCCGTTTCCTCCAGCGTATCGGTGCCATGCGTCACGATCACCGCCGACACCCGAGGGTCGTCCAGGTGCACCTGCAGCCGCTGCGCCAGCGCCTGCCACACCGGCAGGCTCATGTCCTTGCTGTCGATCTGGGCCACCTGCTCCACGTCCAGCGGCAGCCCCTCCAGCGCCGGCACCGCCGCCACCAGATCGGCCACGCCCACCTGCCCCGCCACATAGCCCACGTTGTCGCCGGCCACCGAAGCGCGCCCGGCGATGGTGCCCCCCGTGCCCAGGATCACCAACCGCTGGCCCTGATTTGCGTCTACCACTTGCCATTCCTTGAAAACTGGTTAAAAATACAGCCACTGGATAAGAAAACAGGTATCAGCCGCTTCCCGCGCTGCACCGGCTTTCCCAGACGGCGTCCCTTCCGGCCACCACGTTCCTGACGAGGTTCTCATGCTTGACCTGCCCCACATCGCACCAAAGCTCACCGCCCGGCAACAGCAGATTCTGGAATTGATCCAGACGGCGATCGCGCGCACCGGCGCGCCGCCCACCCGCGCCGAGATTGCCAGCGAACTCGGGTTCAAGTCGGCCAACGCCGCTGAAGAGCATCTGCAGGCGCTGGCGCGCAAGGGCGTGATCGAGCTGGTGAGCGGCACCTCGCGCGGCATCCGCCTGCGCAGCGAGGACCTGCAGTCCATCAACGACTCGCGTGCCCGCCAGCTTACACTGCCGATCCCCGGCCTGGCCCAGCTGGTGCTGCCCCTGATCGGCCGCGTCGCGGCTGGCTCTCCCATCCTCGCGCAAGAGCATGTGGACCAGACCTACCATGTCGAGCGCAGCCTGTTCCAGCGCACGCCCGACTACCTGCTCAAGGTTCGCGGCATGTCCATGCGCGACATCGGCATCATGGACGGCGACCTGCTCGCCGTGCAGTCCACGAAAGAGGCCAAGAACGGCCAGATCGTGGTGGCCCGCCTGGGTGACGACGTCACCGTCAAGCGCTTCATGCGGCGCCAGCACCTCATCGAGCTGCACGCGGAAAACCCCGACTACAAGACCATCGTCGTCGAGCCGGGCGAACCCTTTGAAATCGAAGGGCTCGCCGTGGGCCTGATCCGCAACAGCTTCCAGCTCTGACCGTTCCGGTCAGTGTCGCCTCAGCAGGTGGCGGGCGTTTGGTCCTCTCGGGTGCGCAATCCACCCCGAGGGCACATCCCTGCGTAGGCGCTTGATTTCGCAATCCTGCCTGTGTTCAACCCCACCAATGGAGTTTCGCATGGGAAAACTTTTCAACACCAACACCTGGCGCGCCCCTTTGCAGTTGATCGACTGCTGGCTGCCCTCCCCCGCCATCCGCCAGACGTCGGCCGCCAATGAGCCCGTGCTGACGCGAACGGCGCAGCGCTTTGCGCGCGCGGGCTGGCTCAAGCGTGGTGGCGCCTCCGCGAGCACGCCTGCGGTCCTGCGGTCGGTGCCACCGGCGGTGGCCGCAGCACCCCGCGTCCGCGTGCTGCAGCAGACCGGCCCTGCCGCAGCGCACCGAGCCGGTGTGAGGCTGGTGATTTCGGGCCGCATCAACGACGTGTGCGCCGAGCTGGATCGGCTGGCCGATCAGGAGCGCTTGCTGTCCACGCGCGCGGCATGAGGCCCGACGCGCGCTTGTAACCAGGGGTCAACGGCCCGGAGAGCCTGGGAGGTGAAGGCACAATAGGGCCATGAATATTGTGATCCTTGATGACTATCAGGACGCTGTGCGCAAACTGCGGTGTGCCGAGAAACTGGAGCCCTACCCGGCCAAAGTCTTCACCAACACGGTCAAGGGCGTGGGTCAGTTGTCCATTCGATTGCGAGATGCCGATGTGCTGGTCCTGATCCGGGAACGGACCACCATCACCCGCCAGCTGGTTGAAAAACTCCCCAGGCTCAAGCTGATCGCCCAGACCGGTCGCGTGGGCGGGCATGTGGACGTCAACGCCTGCACCGAGCGCGGCATCGCGGTGGCCGAGGGCGTGGGCTCACCCGTCTCGACGGCCGAGCTCACCTGGGCGCTGATCCTGGCGGCCATGCGGCGCATTCCCCAGTACGTGGCCAACCTCAAGCATGGCGCCTGGCAGCAGGCCGGACTCAAGGCCGCCGCCATGCCTGCCAACTTCGGCGTGGGCATGGTGCTGCGTGGCAAGACCCTGGGCATCTGGAGCTATGGCCGCATCGGCCAGATGGTGGCCGGTTACGGGCGGGCCTTCGGCATGCGCGTGATCGTCTGGGGCAGCGAAGAAAGCCGGGCCCGCGCCGCGTCCGACGGCTTCGACGTGGCGCCGAGCAAGGCCGCCCTGTTCGAGACGGCCGACGTGTTGAGCCTGCACCTGCGGCTGAGCGAGCACAACGCGGGCGGCGTGACCAACGAAGACCTCGCCGCCATGAAGACCACCGCACTGCTGGTCAACACCTCCCGGGCCGAACTCATCCAGCCCGAGGCGCTGATCGCCGCGCTGAACCGGGGTCGCCCCGGCATGGCCGCGATCGACGTGTTCGAGTCCGAGCCCATCCTGCAAGGCCATGCCTTGCTGCGGCTCGAGAACTGCATCTGCACGCCTCACATCGGCTACGTCGAACAGGACAGCTACGAGATGTACTTCTCTTCCGCGTTCGACAACGTGGTCAACTACATCAGGGGCACACCCACCAACATCGTCAACCCGGGCGCCTTGCAGGTCCGGCGCTGATCGCGGCCCTCACCATGAAAAAACGCCGGTCGAGACCGGCGTTTTTTTGGGCTGCAGAAGGCTTCAGTGCCGGCCACCCGGTTTCGAGTCCGGCTCGTCATCGGGCGGCATGAAGTCCAGCACCTCGAAGTCGATCAGGTTGCTCAAAGGCGGCACGCCCTGGCCGTCGGCCGCCTTGGCGGTCGGCTCCACGGGCGGCGACACCTCCGGCAACGAGGCCTCGAAAGCCGAGAACTCGGACAGTTCGTTCAGGTTGATGTCCAGACCCAGGTGGGACGACGCGGGCATCAGGATGCCCAGATCCATCGGCTCCGTGTTCCGTCCCCCGGCAGGCTCATCGGCGGCCGGGTTCTTCCTGGCGGCCGGGCCATGCGAACGCCGAGCGTCGGCCTTCAGCGGCTGCATGTTCGTGTGGCGGAATTCGCTGTGCCGCCCAGCGGCCGGCTCATCGCGCTTGATCAGCTCCTTGGCCATCGCGTGCAGCAGCAACAGCTCGCGGTACGCCTCCAGGTCGAACACCTCGACCTCGTCGTCGCTGACGTCCCGGAAGATCGACTCCTCGATCAGGTCCAGCACCCGGGGCTCGGGCCACAGCGACTGGATTCGGCTGAAGGCCGTCTCATAGGCTTCAAGGCCTCGCCCACCATCGGTGTACCGATTGAAGGGCGGCGCGCCCGCATTGAAGACGTGGTTGAACTCGTCGCGCAGCGCATCGTAGTCTTCGCGCCGCCCGAGGCGGTGATACAGCTTGAACAGATCGAGGTACGCCAGCGGGCTGGGCTCATGGCTCTCGGCCAGGTGGTTGCGCAGCACCTGGATGGCCTGCTCGTCCTCACCCAGCGAGACGAAAAAGTCGGCCTGCTGCTGAACGTCGAACAGCTCTTCCGTGGCCACCGAGCGGGAGATACCCAGGGCGCTGGGCGAAAAATCCCGCCGGTCGCGCGGTTGCAGCGCGACCGCCGACTCCGGCTGCGCATCGCTCTCGAGGACCGCCGTACCGCTCAGGCGCTTGAGCTCATCCAGCGAGGAGTCCTGATCCAGATCGAGGTCCAGCCCCGCGCCAACGGGCACAGGCATCGTGGCCACCGGGGCCGCCCGGCCCGATTTGCGGGCCGGCTCGGGAACCACCTTGTCCTCCGGTGCCGCAGACCACCACGCCCGCGAGGCGTCCGACCCCGCCTGGGCGGGCCGGCGGCGCGAGGCCATCAGCAGCGCCAGGAGCGCCAGCAACAGCAGCGCGCCCAGCAGGTACACCAGCCAGTTGCGGTAACGCTGATCGCGGGCCTCGTTCAGCTGGGCAGTCAGTTCACCGATGCTGTTCTGGCTCTGGGCGCCGGCCTTGCGCAGCTGCTCCGCTTCCGCCTCCAGCGCCGCGAGTTTCTGGGCGTCGCGAAGGATGTCTTCCGGCGGCGCGTTGAGGGATTTCCAGAGCAGCCCGGCGGCGGCGCGGGCGTCCTCCGAGGCGCTGGGCTCGCTCAGCAACAGAGGGGAGAGCCGCAGCGTCGGATCGCGCTCGATACCGGCATCGAGTTCGATGGGGTCGAGCTGCAACCGGGGTGCCGCCGCAGGCGCTGCCGGCGGGCGGCGCACCACACTGCTCGTGCGCGGCGGCGTGGCGGCACTGGGTTTGGCGGCAGGCTTGGCCACAGGGCGGGTTGCCGGCGGTGCTGCCGCGGGTGACCGAGGTGCGGCGCTGCCGGTGGCGGTATCCGCGCCGGGCGTTGCAGGCGCTGCCTGCGCCACCGCCGCAGGCAACGCGGGCGCCGGGGCGGCGGCGCCGATCGGCTCGTTGAGCGGATCGGCCAGCAGCACGAAACGGCGGGTGAACGCGGTGCCGCAGCCGGCACGCACGTACAGGGTGACGATGGGCTCGTTGATCGGCTGGCGGGACTGGATGCGCACCGAGGATTCGGGCTCGGCCTTCTGGGGCGTGCTGCGCACCTGATTGGCGGCGACCTGCGTGTCGCCGTAGAAGACGTCGGCGTTGAGGCACTGGGTGGCGAGATCCTCACCCGGCGCGAGCAGAACCTGGACCCGGATGTCGAGAGGCTGTCCGATGACGGCTGCGCCACTGTGCCGCCCCAGCGTGGCCGCCGAACTGCCCAGGGCAGTTAATAGCAAAATACAGCCTGTCCATGTCTGGCGCACGTTGGAAGCCCTTCGTTCTTTCGTTGGATCATTTTGTCATAGCTCCAGACCCCCTCATTCCAAATACAACACACTTATGCAACCCATATTTCTTCAAACAGGCATCGTCGGGACCGGTGCCATGGGCCGGGGCATTGCCCAGATGGCGGCCCAGGCGGGCAGCGTGGTCTGGCTCTTCGACGTGCAGGCCGGGGCGGCCGAGGCGGCCCGCGCCGCCCTCCAGAGCACCTGGCAGACGCTGGTGGGGAAAAACCGCATGGAGGCCAGCCAAATGGAGGCCTGCCTGGCCCGGGTGCACCTGGCCAGCGCCTTGACCGACCTGGCGCCCTGCGACCTCGTGGTCGAAGCCATCGTCGAGCGGCTCGACGTCAAGCAGCGCCTGTTCAGCGACCTGGAAGCCATCGTGAAGCCCGACGCCGTGCTGGCCACCAACACCTCGTCCCTCTCGGTCACCTCGATCGGCGCCGCGCTCAAGCGCCCGGGCCAACTCGCCGGTTACCACTTCTTCAACCCGGTGCCCCTGATGAAGGTGGTGGAGGTCATCGCCGGCCTCAAGACCAGCGCCACGGTCTGCCAGCGCCTGACGGACTACACCCGCCAGTTCGGCCACACCCCGGTGTCCGCGCAGGACACGCCCGGTTTCATCGTCAACCACGCCGGCCGGGGCTATGGCACCGAAGCCCTGCGCGTGGTCGGTGAACGCGTGGCCGATTTCGCCACCATCGACCGCATCCTCAAGGACCAGATGGGCTTCAAGCTCGGGCCCTTCGAGCTGATGGACCTGACGGCGCTGGACGTGTCGCACCCGGTGATGGAGTCGATCTACCACCAGTACTTCGAGGAACCGCGTTACCGCCCCAGCGTGATCACCGCCCAGCGGCTCGCCGGCGGCGTGGTGGGCAAGAAGGTCGGCGAGGGCTTCTACGCCTACGACAAGGGCATGGCCCAGGTCCCCGCCGAACTCCCGGCGCCGACCGTGGCCGAGCTGCCGCCGGTCTGGGTCTCGCCCAAGGCTGCGCGCCGCGCAGAACTCTACCAACTGCTCAAAGACCTGGGCGCCCGCATCGAGACCGCGGCCGCGCCGTCGGCCGCCGCGCTGATCCTGGTCGCGCCGCTGGGCCTGGACGTGACCACGCTGGCCGCCGTCGAGCGGCTGGACGCCTCGCGCACCGTGGGCATCGACATGATGCTCGACGACGCGTCCACGCGCCGGCGCGTGCTGGCCACCAACCCCGCCACCCGGGCCGACATGCGCGACGCCGCGCACGCCCTCTTCGCCAGCGATGGCAAGGCGGTGAGCGTGGTGCGCGACAGCGGCGGCTTCGTCACCCAGCGCGTGGTGGCCACCATCGTGAACATCGCGGCCGACATGTGCCAGCAGGGCATCTGCTCGCCCGCCGACCTGGACGTGGCGGTCACGCTCGGCCTGGGTTACCCCATGGGCCCGCTGGCCATGGGCGACCGCATCGGCCCCACCAACCTGCTGGAGATCCTGTTCAACCTGCAGACGGTGTACGGCGACCCGCGTTACCGCCCCTCGCCCTGGCTGCGCCGCCGTGGCGCGCTGGGCCTGAGCCTGACGCACGAAGAAGCCTGACCCCGCCGCCAAGGACCGACACCGCATGACCGCCAGCCTCAAGAGCCACAGCCATGGCCAGACCATGGTGCTGACCATCAGCAACCCGGAACACCGCAACGCCCTCAGCCCCGACATGTACGCCGCCGGCGTCGAAGCGCTCAACGTCGCCGAAAACAGCGCCGAGGTGCGCAGCGTCGTGCTCACGGGCGAAGGCGTCCACTTCTGCGCCGGGGGCAACCTGCAGCGGCTGCTGGCCAACCGGCAGCAGCCGCCGGAGGTGCAGGCGCAAAGCGTCGAGGGCCTGCACAACTGGGTCGAGACCATTCGCGCCTTCCCCAAGCCCGTGGTGGCCGCCGTGGAAGGCGCATGCGCCGGTGCGGGCTTCTCCCTCACGCTCGCCTGCGACCTCGTGATCGCCGCGCAGAACAGCGTGTTCGCGATGTCGTACAGCAGCGTGGGCCTCTCGCCCGACGGCGGCGCCACCTGGAGCCTGATGCGCGCCCTGCCCCGCGCCACCGCGCTGCAGCTGCTGATGTGCGGCGAACGCATCGGTGCCGAGCGCCTGCAGCAACTGGGCGTGATCACCCAGACCAGCGCGCCGGGCGAAGCCCTGCACGACGCCCTGGCGCTGTGCGAGCGCCTCAACGCGCGCGCGCCCAATGCGCTGGCCAGCGTCAAGGAACTGGTCAACGATGCGCCCCAGGTCACGCTGCACGCGCAACTCGCCGCCGAACGCGACCATTTCGTGCGCAATCTGCACCACGCCAACGCGGGCGAAGGCATCGCGGCCTTCCTCGAAAAGCGGCCCGCCCAGTACCGCTGACGCGGTCTGCGCGCATACCCTGATCGTCTCGCCGCGTCTCAGTGGCGACAATGAAGGCCATCCCCAGTCACTCAAAAGACAGCCCATGGACGAACCGATTCTGACAATGGAAGAACGCGAGGCGATCAACAACGGTCGCTGGTTCAACAGCCTTTCTCCTTCCCTGCGTCACGACATTCTCCGATGCGCCCACGTCAAGCGATTCAAGGATGGCGACCTCATCGTCGCGCGCGGCGACCCGCCGACCGAATGGTCGGCCGTCGCCCGCGGCGCGGTGCGCGTGAGCTCGACCTCGCTCTCGGGCAAGCAGATCACGCTGACCTATGTGGAACCCGGGGTGTGGTTCGGCGATGTGGCCATGTTCGACGGCGACCAGCGCACCCACGATGCCTATGCGCACGGCCCCACCACGCTGCTGTGCGTGGCGCGCACCGACTTCCAGAAGATCCTGGCCGCGCACGTGGAGCTGTACGAGGCGCTCATGCGCCTGCAGGCGCGGCGCATCCGCACCCTGTTCGGCCTGGTGGAAGACCTCAACACCCTGCCGCTGCGCGCGCGCCTGGCCAAGCAGCTGCTGCACCTGGTGCGCAGCTACGGCGTGCCCTGCCTGGCCGACGGCAGCGAAATGCGCATCGGCCTGCAGCTCGCCCAGGAAGAGTTGGCGCAACTGCTGGGCGCCTCCCGGCAGCGCGTGAACCAGGAACTCAAATCGATGGAGCGGGAGGACGCCATCCGCATCGAACAGGGCGGCGTGGTGGTGCGCAACCGCGACATGCTCATGCGCATCGCCGAAGCCGAGTCCTGACGCCGGCGCTGTCGCCACTGCCGGTCCAGGCCCGTCAACCCACCACGGCCCTGAGCCGCCACCCATGAGCGACACCCAGAACTTCATCGGCACCCGGCCCGTTGCGGCACAACACGCCTTCGACATCTCGGCCCTCGAAGGCTGGCTGAAAGACCGGTTGCCGGGCTTCGCCGGCCCGCTCTCGGTGGAAATGTTCAAGGGCGGCCAGTCCAACCCCACCTACAAGCTCATCACGCCGCAGCGCGCGTACGTCATGCGCGCCAAGCCTGGGCCCGTGGCCAAGCTGCTGCCCTCGGCGCATGCGATCGAGCGCGAGTTCCGCGTGATGAGCGCGCTGCACGGCACCGGCGTGCCGGTGGCGCAGATGCACGTGCTGTGCGAAGACGAATCGGTGATCGGCCGCGCCTTCTACGTCATGGAATGCGTGGACGGCCGCGTGCTCTGGGACCAGTCGCTGCCCGGCATGGACCGCGCACAGCGCGCCGCGATCTACGACGAAATGAACCGCGTCATGGCGGCGCTGCACACCGTCAAGCCCGATGCGATCGGCCTGTCCGACTACGGCAAGCCCGGCAACTACTTCGAGCGCCAGATCGGCCGCTGGAGCAAGCAGTACCAGGCCTCCATCACGCAGCCCATCGAGGCGATGGACCGCCTCATGGAATGGCTGCCGAAGAACATCCCGGCCATGGCGCGAGACGAATCCATGGTGTCGGTGGTGCATGGCGACTTCCGCCTCGACAACCTGATGTTCCACGCCGCCGAGCCGCGCGTGCTCGCGGTGCTCGACTGGGAGCTCTCCACCCTGGGCCACCCGCTGGCCGACTTCAGCTACCACTGCATGTCCTGGCACATCCCGCCCGGCATGTTCCGCGGCATCCAGGGGCTGGACCTGGCCGAGCTGGGCATCCCCTCTGAAGACGACTACATCTCGCGCTACTGCGAGCGCACCGGCATCGCCACGCCCGAGCAACTCAAGGCGGACTGGAACTTCTACCTCGCCTACAACATGTTCCGCCTCGCGGCCATCCTGCAGGGCATCGCCAAGCGCGTCGAAGCCGGCACCGCGTCCAGCGAGCAAGCCGTGAAATCCGGCGCCGGCGCCCGCCCCCTGGCCGAGATGGCCTGGGGCTTCGCCAGCGCCCGCTGACCCCCACACACACCCACACACCCTTTCACTGGAGCCAAGATGAATTTCGACTACACCGACAAGGTCAAGGACATGCGCGAGCGCCTGCTCGCGTTCATGGACGAGCACATCTACCCCAACGAGGCGCGCTTCTTCGCCGAGATCGCGGCCAACCGCGCCAAGGGCAACCCCTGGCTGCCCACCACGATCATCGAAGAGCTCAAGCCCAAGGCGCTCAAGGCCGGCCTGTGGAACCTGTTCCTGCCGCGCAGCCCGCGCGCGCCGCAGGGCCTGTCCAACCTCGAGTACGCGCCGATGTGCGAAATCATGGGCCGCGTGCCCTTCGCGGCCGAGGTCTTCAACTGCTCGGCACCCGACACCGGCAACATGGAAACCTTCGAGCGCTACGCCAGCGAGGAACTCAAGGACGAGTGGCTCGAGCCGCTGCTGCGCGGCGAGATCCGCTCGGCCTTCCTGATGACCGAGCCCGAGGTCGCCTCGTCGGACGCCACCAACATCCAGTGCCGCATCGAGCGCGACGGCGACCACTACGTCATCAATGGCCGCAAGTGGTGGTCCTCCGGCGCCGGCGATCCGCGCTGCGCGGTCTACATCGTGATGGGCAAGACCAACCCGGATGCGCCGCGCCATTCGCAGCAGTCCATGATCATCGTGCCCGCCAACAGCAAGGGCATCACCGTGGTGCGACCGCTGTCGGTGTTCGGCTACGACGACGCGCCGCACGGCCACATGGAAGTCGTGCTCAAGGACGTGCGCGTGCCGGTCGGCAACATCCTGCTGGGTGAAGGCCGGGGCTTCGAAATCGCCCAGGGCCGCCTCGGCCCGGGCCGCATCCACCACTGCATGCGCTCCATCGGCGCAGCCGAGCGCGCGCTGGAACTCATGTGCAAGCGCCTCAACAGCCGCGTCGCCTTCGGCAAACCGGTCTCTGCCCAGTCGGTCTGGCACGAGCGCATCGCCGACGCGCGCTGCCGCATCGAGATGGCGCGCCTGCTCACCCTCAAGGCCGCCTACATGATGGACACCGTCGGCAACAAGGTCGCCAAGGCCGAGATCGCCATGATCAAGGTGGTGGCCCCCAACATGGCCTGCGACATCATCGACATGGCCATCCAGGCCCATGGCGGCGGCGGCGTGAGCGACGATTTCCCGCTGGCCTACGCCTACGCCGGCCAGCGCACCCTGCGCCTGGCCGACGGCCCCGACGAAGTGCACCGCCAGTCCATCGCCAAGCTGGAACTGGCCAAGCACATGCTGGTGAAAACCGAGGTGGAGATGCCGGTCACGCGCGGCTTCTGAACCTGCCTGGCGGGGCGTGCACAGGGGTTTTCGGTTTCCCGTAGAGTGACCGGCTCCTGTGCAACGCTCCCGCAAGAAAGGCAAGTTCCATGATCGACGTCTACTCCTGGCCGACCCCCAACGGACACAAGGTCCACATCATGCTGGAGGAGTGCGGCCTGCGGCTCGGCCGGGACTGGCAGGTGCACGCCGTCAACATCGGCAAGGGCGACCAGTTCGAGCCCGCCTTTCTCCAGATCAGCCCGAACAACAAGATCCCCGCGCTGGTCGACCCCGTGGGTCCCGATGGCCGGCCCATCAGCCTGTTCGAGTCCGGCGCGATCCTGCTCTACCTCGCGTCCAAGACCGGCAAGTTCCTGCCCAAGAGCGACCGCGCCAGGTTCAAGGTGCTGGAGTGGCTGATGTTCCAGATGGGCGGCGTGGGCCCCATGCTCGGTCAGAACCACCACTTCCGGCAGTACGCGCCCGAGAAGATCGGCTATGCCATCGACCGCTATACCAATGAAGCCAAGCGACTCTATGGCGTCATGGACCGGCAGTTGAAGAACCAGAAGTTCATCGCCGGCAACCAGTACAGCATCGCCGACATCGCCATCTTCCCCTGGTTGCGCAACTGGCAGAACCAGGGCATCGACTGGGCCGACTTCCCGCACCTGAAGCAATGGTTCGACACCATCGCCGCCCGCCCGGCGGTGCAGCGCGGCGTGGCCGTGCTCGCCGATGCGCGCAAACCGATCACCGACGACAAGTCGCGCGAGGTGCTGTTTGGCAAGACCCAATACGAAAAGCGCTGAGTCCGGCCGGAACAGCCCATTTCAGCAGGTACAATTCGCCGCTTAGTCGGAGCGTAGCGCAGCCTGGTAGCGCATCTGCTTTGGGAGCAGAGGGTCGCGAGTTCGAATCCCGCCGCTCCGACCATTCATCCAAAAACAAAAAGGCCCACGGTGTGGGCCTTTTTTGTATCACCAGTCGCCCTGTCTGCCCGTAGCTCAACCGGATAGAGCAGCTGCCTTCTAAGCAGCAGGTCGGGGGTTCGAGTCCCTCCGGGCAGGCCACCACCCACCTCGGGTTTACCCGGTGTTCGGCCCCAAGTTCATGAAGTATATTGCAGCTTCTGCATCATGAACGCCGCCTCCAGTCCCCTCATCATCCTCGTCGGCACGGTGACCAGCACCGCCGAGAACGTGGCGCACGCCATCGAGATGGACTGCGCCGACCTGATCCAGCCCATCGAAGTGCACCGCATGGACGGGCTGGACATCCGCGCCTTCGACCGGGATGCACTATATGTCATATGCTCATCCACCCATGGTGCTGGTGACGTGCCCGAGAACGCGCAGGCGCTGTACCAGTCCCTGGACAGCGAGCCCAGGTACCTGGGCCATGTGCGCTATGGTGTGATCGCCCTGGGCGACAGCAGCTATGCCCAGACCTTCTGCAACGGCGGCCTGCGCTTCGACGAGCGCCTGACCGACCTGGGCGCCGTGCGCCTGGGCGAGGTGTTTCGCCACGATGCCGCCGACGGCACCGAGGCCGTCGCAGCGGGCGTGGCCTGGTGCCGCGGCTGGCTGGCGCAGATCCTGCAGCCCTCTTAAATTCACATTTAAATGTTTTAGACCTCAAGTACGGGTAATTCTGGATCGTCAACGCCCTACCCCGCGTCTACAGTGAACCGCATTCCGGCAACCACCCACAGGAGAACTCCATGACCACCCGCCGAATCGTCCTGACCCGCAGCGCCGCCGTGATCGGCGCCGCATCCACCGGCCTGTTGCTGCCACAGATCGTGCGCGCACAGTCCGACAAGGTGCGTGTGGGTTTCATGCTGCCGTACACCGGCACCTTCGCCCAGCTCGGCGTGGCGATCGAAAACGGTTTCCGCATGGCGCTCAACGAGCAAGGCGGCAAGCTGGGCGGCCGTGAAGTCGAGTACTTCAAGGTCGACGACGAGTCCAACCCCGCCAAGGGCATCGAGAACGCGACCCGCCTGGTGCAGCGCGACAAGGTGGACGTGCTCGTGGGCACCGTGCACTCGGGCGTGCAGATGGGCATCCACAAGGTCGCCCGCGACACCGGCGTGCTCAACCTGATCCCCAACGCCGGCGTGCACATCGCCACCCGCGCCCAGTGCGCGCCCAACGTGTTCCGCACCTCCTTCACCAACTCGCAGCCCACGCTCGCGCTGGGCAAGGCCATGGTGGCCAACGGCCACAAGAAGGCGGTCTGGATCACCTGGAACTACGCCGCTGGCGACGAAGCCTTCGAGGGCTTCGAGCAGAGCTACACCGCCGCCGGCGGCACCATCATGAAGAAGCTCGGCCTGCCGTTCCCGAACGTGGAATTCCAGGCGCTGCTGACCGAGATCGCCTCGCTCAAGCCCGATGCCGTGGCCTGCTTCTTCGCCGGTGGCGGTGCCGCCAAGTTCATGACCGACTTCGCCGCGGCCGGGCTGAACAAGAGCATCCAGCTCTACGGCTCCGGCTTCCTGACCGAGGGCACGCTGGAAGCCGCCGGCCCAGCCGCCAACGGCGTGCTCACCACGATGCACTACGGTGACTCGCTGAACACGCCGCGCGACAAGCAGTTCCGCCTGGAATACGCCAAGGCCTTCCGCCTGCAGCCCGACGTGTACGCCGTGCAGGGCTACGACACCGGCCTGCTGCTGATCAAGGGCGCCAACGCCGTCAAGGGCGACCTCAACAACAAGAAGGCGCTGTACGCCGCCATGGAAGGCGCGACCATCGACAGCCCGCGCGGCAAGTGGACCATGAGCAAGGCCCACAACCCGATCCAGGACATCTACATGCGCAAGGTCGAGAACAAGGAAAACAAGGTGATCGGCGTCGCGCAGAAGGCCGTGGCCGACCCGGCCACCGGCTGCCGCATGGGCTGACCGCCCTCGCCTCGCTCCAGCCACTGCAGACCGGCGCCCACAGGCGCTGGTCTGGTTTTTGCTCGCCCTCTTCGTCCGCTTCTCTCCGCCCCGCTTCATGGACTTCGCCAACTTCCTGATCCAGTTGCTCAACAGCGTGCAGTACGGCCTGTTGCTGTTCATGCTGGCGGCCGGGCTCACCCTGATCTTCGGCATCATGGGTGTGGTCAACCTCGCGCACGGCAGCTTCTACATGCTCGGCGCCTACCTCGCGTGGTTCCTGGTGTCGCAGCTCGACAGCCTGGTGCTGGCCATCGTGCTCGGCACCGTCATCGCCGTCGCGCTGGGCTGGTTGCTGGAGTGGCTGCTGTTCCGCCACTTCTACCACCGCGACCACCTGGACCAGGTGCTGCTGACCTTCGGCCTGATCTACATCTTCGAGGAAGTGCGCTCCATCCTCTGGGGCGACGACGTGCACTCGGTGCAGGTGCCCGAGCTGCTCAACTGGTCGATCCCGCTGACCGACAACCTGTCCTACCCGGTGTACCGGCTGGTGATGTCGGGCGTGTGCATCGCGCTCGCGCTCGGCCTGTACCTGCTGATCTCCAAGACCCGCCTGGGCATGAAGATCCGCGCGGGCGCCTTCAACCGCGAGATGACCGAGTCCCTCGGCATCAACATCCGCCTCATCCACGGCGTGGTGTTCGCGCTGGGCGTGGCCCTGGCGGCCATCGCCGGCATGATCGCCTCGCCCGTCTCCAGCGTCTACCCCGGCATGGGCAGCTCGGTGCTGATCATGTGCTTCGTGGTCGTCGTCATCGGCGGCATCGGCTCGGTGCGCGGCGCCCTCGTGGCCGCGCTGCTGGTCGGCCTGGTCGACACCTTCGGCAAGGTGCTGGTGCCGCAGATCGCTGGCATGGCCGTCTACATGCTCATGGCCGCCGTGCTGCTTTACAAGCCTGAAGGGCTGTTCAAACAATGAGTTCGCCCAAAGCCCAACTGGAAAAGCTGCCGCGCAGCATGCAGGTGATCCTGCTGCTGGGCGCCATCGCCCTCGCCGCCTTCCCGCTCATGCCCCTGACTGGCGTGGACTTCTACCTGCAGATGCTCTCGCAGATGATGATCCTGGCCATCTTCGCCATGAGCCTCGACCTGCTGCAGGGCGTGACCGGCCTGGTCTCGCTCGGCCACGCCGCCTACTTCGGCCTGGCGGGGTACGCCCTGGCCTTCCTCACGCCGGCCGACACGCCGATCAGCCTGTGGTGGTCGCTGCCCGTCTCGGCCCTGGGCGCGGGCCTGGCGGCATTGGTCATCGGCTTCTTCGTGGTGCGCACGCGCGGCATCTACTTCATCATGGTCACCATGGCCTTCGCGCAGATGGTGTTCTTCCTGTTCTTCGACAACAAGGCACTCGGCGGCTCCGACGGCATCTACGTCAACTTCCGGCCCGACGCCTCGCTGTTCGGATGGGCCGGCATCGACCTCGAAAACAAGACCACCTTCTACTACTTCACCTTGCTGGTGCTGGTGCTGGTGTACGCCTTCCTGCGGCGCCTGCTGTTCTCGCCCTTCGGCCGCGTGCTCGCCGGCATCCGCGTGAACGAGCACCGCATGCGCGCCGTGGGCTACGGCACCTTCGGCTACAAGCTCGCGGCCTTTACCCTGGCCGGCGCGCTGGCCGGCGTGGCGGGCTTCCTGTGGGCCGCGCAGACCGGCTTCGTGAACCCCGAGCTCATGGGCTTTCACATGAGCGCGCACGCCATCATGATGGTCATCCTGGGCGGCATGGGCAACTTCGCCGGCGCCATCGTCGGTGCCTTCGCGTTCGAGTACGTCATGCACTTCTTCAAGGACCTGACCAAGCACTGGCAGCTGCTCATGGGCAGCTTCATCGTGCTGATCGTGGTGTTCGCGCCGCGCGGCCTGCTGGGCCTGGTGGCGCAGTTCTCGCGCAAGCGGGGTGCCCCATGAGCGAACTCCTGCTCTCGGCCAGCCAGCTCACCAAGCGCTTCGGCGGCCTGGCTGCCGTCAACGACGTGTCGGTGGAGCTGCACCGCGACCGCATCCACGCCGTCATCGGCCCCAACGGCGCGGGCAAGTCCACGCTGACCAACCTGCTCTCCGGTGACCTGCCGCCGACCTCCGGCCGCATCACCCTCAACGGCAGCGACACCGCCGGCAAGAGCCCCGAGCGCATCTCGCGCCTGGGCCTGGGCCGCAGCTACCAGAAGACCAACATCTTCCTGCCCTTCACCGTGTGGGACAACGTGCGCCTGGCCGCGCAATCGCGCGAGCGGCACAGCCCCTGGAACCCGCTGCGCTGGCTCTCGTCGGCCGGCGCCATGGCCGACGTCAACCGCCGCTGCGAACGCGCCATCGAGCTGGCCGGCCTCACCGCCCGCGCGACCAGCGTGGCCGGCACCACCAGCCACGGCGAGCAGCGCCAGCTGGAAATCGCCATGACCCTGGCCACCGAACCCACCGTGCTGCTGCTCGACGAACCGCTGGCCGGCATGGGCCAGGCCGAGGCCGAGCGCATGGTCGAGCTGCTGCTGAAAATCAAGAAGGACCACGCCATGATGCTCGTGGAGCACGACATGGACGCCGTGTTCACCCTGGCCGACCGGCTCACCGTCATGGTCAACGGCCAGGTGATCGCCAGCGGCACACCGGCCGAAGTCCGCGCCGACGCCGGCGTGCAGGCGGCTTACCTCGGCGAGGAGCATTGATGAGCGCCCTCATTCAGGCCACCGGCCTGCACACCCACTACGGCGCCAGCCACATCCTGCGCGGCGTGGACTTCACCGTCGACAAGGGCCAGACCATCGGCCTGATGGGCCGCAACGGCATGGGCAAGTCCACCCTGCTCAAGTCCCTCATGGGCATCGTCAAGCCCAGCGGCGGCAAGGTGCAGGTGAAGGGCCGTGACATGACGGGCGCCGCCACCTTCGAGGTCGCCCGCCAGGGCATCGCCTACGTGCCCGAAGGCCGGGGCATCTTCGGCAACCTGAGCGTGCGCGAGAACCTGGTGATGTCGGCCCGGGCCGGCACGCAAGGCCAGCGCGAGTGGACCTACGAGCGCGTGCTCGACACCTTCCCGCGCCTGGCCGAGCGCCTGAACCACGGCGGGCAGCAGCTCAGCGGCGGCGAGCAGCAGATGCTCACCATCGGCCGTGCGCTCATGACCAACCCCGACCTGCTCATCCTCGACGAAGCCACCGAAGGCCTCGCGCCCCTGATCGCCCGCGAGATCTGGCGCATCTGCGGCCTGATCCGCGAGAGCGGCATCAGCAGCGTGATCGTGGACAAGAACTGGAAGCACGTCACCCAGATCACCGACCGCAACGTCATCCTCGTCAAGGGCGAGGTGGTGTTCGAAGGCAGCTCGGCGCAGCTGCATGCGCAGCCGGAACTGCTGGAACAGTACCTCGGCGTCTGAGCCGGCTTTACCCGTCGCGCGGCTGCGCCGCACGCCGGTAGACATAGCGCCCGTGCTGGCACGGATGGCAGAAGGTCCATCGGCTGAGGTGCCATTTGAACGCCGCCTGGCTCAGCACGTAGACCGCCATGCCGCCGATCCACCAGGGCCACAACGGCACCTCGGCCAGGTAGAGCCCGCCGGCGATCAGCGCGAGAACCGCCGCGAACGCCAGGAACTGCCGGCACCGCCGCAGTTCCTCGTCTCTTTTGGGTGTGAAGGAAACGGCCCGCCCACAGCGGGTGCACGACAGCGGCGTCATGGGCGTTCGACCCAGGGGTCCGAGGCGCTGTCCCGGTGCCAGCAGCGCCAACCGTGGGTGTAGGCGTGCTGAACGTAGGGGCCGCGCAGGACCCGAGGAAGGTCTTCCTTCGCCTGCTCGACACCCAGCAGGTGCACAGCCTCCGCCCAGTTGGAAACCACCTTGCTTGGGCGCCGGGCCAACTCGGCGTCGGCCAGGCCGGCCGCCTGCTCCACCGAGCCGGCGCGAATCAGAAAGCAGGTGTCCGGGCCGTTGGCGCCGCCGGTGAACACGTCGTCGGCATCGTTGCCCCAGCGGATGACTTCGTAGAGGTTCATGAAGCGTGCCGGCCCTTCAGCGGGAAGGCCGCGAGCCCAGGGCGGTGAGCACGCCCAGGCCGATGAACGAGGTGCCCGCGAGGCGGTTCCCCCACACGCCGTGCCGCGCAGAGCGGCCCAGGCGCGGCGCGACCAGGCTGGCGGTGAGCACGTAGAGGATGTCGGTGCAGCAGGCGATCGCCACGAACACACCACCGAGCGCCAGGGTCTGCAGCAAGGGGCTGCCGCCGTGCGCGTCCATGAACTGCGGCAGGAAGGCGGCGAAGAACAGGGTGGTTTTCGGGTTCAGCAGCGCCACCACGAAGCCGTCGCGGAACACGCGCGCCAGGGGCTGCGCGGGCACCTGCGGTGCCGTGCCGTCGGTGGCGGGTGCCGCCGCCATCCACAGGCGCACGCCCAGGTAGACGAGGTAGGCCGCCCCGGCCCACTTCACGACCGTGAAAGCGGCCGACGACACAGCGAACACGGCGGCCAGGCCGAGCGCCGCTCCCAGCGCATTCGCGAGGTTGCCCAGGGCCACGCCCAGCACGGACGAAAGACCGCAGGCACGGCCCTGCGCCAGGGTGCGGGCCACGATGTAGACGACGGCGGGCCCGGGGGTCAGGGCCAGCACCAGGCTGGCGCCCACGAAGGCCAGGAGCAGAGGCGTGTCGGGAAGCATGGGGTCTCCGGAAATCGAGACCGCCAGTATCGCTGTAGCGCGAAAAAAGTTCGAGGATGTCGATCCGGACCGCCCTCGCCCGTCGAGCCTGTGAAAGGAGACCCCTCCCATGAACCCCGTCATCACCGCTTTTGAACGCTCACCCGATCGCGGCCAGGGCCTTGCGCGCGACATGCGCGTGCGCTGGGCCCTGGAGGAAGTGGGCCAGGCCTACGAGGTGCGCCTGGTCTCTTTCACCGCCATGAAGGAGCCGGCGCACCTGGAGCGCCATCCTTTCGGGCAGATTCCCACCTACGAAGAAGGCGAGCTGGTGCTGTTCGAGTCGGGCGCCATCGTGCTCCACCTCGCGCAGCACCACGCAGGCCTGCTGCCGGACGATCCGAACGCACGGGCGCGCGCCATCACCTGGATGTTCGCGGCACTCAACACGGTGGAGCCACCGATCCTCGACCTTCAGACCGCGAAGATCCTGGAGGGCGCCCAGAGCTGGAGCGAGCAGCGCCTGCCGCTGGTGAAGGACCGCATCCGAACCCGCCTGCGCGAGCTGTGCGCGAGGCTGGGCGACGAAGACTGGCTCGCCGACGGGGCGTTCAGCGCAGGCGACCTGATGATGGTGTCGGTGCTGCTGCGCCTGAAGCCCTCGGGTCTGCTCGACGAACATCCCCGGCTGGCCGCCTATGTGGCGCGCGGCGAAGCACGCCCGGCCTACCAGCGCGCTTTCGCGGCCCAGTGGGCGGTGTTCGCGGGCCAGCCGCCGGCAGCCGGTTGACGCCCGCTCACGGCAAAGCCAGCAGGTCCACGTGGCCCACGCGCAGGCCGCCCGAAGCCGCCCGCGCGTGCCGCCGTTGCCGCCATGCTTCGAGCGCCGCGGTGGACGCGGGGTCCTGCTCGCAGGCCGCCTGGGCCATGCCGTCGATGAGCGCGTGGTGCAGCGCGCCGGCTTGTGGGCCGTGGTGGCTGTGCAGCCACCAGTCGCTGGCTGCGCTGAACACCCGGTAGCCACGGCCCTGCAGCGCACGGCGCAGGGTGGGCACGGCCGCCGCACCAAGCGCCGGACCGAAGCCTTTGTCGCTCCGCTGGTGCAGGGCAAAGAGCCGGCCGACGGTTGCGTCCTGCGGGTCGCCCGGTTCCCAGCCGTGGCGGCCGTCCACGCTGAGCGTGAAGAGCATGGCCGCGCGCGCCGACACCGCCAGTGCCACGAGCCGTTGCAGCCAGCCAGCGCTCACGAGGTCGAGCAGGGCCGAGGCGGTCACGAGATGCGCTGCGTGCCAGGGCAGCGTCTCCAGGTGCCGCGCGAGGTCCATCTCCTGGCAGACGATCGACGCCTCGAAGCCCGGGCCGCTGAGCGCGGGCGGCCAGTCGCGCAGCAGCGCGGCGTCGTGGTCCACCGCCAGCCATTGCTGCGAGCCGCCCAGCCGGGGCGCAAGCCAGCGCTGGTTGGAGCCGGTGCCGCAGCCCAGATCGATCACGCGCCAGGGCGTGCCCGCCGCTGGCGCCATGGCGCGCAGCCGCGCGGCCAGGTGCAGGCGTTGCGCGGCCTCGTCGCGCGCGGCGCGGTCGAAGGGTTCACGCTGTTGCAACCACGCGGCGCTGAAACGGGCGGCTTCGCTCACGCCAGCGCCTCCAGCACGGCCGCGAAGCGCGCCGCCTGTTGCGGCCAGGTGGGCAGCGCGGCGGCGGCCTCGCGAGCGCCCTGGGCCAGGCGCTCGCGCCGATCACCGTCGGACAGCACGCGCTCCAGCGCTGTCTGGAGCGCTCGGGCATCGCCGGCGGGCACCTGGAGCCCCACCTTCGGTGGCAGGGTCTGCGCCAGCGCACCGCCGTCGGTGGTGACCACCGGCAGGCCGTGCGCAATGGCCTCGGCAACCACCATGCCATAGCCTTCGTACAGCGAGGGCAGCACGAACACATCGGCCGCCAGGTAGTGCGCGCGCAAGGCCGCGCCCGGCAGTTCGCCGTGCCAGACCACGCGCTCGCTCAGCGGCGCGGCCTGGGCCTTCAGGCGCGCGGCGGTGCGCGGGTCGCGCTCGGTATCGCCCACCAGATGCAGCACCCACGGGTGCTGCGTGAGGCCGGCAAGCGCCTCCAGCAGCACGGCGTGGCCCTTGCGCGGCGTGACCGAGGCCACGCACAGCAATTGCACCGGACCACCGCGCCGGCGCGCCGCCTGCGGCGGGAGCGACGGGTCGGTGCCCGGCTCCACCACGGCGATGCGGCTGGGCGGCAGCCCCAGGGCCGCCACATCGGCCACGGTGCTGCGGCTGGTCACCACCACTTGCTTGACCAGCTGCAGCGCCTGCGCCTCGGCCACGCGCAGGCGCGCGCTGTCCGCCGCGCTCAGGCCGGTTTCCAGGTGCAGCGGATGGTGTACCAGCGCCACCCAGCGCAGGCGCTGGGCATGGGGCCGCACCACGCGGGCCAGGGCACCGAAGGCGAGGCCGTCGGCCAGCACCAGCGCGCCGTCGGGCAAGGCCGCGATGCGGGCCGAGGCGGCAGAGAGGTCGCTGTCGTCGGGCCAGGGCCAGGCCCCTGCCAGCACCTCGGGCCACACCGTCCAGCCAGCATCGCCCAGGGCGAGCGCCAGCCGCCGGTCGTAGGTGTAGCCACCCGTGGGGGTGTGCCAGTCGCCGGGCAGCAGGAAGTGGCAGGTGCGCGGCGTGGCCATGGTTCAGGCAGGCAGCCTGCCCTCGTAGGAAGCCCAGGCCACATGCGATTCGTGCAGCGTCACCTTGAGCTGCTGCAGACCGGCAGACCCTGCATCGGGCAAGGCCTGTGCCCCCAGCGCGCCGGCCGCGATGCGCGCAGCGATGTGGTCGAAGATCACCTTCGCCAGGAACTCGGTGGTGGTGTTGCGCCCCTTGAACTCGGGCATCGCGTCCAGGTTCTGGAAATTGAGCACCGCCAGCGTCTCGCGCAGCACCTGCGTGGCCAGGCCGATGTCGACCACCACGCCGTCGGCATCCAGCGCCTCGCGGCGCAGCTCCAGGTCCACCACGTAGGTGGCGCCGTGCAGGCGCTGGGCCGGCCCGAACACCGCGCCCTGGAAGCTGTGGGCGATCATGAAGTGGTCTCTGACGTTGACGGCGTACATCGGATGGGGGCCTTGGAGAAGTGAAAGGATCACGCAGGGTAGTCGATGCGCTGGCACAGCGTGTCGGGCGCGTCCGGGCCGGCCAGGCGCGCGAGCACCCGGGGCAGCTCGGCGAAGGGCGCGGCGTGGGTCACGAGCGCGTCCAGCGCGGGCTCGGTCAGCAGCGACAGCGCCAGCTCCAGCCGCTGGCGGTGGCTCCAGCGCCCGCGCTGGCGCGTGGCCACATGGCCGACCTGCGAACTCTTGAGCGTGAGGCGCTGCGAATGGAAGGCCTCGCCCAGCGGCACACACACGGGGCGGTTGCCATACCAGCTCAGCTCCAGCACCGTGGCTTCGAAGGCCGCCAGCCCCAGCGCGGTGGCCAGCCCCGCTGGCTGGCCGCTGGTGTGGATGACCAGATCGGCCTGCGGCTGCGCCTGCTCGGGCAGGGCGAAGCCGGCACCCAGCGCGGCGGCGATGCCGGCCCGCGCGGGGTTCGTGTCCACCACCTGAACGCTGCCCTCGGGCAGGCGCGCCGCGAGCCAGGCCACCAGCAAACCCAGCGTGCCGCCACCGACCACGGCGAGTCGATCACCCGGTTGAGGGTGGGCGTCCCAGAGCGCGTTGACGGCGGTCTCCAGGTTGGCCGCGAGCACGGCGCGCGCCGCAGGCACGCCGGCGGGCAGCGGCACCAGCGCGGAGGCCGGCACCTGGAACACGGTCTGGTGCGGGTGCAGGCAGAACACCTCGCGCCCCAGCAGCTCGGGCGGCCCGGCCTCGACCCGGCCCACGTTCACATAGCCGTACTTCACGGGGCCGGGGAAGTCGCCCGCCTGGAACGGGGCCCGCATGCGCTGCGCCTCGCCGGCCGGCACCTCGCCCCGGAACACCAGGCCCTCGGTGCCCCGGCTCACGGCGGTGTGCAGGCTGCGCACGCGCGCGAAGCCCTCGGGCAAGGGCGGCAAGGTTTCGTCCCGGATCTCGGCGCGACCGGGCGCCATCACCCAGCAGGCCTGGGCGGGCACAGCGGCCGTCGGATCGGAAACGGTGGGCATGGTGGGTGCGATGAAGGGGTGTCGGAGGGTGGTCGTAGTTTGACCCATGAAATACATTTCTACATTAATCGAAATATCGTATGATTGACCGCATGAACGAAACCGATGTCATCCGCGCGCTCGCAGCCCTCGCCCACCCGCTTCGCCTGCGGGTCTTCCGCGCCCTGGTGGTCAACGGTCAGGCGGGCCTCACACCGGGCGTGATGAGCGAGGCGCTGGGCATCCCCAACACCACCCTGTCGTTCCACCTGAAGGAGCTGACCTCGGCCGGCCTGGTGACCCAGGAGCGCTCCAGCCGGCACCTGGTCTACCGCGCCGCCTACGAGCAGATGAACGGGCTGCTCGGCTACCTCACCGACAACTGCTGCCAGGGCGCCGCATGCGCCGTGGACAACGCTTCCTGCAACGGCTGATGCCTCCCATGACCTCCTCCACACCGCTCAACGTGCTCTTCCTCTGCACGCACAATTCCGCCCGCAGCATCCTGGCCGAAGCCACGCTGAACCACCTGGGCCATGGCCGCTTCAAGGCCTTCTCCGCCGGCAGCAGCCCGCGCGACAACCAGCAGCCCAACCCGCTGGCCCTGGAGGTGCTGCAACGCGCCGGTATCCCGACCGAAGGCTTGCGCAGCAAGAGCTGGGACGAGTTCGGCCAGGCCGACGCGCCCCACATGGACCTGGTCATCACGGTGTGCGACAACGCCGCCGGCGAAACCTGCCCCTACTGGCCCGGCCAGCCGGCGACGGCGCATTGGGGCTATGCCGATCCGTCCGAAGCCAAGGGCACGCACGAACAGCAGCTGGACGCCTTCCGCGAAACCCTGCTGGCGATCCGCCGGCGCCTGGAGTTTCTGGTCAGCCTGCCACCCGCGAGCGTGGACCGGCTGGCGCTGCAGGACACGGCACGCGACCTGGCCCAGCGCTGAGCCGGCATGCTCGCGGCCGTCCTGATTTTTGCGTTCACGCTGCTGCTCGTCATCTGGCAACCCCGGGGACTGGGCATCGGCTGGAGCGCGCTGCTCGGCGCCGGGGTGGCGCTGCTGGCAGGTGTCGTCCACCTGGCCGACATTCCCGTGGTCTGGGACATCGTCTGGAACGCCACCGCCACCTTCGTGGCGGTCATCGTCATCAGCCTGGTGCTGGACGAGGCGGGCTTCTTCCAATGGGCCGCCCTGCACTTCGCGCGCTGGGGCGGCGGTCGGGGTCCCCGGCTGTTCGCCTTCATCGTTCTGCTCGGCGCGGTGGTCGCCGCGCTGTTCGCCAACGACGGGGCGGCCCTCATCCTGACGCCCATCGTCATGGCCATGCTGGTGGCGCTGGGCTTCTCGCCAGCGGCCACCCTGGCCTTCGTCATGGCGGCCGGCTTCATCGCCGACACCGCCAGCCTGCCGCTGGTGGTGTCCAACCTGGTGAACATCGTCTCGGCCGATTTCTTCGGCATCGGCTTCAACCGCTACGCCTCGGTCATGCTGCCGGTGAACCTCGCGTCCGTGGCCACCAGCCTGGTGGTGCTCTACCTGTACTTCCGCCGCGACCTGCCCGCCACCTACGACCTGCGCCAGCTGAAGGCGCCTGCCGCCGCGATCTGCGACCTGAACACCTTTCGGGCCGGCTGGGGCGTGCTGGGCCTGCTGCTGGTGGGCTTCTTCGGGCTGGAGCCGCTGGGCGTTCCCGTCAGCGCGGTGGCGGCGGCGGGTGCGGCCATCCTCCTGGCTGTCGCGGCCCGAGGCCATGCGATCAGCACCCGCCGGGTGCTGAAGGAAGCGCCCTGGCAGATCGTGGTCTTCTCGCTGGGCATGTACCTGGTGGTCTACGGCCTGCGCAACGCCGGCTTGACCGGCCACCTCGCCGCGCTGCTGGACCGCTTCGCCCAAGGTGGGGTGTGGGGCGCGGCCCTGGGCACCGGCTTCCTGGCGGCCGCGCTGTCGTCGGTGATGAACAACATGCCCACGGTGCTGGTGGGCGCGCTGTCCATCGACCAGTCCGCCGCCACCGGCGTGGTGAAGGAAGCCATGGTCTACGCCAACCTCATCGGCTGCGACCTGGGTCCGAAGATCACGCCCATCGGCAGCCTGGCAACGCTGCTGTGGCTGCATGTGCTGGCCCGCAAGGGCACCACCATCGCCTGGGGCTACTACTTCCGGGTCGGCGCCGTGCTGACGCTGCCCGTTCTCGCGGTCACGCTGGCGGCCCTGGCCCTCCGCCTGGGTGCCACCTGACAACCGACCCCAACCGATGACCCTCGAAAGCGACCTGCCCCATCTCGACCCGGCCTCGTTCCAGCCGCTGGATGTCGAGCGCCTGTTTCCTCAGAACCGGACGACCCATGCGCCGCGCATCCTGCTGCTCTACGGCTCGCTCAGGGAGCGCTCCTACAGCCGGCTGCTCACCGAAGAAACCGCCCGGCTGCTGCAGGCCATGGGTGCCGAAACGCGCATCTTCGACCCCAGGGACCTGCCGCTGCCCGATGCCGCGCCAGAGAACCACCCGAAGGTGCGGGAACTGCGCGAACTCGCCCGCTGGTCCGAAGGCATGGTCTGGTGCTCGCCAGAGCGCCACGGCGCCATGACCGGCATCCTCAAGGCGCAGATCGACTGGATTCCGCTGTCGGAAGGCTCGGTGCGGCCGACGCAGGGCAAGACCCTGGCGGTGATGCAAGTCTCGGGCGGCTCGCAATCGTTCAACGCGGTGAACCAGCTGCGTGTGCTGGGGCGCTGGATGCGCATGCTGACGATCCCGAACCAGTCCTCCGTGGCCAAGGCCTACCAGGAGTTCGAGGAAAACGGCCGCATGAAGCCTTCGTCCTTCTACGAGCGCGTCGTGGACGTGATGGAAGAACTGGTGAAGTTCACCGTGCTCACCCGCGACAGCGCGCCCTACCTGGTGGACCGCTACAGCGAGCGGCGGGAAAGCGCCGAAGCCCTGTCCCGGCGGGTCCGGCTGAGCCGCATCTGAACGGCCACCCGGCCCCGGTGAACGAATCCGCGAAGGTGGTGTCGGAAGGGGGAGCGTGCCATGATGGCCGCCACCGCCCATGAAGACCACCGGAGCCTCCCTCGCCTCAGCCTCGGGCCTCACCGGCCTGCGGCGCGACACCGCGCGCGATCTGGCGGTGGGGGCTGCGCTGGTGGGCGTGCTCGCCACGGCGCTGGGTGCGGTGGGGGGCCTGGGGCTGGACTACCTGGCCAAGACCTGGCTGGTGTATGGCCTAGGCGCCTGGCTGGTCTGGCGCGCCCTGGCCCAGCACCCGCACCCGCGCTTCGGCCCCGCCAACCGCGTGACGCTGTGGCGCCTGGGGTCGATGGCCTTGCTCGCCGCCCTGGTGGGCGAGGACCTGCCCCGCCCGCCCCTGCCGTCGATGGCCCCGGCGGCCTGGTGGCTGGTGGTGATCGCCACCGCCACGGCCCTGCTCGACGCGGTGGACGGCGCGCTGGCCCGGCGCAGCGGTCTGGCCAGCGCCTTCGGCGCCCGCTTCGACATGGAGACCGACGCGGCCTTCACCCTGGTGCTGTGCGCGCTGGTGCTGCAGGCCGGCCAGGCCGGCCCCTGGGTGCTGGCCTCGGGGCTGATGCGCTACGCCTTCGTGGCCGCTTCCCGCCCCTGGCCCTGGCTGGCCGGCGCGCTGCCGCCGAGCCGGCGCCGCCAGACGGTGTGCGTGGTGCAGATCACCGCGCTCATCATCTGCCTGGGGCCCATCGTGCCGCCCTGGCTGGCAGCCTCGCTCGCCGCCCTCAGCCTGGCCCTGCTGAGCCTTTCGTTCGCGATCGACGTCCGGACCCTGGCGCGGCAGCGCCCCACCCTCCTGGAGACCTGAGCCATGCGCACTTCCTCCGCCTTCCTCGTTCCGCTGGCGCTCTGCGCCCACCTGCTGGCCGCCACGCCCGCACACGCCCAGGCGGCCAAGTACGAACTGGACCCCGACCACATCACGGTGGCCTTTCTGGTCGACCACATCGGCTACGCCAAGGTGCTGGGCATGTTCCGCTCGGCGCGCGGCAGCTACCGCTTCGACGAGGCCACCGCCACGCTGACCGATGTGCGCATCGAGGTGGAGACGGCCAGCGTCTTCAGCAACCAGCGCAAGCGCGACGAGCACCTGAAGGGCCCGGATTTCCTGAACAGCGGCGAGTTCCCGCGCATGGTGTTCACCGCCGGCAGCGCCAAGCGCACCAGCGAGCGCAACTTCGAGATCAACGGCCAGCTGGAGCTGCTGGGCAAGTCGCTGCCTCTCACCCTGCAGGCCACCTGGAACAAGAGCGCCGAATCGCCCATGGGCGGCCCGCTGCGCAAGCCCTACACCATGGGCGTGTCCGCGCGCGGCAGCTTCAAGCGCAGCACCTACGGCATGAACTACGCGGTGTCCAACGGCTGGGTCGGTGACGAGGTGCCGCTGATCATCGAGTTCGAAGCGGTGCGCCAGTGAGCGCCGCGCCGCCGCGGTGGTGGCCGTGGCTGCTGCGCTTCGGCCTGGCGTTCGCGCTGCTGAACGCGCTGTGGACTTTCGAGAACCGCTGGCCGGGCTTCGGCGTGCGCAGCATGCCGCGCCTGTCGTTCGAGCTGTGCCTGGCGGTGGTGGTGCTGATGGGCTGGGTGCGCTGGCGCGGCCGGCTCTCGGCGCGCGCAACCACCGCGCTGGCCCTCGGCTTCGTGTGCCTGGTGCTGGTGCGCTACGCCGACGTGACCGCCCCGGCCGTGCTGGGCCGGCCGGTCAACCTGTACTGGGACGGCCGCCACGCCATCGAACTGCTGCACCTGGCCACCCAGACCCTGCCCGCCTGGCAGCTGTGGGCGCTGGCCTTGGCCCTGCCGCTGGGTGCGGTGCTGCTGGTGGCGCTGGTGCGCCGTGCGATCGGGGTGCTGGCGCAGTGCCTGGCCTGGGAGCGGCCCCGGCCCTGGTTGCTGGCCACGGTGGCCGTGTTCACGCTCAGCTTTGCGGCCTATGTGCCCGGCGAGCGCGACACGCGCTGGTTCTTCTCGCTGCCGCTCACGCCCACGCTGGTGCACCAAAGCGAGTTGCTGGCGCGCGTGGCGTGGCCGGCTTCGGCGGAGTCCGCGCTGGGCGCCAGCCCGGCCTTCGACGGTGACCTCTCCGGTCTGACCGGACCGCAAGGCCCGGCGGACGTGCTGCTGGTGTTCGCCGAGTCCTACGGCATGGTCAGTTTCGACCGGCCCGAGCAGGCCGCCGGGCTGGCGGCGGCGCGGGCTGCGCTGGACGAAGCCATCCGGGCCGGTGGCCGCGCCGTGGTCAGCGCGCGCGTGACCGCGCCCACTTTCGGTGGCGCCTCCTGGCTCTCGCACGCCGCGCTGCTGGCCGGCGTGGACACGCGCGACCCGGGCGACCACGACCTGCTGCTCACCAGCGACCGGCCCACGCTGGTGCGCCATTTCGCGCACCACGGCTACCGCACCGTGGGCTGGATGCCGGGCCTCAAGCGCCCCTGGCCCGAAGGCGCCTTCTACGGCTTCGACCGCCTCGCGAAAGACGCCGACCTGGGCTACACCGGGCCCGACTTCGGCTACTGGCGCATTCCCGATCAGGCGGCGCTGGCGCTGCTGCACCAGCAGGAACTCGACGCCGACCCCGCCCGCGCACCGCGCTTCGTGGTGTTCCCGACCACCGGCACGCACGCGCCGTTTCACCCGCTCGCGCCCTTCGTGCCCGGCGGGTCGCGGTTCACCGGGCCCCTCACCTACACACCGGCCCAGGCCGCCGCCGCGCAGGCCGTGCCGCTGGCGGTGCGCCAGCCCCTTCAGCCCTACCTGGAGAGCCTGCGCTACCAGCACGCCTGGCTGGCCGACGACCTGAAGCAGCGCTCGGCCCGGCCGCTGGTGATGGTGGTGGTGGGCGACCACCAGCCCCCCGCCCTGGTGAGCGGCGCTGCCACGCCGTGGGACGTGCCGGTGCACGTGATCAGCGAGGACCGTGCCCTGCTGCAGCGCCTGCTGGGCAGCGGCTTCGTGCCCGGCCTCGCACCGCCCGAAGAAGCGCTGGGGCCCATGCACCAGCTGACCCGGGTGCTGCTGGCGGCGTTCAACGCGCCCGCCGCGCACGAGCTGCAAGGTGTCGAGCACGTGGGCGCGCCCGCGATCCCCCGGCACCCCGGGTCCTGAGGCGGTTCAGGCCGTGAGCCAGGCGTGCACGTCGCCCGAGGGCGCGTCCGCCGGCAGGGCCTGCAGCCAGCCACGCAGGGCCTCGGCGCCCTCGCCTTCGGGCTTGAGCAAACGCTGCCGCTCGCCCAGCGACACGGCGTAGCGGTAACGCCCGGGCCCGGCCAGCGCTTCGAGCCGGTCGATGCAGCCCAGCGCCACGTCGCGCACGGCCGGCACGAACTCGAAGGACAGCGCCGGCAGGGCCTGGCTCAGGCCCATGAGCACCTCCAGCTCGAAGCCTTCGACGTCGATTTTCACGAAGTCGGGCAAGCCGTGCGCAGCGATCAGCGCGTCCAGCGTGCTCACGGTCACCAGCGGCCCACTCTGCCAGCGCACCCCCTTGAACGAGGGCGCCGCGCCGGCGCGCTGCACGAAATCGGCGGAGAGCGTGGCCACCGTGGGGGTGCGCGGGCTGGCCATCAGGCGCGCTTCGCCAGGCACGCGACCCAGCGCCTGCGGCAGCAGGGTCACTTGCGCATCGTGGCCGAACCGGCGCCGCAGCAGCCGGATGAAATCGGCTTGCGGCTCCAGCGCGACCACGCGCGCGCCGAGCTGGCGAAAGGCCGCCACGCGGTTGCCGGCGTGGGCGCCGACGTCGAACGCCAGACCGCCCGCCGGCAGAAAGCGCCGGTAGAAGCGGCGCAGCTGCGCGCCGCGCCAGGGAATCGCGCGGTAGATCAGCAGCGAGCGCAGCAGGCCGAGGGCGCGGACCGCCTGGTTCATGGCCGGGGCGTGGGCAGCGCGTTCAGCAGCGTGCGCAAGGCATCCGCATTGACCGGCTTGACCAGGTGGCCATCGAAGCCAGCCTCCCGGGAGCGGCGCAGGTCGTCCTTCTGCCCCCAGCCGGTCAGCGCGATCACGGCGGCCTGCCGTCCCTCCGGCGTCTGCTTCGCCCGTTTCGCGACCTCATGGCCATTCATGCCCGGCATGCCGATGTCGAGAAACACGACCGCGGGCCGGTAGCTGGGCAGCGTGGCCAGCGCCGTCTGCCCGTCGTAGACGACCTGCACGTCCGCGCCCAGGTGCTGCAGCACCATCTCCAGGCTGTCCGCGCTGTCGCGGTTGTCGTCGACGACCAGGATGCGAAGCGGCCCCATGGCGGCCGGCGCCGCGACGACCCGCCCGGGCGTGGCACGCGGGACCTGCACCGGCACAGCCAAAGGCAGGCGCACCACGAACTCGCTGCCCTGCCCCAGCCCGCCGCTGTCGGCCTGGACGCTGCCGCCATGCATGTGCACGATGCTGCGCACCAGCGTGAGCCCGATGCCCAGGCCGCCCTGGGCACGCTGGTAGGAGCGGTCGGCCTGGGTGAACAGGTCGAACACCTTCTGCAGCATGTCGGCCGGAATCCCGGTGCCGTTGTCCCGCACCGAGACCACCGCCTCGGCCCCCTCGCGGCGCGCGCTCAGCCAGATGCGGCCGCCCGCCTCGGTGTACTTGGCGGCGTTGTTCAGCAGGTTGGCGAGCACCTGCGCCAGTCGCACCGCATCGGCCTCCAGTGGCAGGGGCTCCGGCGGCAGCGCCACCGTGAGCACGTGCGCGTCGGCGTCGATCAGCGGCTGGCTGGTTTCGATGGCGCTGCGCACCACGTCCGCGAGATCGATCGCCTCCTTGCGCAGCTCGAACTTGCCCCGCGTGATGCGCGAGACCTCCATCAGGTCGTCCACCAGGCGGACCATGTGGCTCACCTGCCGCTCCAGCATGTCGTGCACGCGCCCGAGGTTGGCCGCAGCGCCACCGCTCATGCGCAGGATGTGCAGGCTGTTGCGGATCGGCGCCAGTGGGTTGCGCAGTTCGTGGGCCAGGGTCGCCAGGAATTCGTCCTTGCGCTGGTCGGCCTCGCGCAGTTCCCGTTCGGCCTCGCGCAGCAGCGTGGTGTCGTAGTAGAAGCAGACCACGGCGTGGCGGCCGTCCGGCATGGTGATGCGCTGCAGCTGCCAGTTGTAGGTTTCCACCGCGTCGATGTCGGCGCGCGGACTCACCAGCGCGTCCGAGGCGTAAGGCTCACCGGTGTCGAGCGTGTGGCGGAAGATGCCGATGAGTTCGGTCGCCAGGGGCTCGGGCCAGAGCACGCGCATCGCCACATCCAGCGGGCGGCCGATGGCGGGGTTGAAATTGCGGAAGGCACGCGCCTGCGACTCGGCATTGATGTGCGAGATGCGGAAGTCGGCATCCACGATGTAGAAGCCGCTGGGCGAGTGCTGAACGATGAAGTCCAGCAGTTCGGCCCCGCGCCGGACCTGCTCTTCCTGTCGCTTGCGCTCGGAGATGTCGAGCGACACGGAGATGAGGCCGCGCGGCCGGCCCGCGCCATCGCTCAGCCGCGACACACTGTTGTGCACCCACACGGTGGTGCCGTCCTTGCGCAGGTAGCGCTTTTCGATGTCGAACGGTTCGCCGTGGTTCACCAGCCGCTCGCGGCGCTCGAGGTTCACGGGCCGGTCCTCTTCGTACAGCACGTCCTGCATGCGCATGGAAAGCAGTTCCTCGCGCGAGTAGCCCAGGATTTCACAGTAGCGGTGGTTCACGCTGGTGAAGCGCCCCGACAGATCGGTTTCCGCCACGCCGCCGAGCATCTGGCTGAACAGGGCGCGGTGCCGCGCATCGGACACCTTCAGGGCCTCTTCGGCGCGCGCCTGCTCCAGCCGCGTCCAGATGCGCGTGGTGAGTTCCTGGATCAGTTCGATCTCGTCGGAGCGCCACTCGCGCGGCTCGGCGTGCTTGACCGCCAGCAGGAAGCGCCAGTGCCCTTCGCGGATCACGGGCACGCAGATGAACGAGGCCACCTGCATCGCCGCCAGCCGCCCGGCGTTCACCCGCGGCTCCGAGGGCACGTCGTGGACGACGAGCGTGTCGCCCGCGCGCAGGCTGCGCTGTACCTCGTCCGAGAGGTAGTCGGCCAGGCGGTAGTCGCCCCGGATGCCCTGCAGATCGCTGCGGTGCCATTCGTAGCCGATCGCCACCGCGTCGGCGGCCTCGTCGATTTCGGCCAGGGTGCACCGCGTGATCCGCAGGTAGCTGCCGATCTTCGCGCCCAGCGCGGCCATCATGTCGTCCGGGCTGGCGCGTTGCACGAGGTCGTGGCTGATGTCGGACAGGAAGGCCAGGTTGGCTTCGCGGCGCTTGCGCTCGGTGATGTCGTTGAACAGCACGGCCACCTGCCGCTCCTCGGGCGCACCGACACGGAAGGCAAACACATCGTAGAACCGATGGAGGGCTTCGGCCGCGTGCTCGAAACGCTGGGCCTCGCCCGTCATCGCGATCCGGCCGTAGACCTCGAACCAGAAGGCCTCGTGCGTCGGTGCGAACTCCCGCACGCGCCTGCCGACGCCCTGGTGGATGCCGGTCTGCTGCTCGAACGCGGCGTTCGTCTGCAGGAAACGGTAGTCGTTGGGCTTGCCCTGCTCGTCGAACAGGACCTGGATGGTGCACAGGCCCTGATCGATCGAGTCGAACACCAGGCGGTAGTGCCGCTCCGAACGGGCCAGCGCCTCTTCGGCCCTCGCCCGCTCCACCGCCGCCCAGGTGCGTTCGGCGGTCTCCTCGATCAGCGCCACCTCCGCCGGCGTCCATGCGCGCGGGCCCTGCACGTGCACCCCCAGGCCCACCACGAACACGCCGTTCTTGATGAGCGGCACGCCGACATAGGCGCCCACCTGCACCGCCGCGTACGCGGCCCGCTCGGTGTGCGACAGGCGCTCGTCGCCGGCCACGTCGGTCGCAACGGCCACGCGCCCGCTGCGGTACAAGGCCAGCAAGGTCTGGCCAAACGCGGCCACGGGATAGCGCCCGGCAATCGACTTCACGCCCTGGACGAAGTCGCGCTCGATGAGGTAGTCCTCCCCCCGAACGTCAAAGTACGCCACCCGGTTCGCCCCCAGGTGCCGACCCAGCACCTGGCTGGCCACGGCCTGGATCGCCACCGGATCGGCCAGCGGCCGCAGGGCGTCACCCAGCGCCAGCAGGTAGGCGTGGTGCGCGTCGTTGTCGAGGTCGATGGTCATGGGCACACTGTAGTCGGCCTGAGCGCCACGTGGGCGGCGCGGGCGGAAGCCCCGGCCTCAGCGCAGCATGCAGCTCACGCGCTCCACGCCCCGGTCGGGCGGCTCGTCGAACCCCGGCTCCAGGCCGTGCCGGCGCATGAAGGCGAGCATGCGCAGGTTGACGTCGAGCACATCGCCGTAGAGGTGGCTCAGGCCGGCTTCGCGCGCACCGGCGATGAGGGTGGTCATGAGGCGGTTCGCGACCCCCGAGCCCTGCCAGCCATCCAGCACGCTCAGGGCCAGCTCGGCGCTGCCGCGCTCGGGATCGACCACGAACCAGCCCGCTTCGCCGATGATTTCCTCGCCGTCCGGGCCCCAGATGCAGGCCACCCAGGCCGCGTGGCGCACGCCGTCCGCGTTGACCAGATAGGCAATCAGTTTGGGCGAGGCGCCGTTCACGCTGCCATGAAAACGGTTGCGCCGCGACGGGGCGCTCAAGCCCAGCACGAAGCCTTGCATGGTCTGCGAGTCTTCCGTGCGCACCCGGCGCACGAAGACGGGGGGCCGCTGGGCGGTGCTCATGCCGTGGCCCTTGCCGAAGCCTCGCGCACCAGAGAGAACAGCGTCACGTCGTCATGGGGCTCGAAGCTGCCCACGTGCGCGGCGAGCTGCGCGCGCACGGCGTCGACCAGGCCCTGCGCGCAGGCGACCTCACCGCTCAGCGCCCGCCCCAGGGCCGCCTCGCCGAACGGCCCCGAAGCGCCGAGGGCCTCGCTCACCCCATCGGTGTACACGAGCAGGCGGTCGCCAGGCTGCAGCGTGAGGGACTCGACGGTGCAGCGCCTGCCGGCTTCGAGCCCCACGGCCGGGCCCGTGATGCCCAGCCGCACCGCGCTGGCGCCCTGCGCGGGCTGGACATAGGGCGCTTCGTGGCCGGCGTTGAGGTAGTGCAGGCGCCCGGTGTCGGGCTCCAGCAAGGCGAAGAACACGGTGGCGAACATGTTCTCGTGGCCGTGCACGCCGGCGATGTAGTCGTTGACGAAGGCCACGCTGCGCACCAGCGTCTGCGGCAGCAGCTCGTCGGGCGCCGCCTGGGTCGCCATGGCGCGCAGCAGCGTGCGGAACAGGGCCATGTAGAGCGCGGCGCCCACGCCCTTGTCGCAGACGTCGGCCACCACGATGGCCAGCGCGCCGCCGGGCAGCCCATAGGCGTCGTAGAAATCGCCGCCCACCTGGCGCGCCGGCATGCAGCTCGCACCCAGCGACCAGCCCGGCAGGCCCGGCAGCTGCAGGGGCAGAAAGCCTTGCTGGATGCGCTGGCCGATCTGCAGCTCGCGCGAGAGGGCCTGCAGCAGCTGGCTCTTGTGGTCCTGCAGGCGCTTCTTGGCCAGCGAGGATTCGATGCGCGCCTGCAGCACCACGGGGTTGAACGGCTTGGGCAGGTAGTCGTCGGCGCCCAGCTCCAGGCAGCGCACCACGCTTTCGGTTTCGTCGATGGCCGACACCATCACCACCGGCAGCTGCGCCGAGAGCGGGCTGGCCCGGATGCGGCCGAGGGTTTCGTAGCCGTCCATCTCGGGCATGGTGATGTCGAGCAGCACCAGGTCCCAGTCCTGCCGGTCGAGCTGTTCGAGCGCATCGCGCCCGTTGACGGCGATGCCCGCTTCGTGGCCCAGGCGCTGGATGCGGCGCGCCAGCAGGTCGCGGTTGAGCGCCAGGTCGTCCACCACCAGGATGCGCATCGGCCGCTCCAGCGGCGCCTTCGCTTCAGGCCGCAACGGGTTCACGGCGCTCGCGCTCCGCGTCGAGCAAGGCGTGGAGGTAGGGCAATTGCTGCAGCGCGGCCTGCTCGCCTTCCTCGATCAGGTACGGCACCTTGGCGGTGTCGAACAGGCCCACGCGCTGCTTGAACTCCGGCAGGATCAGGATCATCTCCGAATGGTGCGCCGCGCTCTGGAAGGCCAGGCGCGACTTGAGCAGGTTGTTCGCCAGGATGGCGCTGAGCTGCGCCGCGAAGCGCCCGGCGCTGCGGATGTTGTTCTGGTAGGGGCTCTCGAAACCCACCGCCACGATCACGCGGCCGCCGTTCTTCATCGCCACGCTCACGGGCAGCGGATCGGACATGTAGCCGTCGATCAGCAGGCGGTCGCCCAGCTTCACGGGCGCGAACGCCAGCGGCAGCGAGGCGCTGGCGCGGATCGCCTCCACCAGGTCGCCCCGGGTGATGTCGACCAGTTCGCCGTTCAGGAAGTCCGTGGCGGTGATGTGCAAGGGAATGGGCGTGTCCTCGACGCGCTGTTGCCCGAACACGGCGCGAAACGCGGCGAGCATGGGGGCGTCGTCGCGCAGACCGAAGCTGTCGGGCCGGAAGCCGAACAGCCTCGGGGCCAGCAGGCGCAGAAAGCCCAGGTGGTTGCGCTTGGAGGTGACCTCGCGGGTCCAGGTGCGCACGGTGATGTCGGCCATCGTCGCGGCGTCGAACCCCATGGCCACCGCGGCCGCGAACAGGGCGCCGCCACTGCAGCCGACCACGCGCTCGATGCCGATGCCCGCGTCGGCCAGCGCCTTGACCACCCCGATGGCGGCGGCGCACTTGACGCTGCCCGATCCGATCACCAGCGTGACCGCCGGGCCCTGGGTCGGCGCGGCGCGCGTCATGCGGCCTCCGTGAAGCTCTCGACCGCGTGGCGCACGTCGGGGTAGATGTTGAGGATGCTGGTGAAACCGGCGATCTCCAGCACCCGGTTCACCTGGGGCTGCACGGCGGCCACGCGAAGGTCGCCTCCGGCGAGGCGGCAGCTTTTCACGGCGCCCAGCAGCGACCTCAGGCCCGCGCTGCTGGTGTAGTTCACCAGCGAGAAGTCGGCCACCAGGCGCACATGGCCCTGGTCCATGGCCTGCGCGAAACGCTGGGTCAGTTCGTCGGCGTTGAGGCTGTCGATGCTGCCCGTGATGGCCAGCACGGCGAGCGTGTCGTGGGGTGTGAGGGTGATTTGCAAGGGGTTCTCCAAAGGTCAGTGGGTGGCGGGCGGCACCAGGTCTTTTTCGATGGTGAAGACGTTGCCCAGGCGCGGGTGGCGCTGGTAGTGCTGGCGGTGCGAAAGCCGCCGGATCAGGTGCACGCCCAGGCCACCGGGCGCGCGCGCTTCGGCCGGGGCGGCCGTGTCCGCGGGCGCCACCGACAGCGGGTCGAAGGGCCGGCCCTGGTCTTCCAGGGTGAGCACGACGCGGCGGGGATCGCCGTCCTGCACGAGGCGCGCCTCCAGGGCGAGTGGCCCAGCCTGGCCGGCGGGATAGGCGTGGTGCATGACGTTGACGCAGGCTTCTTCGACGATGAGCTGGAGGTCGTGGCAGGTCGTGTCGTCGAGGTGCTCGCGCCGGCACAGCTCGGTCACCAGCGCCAGCAGCACCGGCAGATGGGCCGGTTCCGCCAGGCACTCGATGCGGCTCATGCGCCGTGCTCCGGTGGCGGGACCGGTTGGGGCAACCAGGCGGTGAAGCAGGACCCCTGGCCCGGTGTGCTGGCGACTTCGATGTCGCCGCCCATGAGGCGGCACAGGCGGCGGCTGATCGCCAGCCCCAGGCCGCTGCCGCCGAAGGCGCGCGTGGTGCCCTCGTCGGCCTGCAGGAAGGGCTGGAACAGCTGGCCAATCTCTTCGGCGCTCAGGCCGATGCCGGTGTCCTCCACCTCGAAGCGCAGCGCCTGCGCGCCGGGCTCGCGCTCGCGCGTGACAACGCGCAGCCGGACCTGGCCCTGGGCGGTGAACTTCGCGGCGTTGGACACCAAGGCCAGCAGCACCTGCCGCAGGCGCAGCGCGTCGGCATGCACCAGCACCAGGCCTGGCTGCACGTCCACCTGCAGGCGGTTGCCGTTGGCGCTCAGCAGCGGCTGCACCGCCGCCTCGACGGAGGACAGCAGGCCGCGCAGGTCGACCTCCTCCAGGTTGAGCCGGACCCGGTTGGCGTCCAGCCGGGTCAGATCGAGCACGGCGTTGATCATCGCCAGCAGGTCTTTCGCCGCCTGCGTGATGCGCCCCAGATCCGCGCGGGCTTCGGGGGCCGTGCTGTCGGCCAGTTCCTCGTCGAGCAGCTCGGCATAGCCGATCACGGCATTGAGCGGTGTTCGCAGTTCGTGGCTCATGTTGGCCAGAAAAGCGCTCTTGGCCTTGTTGGCCCGTTCGGCTTCCTGCCGCGCCTGTTCGAGGTGCACGGCCTGGGCCTCGATCTCGCGGTTGCGCTCTTCCAGGGCCGCGCGCGTGCGGGCCGTGCGCAGGGACTCGGCGTGGATCGCGTGGCCGAACAGCGAAAGGTAGATCGCCGCGGCCACGGCCGAGAGCGCAATCGTCATCAAGGAGGTGTCGGGCCGGAACTCGAAGCCGTTGGCGGCGGCCCCCGTGGCGATGCCGATCACCATCCCCACCACGCCGCGCACCGCATGGCGCCCGCCCCCTGACCCGAGGTTCGAGGCGTGCATGGCACCGCCCAGCGCGACGATGATCCACGGGTTGAGGCCCGACAACCCGCCGTAGACACCGATCAGGAAGGAGTCGATCAACAGGGCGCGCATCTCGCTGCGCCGGCTGTCCACGGCGCGGCAGCTCACCCAGTAAGCGAGATGCGGCCAGACCAGCATCACGCCCAGCGCCCACCACAGCGTGACCGGCGGCTGCATCGCAAAGACCGAGCCCAGCAGCAGGCCGGCGGCCAGGTGGGCACCGATGCGCACCGGGTAGTTCACCCGCACGCCGCCGTACAGCCGCCGGGGCGCCGTCGAGAGGCCCGGCAGCGCCATCGTCACAGCAGCCCCTCGATCTTGGCCAGCAGGCGTTCGAGTTCGATCGGCTTGGTGTCGAAGTCGTCGCAGCCCGCCTCCAGTGCGCGCTGGCGGTCGCCCTCCATGGCGTGCGCGGTGAGCGCGATCACCGGGATCGCGCGCAGCTCGGGATGCGCCTTGAGGCGGCGCGTGGCCTCCCAGCCGTCCATCACCGGCAGGCTCATGTCCATCAGGATCAGGGCCGGCCGGGTGCGCTCGGCCGCGTTCAGGGCGTGCGATCCGTCGAAGGCCATCACCACCTCGTAGCCGCGCCGCAGCAGCCGCCGCGAGAGCATGTCGCGGTTGAGCTCGTTGTCTTCGACCAGCAGGATTCGGGGCATGTCAGTCCGACGGGGTGAGGTCAGCGACAGGCAGGCGGGCCCGCACGGTGGCGCGGAACACGCTGCCCTCCCCCGGCGCGCTGGTGGCGGTCACGTCGCCGCCCATCAGCCGGCACAGGCGGCGGCTGATGGCCAGCCCCAGCCCCGTGCCGCCGTACTTGCGCGTGGTTTCGGCGTCCGCCTGCACGAAGGGCTGGAACAGGCGGCCGAGCTGCGACGCGGTCATGCCGATGCCGGTGTCCCGCACCTCGAACACCACCAGGGCGCCGCCCTCCTCGTCGAAGCCGCTCGTGGTGTCGATCCGGATGCCGCCGTCCTGGGTGAACTTGGCGGCGTTCGACACGAGGTTGATCAGCACCTGCCGCAGCTTGGTCAGGTCCGTCTGCACCCGGCCCAGGCCCGGCGCGCACTGCACCTGCAAGCTGTTGCGGTTGACCCCCAGCAAAGGCTGGGTGGTCGAGATCACCTGGTCGAGCAGCTCGGCCAGCTCGAAGGACTCGACGTGCAATTCGATCTTGCCGGCCTCGATCTTCGAGAGGTCGAGCACGTCGTTGATCATCTGCAGCAGGTGGCGTGCCGCGCCCTTGATGCGCCCGAGATCGGCCAGCTCGCCGCCGAGTTCCTCCCGCTCCGCGAAGTCTTCCTCCATCATTTCGGTGTAGCCGATGACGGCGTTGAGCGGCGTGCGCAGTTCGTGGCTCATGTTGGCCAGAAAGGCGCTCTTGGTGAGGTTGGCGGCCTCGGCCTGTTCGCGCGCCTGCTCGGCCACCTCCCGGGCCTTCTCCAGATCCCGCTTGTGCTGCTCGATGACCTCGTTGCGCGCGCCCAGCTCGCGCTTGGCGCCGATGGCATGGCGCGTCTGGAAATGCGAGACCAGGCCGAACGCCGCGGTGTAGGCCACCACGGCCAGCGCCGTCATGGCCTGGGCCAGCAGCGACACCGGCTGCACCTCGAAGCCCACGCCAGCCCCCGCCACCAGGACCCCCAGCACGAAGCAGCCC
>Ga0247823_10000223_pt1 | contig 48281 bp, 39 predicted proteins | sample 13C_PalmiticAcid_2_FD_192426 | JGI IMG/M metagenome (GOLD analysis project Ga0247823, IMG submission 192426) | Soil microbial communities from agricultural site in Penn Yan, New York, United States - 13C_PalmiticAcid_Day30 | ecosystem: Environmental > Terrestrial > Soil > Agricultural land... | reverse complement strand
GCGTGACGGCCAGTATGACGTGATCTGCACCGTCAAGGGCGGCGGGCTTTCGGGCCAGGCCGGCGCGGTCAAGCACGGCATCGCCCAGGCGCTGACCAAGTATGAGCCGGTGCTGCGCGCGCCGGTCAAGGCCGCCGGGTTCCTGACCCGCGACAGCCGCGCGGTCGAGCGCAAGAAGTACGGCAAGGCCAAGGCCCGCCGCAGCTTCCAGTTCTCGAAGCGCTGATCCTTCCCGGATCGACAAGAACAAGGGCGGCCCCGCAACGGGCCGCCCTTTTTCGTTGGGCGACACCCCGCTGGAGCGGCTAGGGTCCGGCCATCCATGACCTTCGCCGACCCCATCGTCGCCCGCATCGTCCCCTTCCTCGAAGGCATCGGCATTCCCGTCGTGGTGGAGCCGATACCCGGCTCACTGCTGCCCGGCACGACGGTGCGCGGCGGCACATTGGTATTCGATCCCGAGACGCTCGAATGGCCGGGCGACCTGCTCCACGAGGCGGGACATATCGCGGTGAGCGATCCCGCGACGCGCGCCACGCAGGCCGACATTTCGCTCGATCTCGCCGAAGAGATGGCGGCGATGGCATGGTCCTATGCCGCCGCCGTCGCGCTGGAGATTGATCCCATCCACGTCTTCCACGCCGGCGGCTATCATGGCGGGGGGAAGAACTATCTGGAATCCTACCGCAATGGCGGCACCGGGATCGGCGTGCCGATGCTGCAATATTACGGGATGAGCGCCGAACCGCGTCAGGCAATGGCGTTTGGCCGTGCGCCGTTTCCCGCAATGACGCGCTGGTTACGCTGAACCTCCACCGGATCCGGCAAGATGTTTCTCGCCAGGGCTCAGACCAATAGCCGGACCGACTGGAAAATACCCAGTCTGATTAGAAAGTGTGTCCGCCGCGCATCTATCGCAAAGCAAATAGACTCAATGGTAACAACCGAGACTTGACGCGATTCCGCATCGGCATAGCCTCCCCCCATCACCCGGTCTGGGCCGGCCGGGTCAACATAGGGGGCTATTATGCACTTCGCTCGTCAGCGGGGGCGCGTTCGCGCTTCGCTTCTCCTTTCGGCAGCAGGACTTGGTCTGGCGCTCACCGCGCCGGGAATCGCGCAGGCACAATCGCTCGATGCCGGTGACGTCGTCGACAGCCCGCATGCGACCGTGCGCATCGCCGAAGCGGTCGAGACACCGCTAAGCGTCGCCCCCCTCACCCAGGGCGGCTTCATCGCGCCGGACGAGGTGGAAGAGACGCCGCAGATCACGATCAACAACAACTTCACGCCCGTACAGGCCTATGATCCGACCAACATCACCGGCATCGGTCAGGTGATCAGCGATGCCGGCGGCGGCTTCATCGGCACCTGCACCGGCACGCTGATCAATCCGCGCACGATCATCTTCGCGGCGCATTGCGTGAATACCCGGGCGGCGACCGCCTATGGCGCCAATTCAGGCGGTGTCGGCATCGGCGTCGGTTTCGAGACCAATACCCGCGCCAACGCGGCGGGACAGGTCGACGAACTCGTCCGCTGGCTGCTCGGCGGCACCGGCGGCGCGGGCCGCTTCCAGTCCAACGAGGCCCAGGCCTTCTACAACATCAACCAGGTGTTCTACGATCCGCGCTCGCTGGCGCCGGCCTCCTGCACCGGCGCGACCTCATGCTTCCTCGAGGCCGACGTCGCCACCGCGGTGCTCGACACCCCCGCCCGCAACATCCCGACCTGGGCGCTGCTGTTCTCGCCGCTGCCCACCCCGGGCACCATCGATACCGCGACCGGCACCGGCTATCATGTCAACATCGGCGGCTATGGTTCGTTCGGCAACGGCACGACCGGATCCTCGACCAACGGCAACTTCCGCCGTCGCGCCGCCGAAAACATGCTCGGCGCGCTGGTCTCGCTCAATACCCGCAACGAATTCCTGTTCGGCGCACCCGGCGCGCCGTCGCGGCCGCAGCTGCTCTACTTCCTCGATTTCGACGATCCCGCACGCGGCACCGCCACCGCCAACGCGCGCGACTTCAACGGCTTCCGCGACAATGCGCTGACCCGCGAAGGCACCACCGGTCCGGGCGATTCGGGCGGTCCGCTGATCCTCGACCGCACCTTCTCCAAGCAGGTCGTGATCGGCGTGCTGTCGGGCGGTTCGACCTTCTTTGCAGGGCAACCGGGCGGCAGCTACGGCACGCAGAGCTTCTACCAGCCGCTGTTCCTCTATTGGGACTGGGTCGTCGCCAACAACCCGTATCGCTACGTGACTGCGACCGCAGGGAACAAGAATTGGGAAGACACCACCGCCTGGGTGACCGAGCTCGATCCCAATTACCAGATCATCACCAATGGCCAGCTGGTCAACGGCCTGCCGACGCACACCGGCGCCGCCAATTCAGGCAACGGTCCGCAGTTCGGCGAGATGTGCTTCCAGTCGCCGAGCACCTCGACCAACCCGGCGACCAATTTGTGCGAGAATGTCGCCACCGGCCTGCCCCGCGACAACGTCCCCAATGGCGCGACCGACACCAATGCACCCGCGATCGTCGACATTGCCGGTGCGAACGGTCTGACCATGCCGGTCGAAACCGCGCAGGCGGCCCCTGGCTATACCGATACGGTGCGCCCGGCGCCGACGATCGCCAACGGCCTGCCCGGCGCAACGGGCTTCACCCCCAACAATATCGACGGCGTGCGCACCACCGGGGTGATGGGCCGTTACTATGACGTGACGTTGCGCAATACCGGTGTGGTGACGCTCAACTCGGCGGTCACCATCGATCGCTTCACGATCATGGGTGCGACCTCGCAGCTGACGATCGCGGCGGGGGCTTCGCTCACCAGCCTGATTGAGATCCGCCAGAACACCGGCACGATCCTGAACAACGGCACGCTCACGTCGCCGGGCGACTATCTGATCCTGTCGGGTCTGCTGACCGGCACCGGCACGATCAACGCGCCCTTCACGACCAGCGTGATGGGCAGCTTTGCCCCGGGCACGCTGACCACCACCGGCACGCTGACCTTCAACGGCGGCCTCGTGATGTCGTCGGGATCGGGCTATCTGGTCGATCTCGGCGCCAATGGCGTGTCCGACCGGATCGTCGTCGCAGGCGCCGGCAACATCGCCAATATCGGCGGCGCGCTGCAGCTCTCCTTCTCCGCGGCGACGCTGCGGGCAGGCAACAGCTACACCATCCTGACCGCGCAGGGCGGCGTCACCGGCACGTTCGCCACGCCGGCCTCGCTCAGTGCGATCCTGCGCCCGACGCTCAGCTACACCGCCAATTCGGTCGTGCTGAACATCGCCGCCGGCAACTATCGCGATATCGTCTCGCCATCGAATGCGATCGCCTACACCTATGCCGGCATCCTCGACGCCAACCGCAACCGCGCGGCGAGTTTCGATACGCTCTACGGCCCACTCGACCTGCAGAATGCGGCGACGATCAACACGACGCTGAGCGGTCTCGCCCCGGCGAGCGAATCGACGGTGCAGACGCTGGGCTTCGCGGCGGTGGATGCGAATGCGAACTTCATCCGCAACCGCATCCGCAACCTCGACGCGGCGAACCTGGACGGCACGCTGGCGCATTACGGGCGCCCGGTGCAGGTCGCCGCGCTGGGCCTGTCCCCGGCATTCGGTGCCAAGCCGATGGCCAGCGACATGGCCGCGCCGGTCATGCTGCAGGAAGGCGCCCTGCCCGACAATATGAGCGGGTTCATCTCGGGCGGCTATCTGACCGGCGATGGCCGCGCCATGACCGGGATCAGCGGGCGTGACAATTTCGACGGCTGGTATGTCGGCGGCGGCATCGAAGTCGCCGCGGGCGACAACGGGTTCGCCGGCTTCGCGCTGTCCTATACCGACATCGACGGAACCGCCGCGCTCGCGGGGCAGACGGCACAGAACAAGGCCTTCCAGGGCACGCTCTATGCCAAGACCACCACCGCCGGCGGGGTGACCTTCGACGGCTATGTCACCGCGGGTGCGCTCAACATGAAGAGCCGGCGTGTGGTCAACTTCCTCGGGACCACCTACAATCTGCGCGCCACCGACAACGCGCTGGTCCTCAGCACCGAGCTGGGCATCAGCAAGAATTTCGGCGGCGACGCGTTCGAGATCACCCCGCGGATCGCCGGGCGCGGCACCTATATCGGCTTCGGCAGCGCGCTGGAGAGCGGCGGGCCGGTCGCGCTCGATCTGCGGCGTCAGGAGTATAGCAGCTGGCAGGGCCGCGCGGGCGTCACCTTCGGCGCCGGCAAGGCGTCCAGGGTGCGGCCGTTCGTCACCGGCACCTATGTCCATGAGTTCAACGACCAGCCGGGTTCGGTCTTCGCCAATCTGGTCGGAGCGCCGAGCGGCTTCGCCTTCGCGCTCAACGGACAGGACAAGGACTGGGGCGAGATCAGCGGCGGACTGACGCTCAAGGCAGGATCGGCGGATCTCTCGATCTCGGCCGACACCACGATCGCGCGCGACGACCTGTCGGTGCAGACCTATCGCGGATCGGTCACCTTCCGCTTCTGATCGAACGCTTTGAACACGAAAGGGCCGTCCCCCTGGGGCGGCCCTTTTGCTTGCAGTCAGCTCGGCGAGAGCTTCTGGTCGGGCGCGTCACCCATACGGCGCGCGATCGTCTCGATCGCTTCGCCGATGCGGATCTCGTTGAACGAGGGCGGAGTTTCGCGCACCCGCTCCGACAGCGTCCCCGCACCGATCAGCCGCACCTCCCCGCTATGTCCCGGGTGGCAGATGTCGAACGGGTCATGGACATGGCCGGTCAGCACAACGTCCGCCCCTGCCGCCGCGAGCGCCGCGAGCGCCGCGCCGCCGCCGCGGGTGCGCGAACTGCTGTGCGTCCCGGCTTCGACAAGCGGGTGGTGGCAGGCAATGAGGATGCGGTGCCCCTTCGGCGCCGCCTCGATCAGCGCCAGCGCCTCGCGCAGCGCCCGGCGGCTGACATGGCCCTTCGACCAGTTGAGCCGCCACTGGAAACGGGCGGTGGTCTTGAGCGGAACGATGGTCACGCCGGGCAGGTCGAGCGGCCGTTCGATCATCGCCTCGAGCGCGCGATAGCGGCGATAGGGGGTCACGAACCGCGCCCAGAGGTTGAAATAGGGCAGGTCGTGATTGCCCGCCTCGACCGTCACCGGCTGGCCGAGGCTCTCCAGCCATTGCGCGGCCGCCGCGAACTCGTGCCTGCGTGCACGCATCGTGAGATCGCCCGTCACCACCACCGCATCGGGCTGCTCGGCACGGACGCGCGCAGCAAACCAGTCGAGCGCCTCGCGGTCCTCGGCGCCGAAATGCACGTCGCTGGCGTGGAACAGGCGGATCATGCCGCACGCGTCGCGATGAAGGCGGGGCGGGTCATGCCCCCGCTCACCTCCGCATCGGGCTCGAGCGTCACCGGCTCGCCATCGAACAGCGCCAGCACGGGCCGCCTGCTCACCGGCCGCAGCCGCTCCGCACGCCGTTCGGTCACGGCGCGCGCGGCGACCCAGTCGCCGGTCAGCCAGGTCCAGCCGAGCTCCGCAATCGACGCCCAGTCGCGCGCGTCGATCGCGGCCACTTCCAAGGCATCGGGCGCGGGCGCGACGAACACCGCCTGATAGCGCCCGCGCATCCCCGGCACACCGGCGACGCGGATCCCCTTGCCGAAGGTGCGGCGCCAGGCGCTGCGGATCGCACGGAACACACGCGCCACCCGCCCCTTGCGCGCTGCTTCCCGCGCCCGTGCCCAATGCGCGGCCGGACCGAGGATCAGGCCGACAAAGGCGCGATGCGGCCCGGCCTCGACATAGGGCAGCGCCACGCGCCGTCCGCCCTCATGCGCGGCGTGGACGATAGCGGCCGGATCGGCATCGCCGTGCAGCGCCTTGGCGAGCAGGTTCATCGTCCCGCCGGGCAGGATCAGGAACGCGCCGTCCCAGTCCGCAAGCGCGCACAGCGCTGCGTTGATCGTGCCGTCGCCGGCGAACAGCACCATTGTATCGACGCGCGCGGCGGCCAGATCCTCCGCCGAAGGGATCGGCTGGTCCGGAAAACCGGTCCGCCCGGCGAGCGCCAGCCCGCGTTCACCGAACACGGCCTCAAGCGCCGCGCACTTTTCAGGCGTCGCCGATCCCGAACTGGGGTTGGTGATGAACCATAGCCGCTCCACGGGACTGCTAACGCACGAACGCCGATCGCGCTGCAGCCATGCGTTCGATCGCCGCGTCGAGCACATCGTCGGCCTTGGCAAAGCATAGCCGCACCAGATGCGTGACCGGCGCCTGCGCGTAGAAGGCCGACACCGGGATCGCGGCAACCCCCGCCTCCTCGACCAGCCGCTCGCAAAAGGCTGCGTCGTCGATCGCGATGCCCGATGCGGCGAGGTCGATCGAGAGGAACCAGGTCGCTCCGCTCGGAAGCACCCGATAGCCCGCCGCGGTCAGGCCCGCGGCGAGACGGTCGCGCGAGCGCTGAAAACCGGCGACCGAGTCCGCGATCCACGCGTCCTGCGTCTCCAACCCCTCCGCCACCGCCCATTGCAGATTGGGCGCGGTCGAGAAGGTCAGGAACTGGTGCGCGCGGGCAAGCACCGCGGCAAGCGGCGGCGCGGCGCACATCCAGCCGACCTTCCATCCGGTCAGCGCGAAGATCTTGCCCGCCGATCCGATCTTCACCGTCCGGTCGCGCATCCCCGGCATCGCGATCAGCGGGATGTGGCGCGCGCCGTCATAGACGACATGTTCCCACACCTCGTCGCAGATCGCGATCAGATCGCGCTCAACGCAAAAGGCCGCAAGATCGGCAAGCTCGCTGTACGACAGCATCGCGCCCGCGGGGTTCACGGGGTTGTTGACCACGATCAGCCGCGTGCGCGGCCCTGCAGCCGCTTCGAGCGCGGCCGGGGTCAGTCGCCAGCTTCCCGGTTCCAGCCGCGCGAGCCGCGCCACCCCGCCCGCCCGCTGCACGAGCGGAAGATAGGCGTCGTAGAGCGGCTGGATCAGGATCACCTCGTCCCCCGGCGCGATCAGCGCGGTGAACGACGCGGCGATCGCCTCGGTCGCGCCCGAGGTGACAATCACCTCCTCAGGCGAAAGATCGAGCTGCTGGTGGCGCGCATAATGCCCGGCGATGGCGCGCCGGAGTTCGGGGAGGCCGGCCATCGGCGGATACTGGTTCGACCGGGCGGTGAGCGCGTCCGCCGCGGCGCGGATCACCGGCACACAGCCCTCCCCGTCCGGGAACCCCTGCCCCAGGTTGATCGCACCCGTCGCACGCGCGCGCGCCGACATGGTTTCGAAAATGGTGGTGCCGAGCGCGGAATAGACCGGATTCATGCCGCCGAGCATGCCCGACCCGCGCGCCAAAAAGAAGAAGGGGCCGCGCAGGCCCCTTCAAGGCGTCCGGTCCGGCGCCTCAGCTCTTGAGGTCGTCCTTGTCCGGCTCGCGCTTCTTCTCGCCACCGTCCTGCTGGCGTTGCGGCTGCTGTTGCTGTTGCTTCTCCATCTTCTGGCCGCGTTGCTGTTGCTGCTGGCCACCCGGATGCCGGGTCTGGTCGCGCTGGTTCATCACGTCTCTCCTGACGATGCCCGCCGCTCGATGACAAAACGGACCGCTGCTCCGTTTCGATCCGCAGCCCGTCGCATCCCACAGTTACTTGACCGGCCGCTTCTCCAGCTTCCGCGCCAGCGTGCGGCGATGCATGCCAAGGCGCCGCGCGGTTTCGGAGATGTTGAAGCCGGTCGCCGCCAGCGTCTCGTTGATCATCTCCCACTCATGCGTCTTGAGCGACGCGGCGCGGAGCGTGACGGGGACGCCGGCATCGCCGCCCGGCGCCTTGCCGAAAGCCGCCTCGATATCGTCGGTGTTCGACGGCTTCACCAGATAGTGGCGCGCACCGAGCTTGATCGCCTCGACCGCGGTAGCGATGCTGGCATAGCCGGTGAGGACCACGATCAGCATCTCCGCGTTCCGCGCATGCAGCGTCGCGACACAGGGCAGCCCCGATGCGGTCCCGAGCTTCAGGTCCACCACCGCATGGCTCGGGATTCCGCCTTCGAGCAGCGCGTCCAGCTCGCCGGGGCTGGCGGCAACCCGCACGCGATAGCCGCGCCGCTCGAACGAGCGCTGGAGCGTGCGCGCAAAGGTGGCATCGTCCTCGACGATGACCAGGTCGGGCATCTCCATCAGCGCGTCTCCCCATGGATCAGCGGCAGGATCAGCCGCACTTCCGCGCCCCCGCCCGCCGGGTTGCGTGCCTCGATCCGTCCGCCCATCCGCCGTGCGACATTGGTGGCGAGGAACAGGCCGAGCCCATGCCCCGCGCCCTTGGTCGAACGGTAGAGCTCACCGACATGCGCCAGCGCCCCGGAATCGAAGCCCGGCCCGTAGTCGCGCACGATGATCTCCAGCATCCCCTCCTCGACCTTGCCCGTCAGACGAAGGCCGAGCGGCGAGGCTTCGGCGGCATTGTCGAGCAGGTTCACCACTGCCTGACGCAGCGCGGGATCGACCGCGATGGTCGCCGCACCTACTCCCTCCACGCTCGCGGCGATCGGAACCTGCGGCCAGGTCGGCTGCCATGCCCTGGCCAGCTCGGTCAGGAAAGCGGCCGCGGCCATGCTCTCCATCGCCTCGCCGCGCGGCTGGCCGGCGGAATGGAGGATGTCCGAAACGATCGCCTTGCAGCGCTGGACCTCGGCCTGCATTTCCTCGACTTCGTCCGCGAGCTGCGGGTCGCCGGCGATGGCCGGGATGCGCCGCCAGTCGGCGAGGATGACCGATAACGTGCTGAGCGGCGTCCCCAGCTCATGCGCGGCGCCCGAGGCGAACAGGCCCATGCGGACGATACCCTCCTCCTCCGCGGCGTGCTGACGCAGATCGGCGACGTTCGCGTCGCGGGCGCGCAGATTGCGGCTGATCCGCACGATGAACTGCACCAGCAGCCAGGCGACCATCACGAAGCCGACCCAATGGCCGATCGCGAACAGGTCGGTGTGCGAGGCCGAGAGCCCTGCCGGAAGCACCAGCGGCACATAGCTGACCGTGAGCAGGGCGTAGCCGCATGCGGTGGCCGCCACCAGCACCGCAACCGCGAGCGGAGGAAGCAGGATCGCGCCGAGAACGACCTGGAGCAGGTAGAGCGAGATGAACGGGTTGGTCGCGCCACCGCTGAAATAGAGCTGGAGGGTGAGCGCCGCCATGTCGATCAGCAGCGCCACCATCACCTCGCCATCATGGACCTGGTGCCGGGGCAGCGCCATCGTCGCGAGCAGGTTCGCGACCGCCAGCATGGCGGCGATCCCCAGCATCTCGACCACCGGGAGCGGGATGCCGAGACCAAAGCGGACGAACAGAATGGCAAGCGTCTGCCCCGCGACCGCGATCCAGCGCAGCTGGATCAGCTGGCGCATATTCTCCGCCGCCACGGTTTCGGCCGTGAGCGCGGTACCGCGGCGGGTCAATGCGAGCAGCGGCGCATCCATCATACGGGCCTCCGCCGCAGCAGCAGGAAGAACGCCGCAAGGCTGATGCCCGCCAACCCGAGCCAGGTGAACGCGTAGACGAGATGGTTGTTGTTGAAGCGCAGCACGGTGAGCCCGCCTACCGGCCATCCGCCCGGATTGGGAGTCGCGTCGGCATCGATGAAGAAGGGCGCGGCCGGACCGACCCGCTGTGCCGCGACGATCGCCGGCACGTCGCGCGAATACCAGCGGCGGCCCGCCGGGTCGTTGGTTCGCAGAAAACCGCCCTTGGGCTCGGTTGCGCGGATCAGTCCGGTGACGGTGACCGGGCCGGCCACCTGACCCGCCGCGCGGCTCGCCGGATCGCGGCGATCGGGCTGCACGAAGCCCCGGTTGATCAGGATCGTGCCCTGCGCCGTGCGCAGCGGGGTGAGCAGCCAGAAGCCGGCCCCGCGCACGGTGACGGCCTGCACCAACGTCTCGCGGTCATGCAGGAAGATGCCGGTCGCCGCGACGCGGCGATATTCGCTGCCGCGCACGTCCAGTCCCGGCCATTGCGCCGGACCGGGCGCCGGGATCGGCGCAGCGCGCGCGCCGGCCTCGACCCGCGCGATCAGGTCGAGCTTCCACGCGCGCCGCTGGACCTGCCAGATGCCGAGCGCGACGAAGCCGAGCGCCAGCAGCAGCATCAGGCCGGCCAGCACGGCCCGCACCGCGGCGGGCCGCCGGTTCACCGCATCTCACTCATGTCGTGCGGCATCGGCATCATGTTGGTGTTGAGGTGGTGCATCACCCACAGCGATCCGGCGAGCATGATGACCACCACCGTGATGGTGAAGATCAGCGACAGCATCGTCCAGCCGCCTTCCGACTTCGAGTTCATATGGAGGAAGAACACCATATGGACGACGATCTGCACCACCGCGAAGCCCATGATCGCTGCCGCGGTCAGCGCGGGCGAAAGCGGCATCGTCATCACCAGCCAGAAGGGAATGGCGGTGAGGATCAGCGACAGGACGAAGCCGATCAGGTATTCGCGCAGGTTCGCATGCGGCAGCTCCGCCGCGGCATGGTGGCCATGCTCATGCTCTGCGTGCTGATCCTGGCTCATCGCAGCATTCCCATCAGATAGACAAAGGTGAAGACGCCGATCCAGATCACGTCGAGGAAGTGCCAGAACATGCTGAGGCACGCGACGCGGCGCTGGTTGGCGGGGATCAGGCCGTGCTTGCCCAGCTGAACCATCAGCGTCACCAGCCAGATGATGCCGAAGGTCACGTGCAGCCCGTGCGTGCCGACCAGGGTGAAGAAGGCGGAGAGGAAGGCGCTGCGCTGCGGCCCGGCGCCGATCTCGATCAGGTGGTGGAATTCGTACAGCTCGATACCGAGGAAGGCGAGACCGAACAGGCCGGTGACACCGAGCCAGATCTGCGTGCCGCGGACCTTGCCCATCTGCATCTGCAGCATCGCGAAGCCATAGGTGATCGACGAGAAGAGCAGCATCGCGGTGTTCACCGCGATCAGCTTGAGGTCGAACAGGTCCTTGGGGCTGGGGCCGGCAGCGTAATTGCCGCCGAGCACGGCGTAGCAGGCGAACAGGATCGCGAAGATGAGACAGTCACTCATCAGGTAGATCCAGAAGCCCAGCATCGTGCTGTGGCCTTCGAGATGCGGATGCTCGTCCAGCTCGTAGAAGCGGGCTTCCTGGCTATCCGCGGTGAGGATGGTTGCGCTCATGCGGTCAGGCTCCCGGCGCCAGCTGGCGGGTGCGCGCATCCTCCACCCCGGTCACCGTCGCGGCGGGGATGTGGAAATCGCGCTTGTAGTTGAAGGTGTGGAAGATCGCGCCGGCGACCACCGCCACGAAGCTTGCCGCGGCCAGCCACCAGATGTGCCAGACCAATGCGAAGCCCATGACCAGGCAGAAGCCCGACAGGATGATCCCGGTGCCGGTATTGCTCGGCATATGGATGTCGCGGAAACCGCTCACCGGGCGCTGGGCGTTGCGCGCCTTCATGTCGTACCAGGCGTCGAGGTCGTGGATCACCGGGGTGAAAGCGAAATTATAGTCCGGCGGCGGCGAGCTGGTCGCCCATTCGAGCGTGCGGCCGTGCCACGGATCGCCGGTCGGCTCGGCCAGTTCCTTGCGCTTCCAGATGCTCACCGCGAACTGGATCAGCATGGCGCCGATGCCCGCGGCGATGACGGCCGCGCCGATGCCGGCGATCACGAACCAGATCTGCAGGCTGGGATCGTCGAACACGCGCATCCGGCGGGTCACGCCCATCAGGCCGAGGATATAGAGCGGGGTGAAGGCGAGCCAGAAGCCGACGACCCAGCACCAGAAGGAGACCAGGCCCCATTTCTTGTCGAGCTTGAAGCCGAACGCCTTGGGCCACCAGTAGTTGATCGCCGCGAACAGCCCGAACAGCACGCCGCCGATGATCACGTTATGGAAGTGCGCGATCAGGAACAGCGAGTTGTGCAGCACGAAATCGGCCGGCGGCACCGCGAGCAGCACGCCGGTCATGCCGCCGATGGTGAAGGTCAGCATGAACGCGATCGTCCACATCATCGGCAGCTCGAAGCGGATGCGGCCGCGATACATGGTGAACAGCCAGTTGAAGAGCTTCGCGCCCGTCGGGATCGAGATCACCATCGTGGTGATGCCGAAGAAGCTGTTGACGCTGGCGCCCGAACCCATGGTGAAGAAATGGTGCAGCCACACCAGGTACGACAGGATGGTGATGCACACCGTCGCATAGACCATCGACGTGTAGCCGAAGAGCCGCTTGTTCGAGAAGGTCGAGGTGACTTCGCTGAACACGCCGAACAGCGGCAGGATCAGGATGTAGACCTCCGGATGGCCCCAGATCCAGATCAGGTTCACGTACATCATCGGCGATCCGCCGAAGTCGTTGGTGAAGAAGTTGGTGCCGACATAGCGGTCGAGGCTGAGCAGCACGAGCGTGGCGGTCAGGATCGGGAAGCTCGCCACGATCAGGACGTTCGAGCAGAGCGAGGTCCAGGTGAAGACGGGCATCTTCATCAGGCCCATGCCCGGCGCGCGCAGCTTGAGGATCGTCACGATCAGGTTGATGCCGGATAATGTCGTCCCGACACCGGCGATCTGCAGCGACCATATGTAATAGTCGACGCCGACATTGGGACTGTAGGCGATGCCCGAGAGCGGCGGATAGGCGAGCCAGCCGGTCTGCGCATATTCGCCGATGAACAGCGAGACCATGGTGAGCACCGCGCCCGCGGTGGTCATCCAGAAGCTGAAATTGTTGAGGAAGGGGAAGGAGACGTCGCGCGCGCCGATCTGGAGCGGGACGATATAGTTCATCAGCCCCGTGATGAACGGCATCGCCACGAAGAAGATCATGATCACGCCATGGGCGGTGAAGATCTGGTCGTAGTGGTGCGAATTGAGATAGCCCTCGGACCCGCCGAACGCCAACGCCTGCTGCAGGCGCATCATGATCGCGTCGGCAAAACCGCGCAGGAACATGATGAGGCCGAGGATCATGTACATGATCCCGATCTTCTTGTGGTCGACCGTGGTGAACCACTCGGTCCACAGATAGCCCCAGAGACGGTATTTGGTCAGCAGCGCGAGCACCGCGAGACCGCCGATCGCGACCACCGCGAAGGTGGCGATCAGGATCGGCTCGTGCAGCGGGATCGCTTCGAGCGACAGGCGGCCGAGGATCGGACCGGCTTCGGGGGCGGGATGCGGGGTCATGTCAGGCCTCAGGAGAGCGGCTGGCTGGGCTCGCCTTGGCGGGCGATGCGGGAAGGCTGGCGGGCGGGCTGCGCCGCGGCCGGTTTGGGCGGCGCGGGCCTGGCCACCGGAGTCGGCGTGGTGCAGATCGCGGCGACGTAGCGGCTTGTCCCGGCGGTGCCGCGCGCGGCGTATTTGTCGTAGGCGAGCTCGCGGACATTATAGAGCCCGGCCATGCCGAGACCGCCCTTGGCGTCGATCATCATCATGTCGCTCATGCACATCTTGCCCGGCTCGACGCAGAGGTTGACCACGGCGTCGAACAGCGCCGGATCGGTGCTGGCGAAGCGGCGCACGGGATCGCGCTGGCTCGGCTTCTCGAGCTTCAGATAGGCGTCGCGGTCGAGCGTGCCGCCCGCGGCCTTGGCCTGCGCGACCCATTTGGCGAAGCCGGCATCGTCCAGGCTCTTCGCCGCGAAGCGCATGTTGGAGAAGCCCCAGCCCGAATAGTTGGCGGAGAGGCCGGTGAACTCGCCCGGCCGGTTGAAGACGGCGTGCAGCTTGGTCTCCATGCCCGGCATGGCGTAGATCTGCCCGGCGAGCGCGGGGATGTAGAAGCTGTTCATCACCGACGATGCGGAGATGCGGAAGCGGATCGGCCGATCGATCGGCGCGGCGAACTCGTTGACCGTAGCGATGCCCTGTTCGGGGTAGATGAACAGCCATTTCCAGTCGAGCGCGACGACCTGGACCTCGAGCGGCTTCACATTCGCCGCGACGGGCTTTCCGGGCGCGAGCCGCGCAAGCGGACGATAGGGGTCGAGCAGGTGAGTCGCCGCCCAGGTCAGCGCGCCAAGGCAGATGATGATCAGCAGCGGCGCCGACCAGATCACCAGTTCGAGCGCGGTCGAATGGTCGAAATCGGGCTCGTAGGTCGCCTCCTCGTTGCTGTGGCGGTAGCGCCAGGCGAAGACGACGACGAGCAGCATCACCGGAACGATGATCAGCAGCATCAGCGCGGTCGAGATATAGATCAGGTCGCGCTGCTGAACCGCGATGTCGCCTGCGGGATGCAGCACGTCGCTCTGACACGCCGAGACGAACGCGGCGAGCGGCAGCAGCATGAGCATCCGGCCAAGATTGGCCAGCTTCTTTCCGGGCAATGGCCAGAACAATGACGTATCTTCGCGCATGGACCTCCGCCTATCCCGGCGCCCGTCCGCGCCGACATTGGACATTTTGTCCTATCCCCGTCGCGTCGCTTTTCTGGTGCAGCGGACGCTGAAGCACAATAGTATCGAATAAGCTGCCGGAGCCATAGCCGTATGACCGCACCGAATGCCGCCGCCAACTCGACATCGCTGGAACGCGACGCCCGGACCGTGAATGCGCGCGACCACAAGATCGCACCGGGTGAGATCGCGATCGGCGTGATCATCGGCCGCACCAGCGAATTCTTCGACTTCTTCGTCTATGCGCTGGCATCGGTGCTGGTGTTCCCGTCGCTGATCTTCCCCTTCGTCGATCCGCTGACCGGCACGCTCTATTCCTTCGCGCTGTTCGCGCTGGCATTCATCGCCCGCCCGCTGGGTTCGGCGATCTTCATGTGGATCGACCGCCATCACGGCCGCGGGGTGAAGCTCACCATCGCGCTGTTCCTGCTCGGCGGATCGACCATGTCGATCGCGTTCCTGCCCGGTTACAACCAGATCGGCATCGGCGCGGTCTGGGTCCTGGCGCTGCTGCGAATCGGCCAGGGCATGGCGCTGGGCGGGGCGTGGGACGGACTGCCCTCGCTGTTGTCGCTCAACGCCCCGGCGAATCACCGCGGCTGGTATGCGATGATCCCGCAGCTCGGCGCGCCGCTCGGCCTGATCGTCGCGGCGGGGCTGTTCGCCTTCTTCATGACCACGCTCACGCCCGAGGACTTCCTTGCCTGGGGCTGGCGCTACCCGTTCTTCGTCGCCTTCGCGATCAACGTCGTCGCGCTGTTCGCGCGCCTGCGCATGATCGCGACTCCGGAGTTCGAGCGGCTGTTCGAAAGCCGCGAGCTTCAGCCCGCCCCCTTCTGGGAAACGGTGCGTGAGGAAGGACGCACGATCGCGCTCGGATCGTTCGCGCCGCTGGCAAGCTTCGCGTTGTTCCATCTCGTCACCGTCTTCCCGCTCTCGTGGATCCTGCTCAACACCGGCGAGGCGGCGGAGCGCTTCCTGGTGATCGAGATCGTCGGCGCGGTCGTGTGCGTGCTCGCCATGCTCGCCTCGGGCTTCATCGCCGATCGCGTCGGCCGCCGCGCGGTGCTGGGCGTGTCGGCAGTGCTGATCGGCGCCTATAGCGGCTTCGCGCCGCAGCTGCTGGGTGCGGGCGGGGTTGGCGAGACCGTCTATATGATGGCCGGCTTCATCCTGCTCGGCCTCGGCTTTGGCCAGTCCTCGGGTGCGGTCAACGCCAGCTTCTCGAGCGAGCGCCGCTACACGGGCGCGGCGACCACCGCCAATCTCGCCTGGCTGCTCGGCGCAGGCTTTGCGCCACTGGTCGCGCTGTTCCTGGCGAGCAATTTCGGCCTGTGGTCGGTGGGTGCCTACCTCCTGTCCGGCGCCGCCTGCACGCTCGCCGCACTGGCGATCAACCGCGACTGGGCGCGACCGGGCGAGTAAGCGCGCGCCCTATCGGGCATCGAAAGGCCCCGGAAGGCGATGGCTTTCCGGGGCCTTTTCCGTGCCATCGTGGTAAATAAACCCTTAGATGCGTGTCAACGAATAGGCCATCTTCTTAAACGATCATGGCACCGATGAACACCAAAGACACGAAGCTGCACAGTAATTAATAGTAGCGTTTGCGTGAGAAACAGGAAGCGATCGAAAGCACCGTACTAGAATAACATTCATTGGCCGCCGGCTTTCCCCGCTTTTTGACAACCGAGTCGTAGCGTGAAGGAGATGGATCGTGCCGTGCACCCATTCGGCTTCAAGTTCGCATGCGTTTCTCAAAGACACCGCACTGATCGCGATCCTGGTCGGCGCGCTCGCCCCACCCGCCCTGGCGCAGGTGGTGGTCAATCCCGAACTGGTGCCGCAGCTTCCACTATGCCTGCTCAACCCGCCCGCCGTGGTCGACAATGGCGGCGCGCCCGGCGTCGCAGTAAGCGGAAATTCGGATTGCCCGCTGGGGACCTCCCCCGCCGCCGAGGTGACCGACGATGGCGGCATCGCGATCGGCAACAGCCGGACGAACCCCACACGCACTGCGGGCACCGGCAATTCGGTCGCGATCGGTAACGGCGCGCGAGCAGGCGCCGCCGGCACCGGCAACGCCACGGCGATCGGCTTCGGCGCCATCGCGAGCGGCAACAATGCCGCGGCATTCGGTGCGGGCGCGAACGCCGGTGGCGCCGACTCCCTCGCAGCGGGCAGCAACGCCCGCGCAAACGGCGCAGGCAGCATCGCGCTAGGCAGCGGCGCGCTCGCAACCAGCGCCAACGGCATCGCCATCGGCACCGGCGCTCAGGCGGGCGACACGGTCGACCTCACCCGCGTCAACACCATCGCCATCGGCAACAATGCGCAGGCTACAGCACAAAACTCGACCGCGGTCGGTGATGGCGCGTCGGCGGGCCAGGTCCAGGCGACCGCGGTCGGATCGGGCGCCGTCGCTGGAACCAACGGAACCGCCGTCGGCCGTCTCGCCAACGCCGGAAACTCCGCGGTCGCCTATGGCGTCAACGCAAGCGCCGGGTTGCGCGGCACCGCGCTTGGCCAGGGCGCCGACTCATCGGGGGCGGACAGCATGGCGGTGGGCAGCTTCGCCTCGGCCACGGTCGCGGACAGTGTCGCGCTCGGCCGTCAGGCGAGCGTGACCGCCGCGAACAGCGTCGCGCTTGGCCGCTCCTCCACTGCGAGCCGGGGCGCGCAGGCCGGCTATGCCGCGACCGGGATCGCGGCGCCGCAGACCTCGATCGGCGAGGTTGCGATCGGCACTGCCGCGGGCGAACGCCAGCTGACCGGCCTCGCCGCCGGATCCGCAGCGACGGATGCGGTCAATGTGGCGCAGCTTCAGGGCATCGACGCGCAGGCGGACGCACTGGGCGCGGGCGTCGCGGCGAGCCTGGGCAGCGGCGCGGCCTATGACCCGGCGACGGGCACGTTGACGCAACCGAGCTATACGGTCCAGGGCAGCGCCCACACCAGTGTCGGCGCGGCCCTAGGCGCGCTCGATACGCAGACGACGATCAACACCAGCGCGATCACCGCGATCGACAACCGTGTGACCGTCACCGAGGCCGGCATCGCCACGAACGCCGCGGCGATCAGCGCGCTCAATAACGGCAGCGTGGGCCTCGTCCAGCAGGCAGGCCCCGCCGCAGTAATCACCGTCGCGATGAACACAGGCGGCGCGGTGGTGAGCTTCACCGGGGCGTCAGGCGACCGGCAGCTGGTGGGCGTCGCGGCCGGAACGGTGAGCGCCAGCTCCAACCATGCCGTGAATGGGAGCCAGCTCCACGGCACGAGCCAGAGTGTGGCGAACGCGCTGGGCGGCGGGGCGAGCGTCGATGCGAACGGCGCGGTCACGGCCCCTTCCTACGCCGTTCAGGGCGCGAGTCATGCGAGCGTCGGCGGCGCGGTCACCGCGCTCGACAGCCAGCTGACCGCCACCAACGCCGCGGTCAGCACATTGCAGGGGCAGACGAGCGCCAATAGCGGTGCGATCGCCGCGAACAGCAGCGCGATCGCGCAGCTTCAGGGACAAAGCGCGGCGAACACCGGGGCGATCACCAACCTGCAGACCCAGGTGGCGGGCAACAGCGCCGATATCACCAGCCTTCAGGGCCAGATGAGCACCAACACCACCGCAATCACCAACCTGACCAATGCCGTGAATTCGGGCACGGTCGGCCTGGTCCAGCAGGCCGCGCCGGGCGCCGCCCTGACCGTGGGCGCCCAGACGGACGGCAGCGCCGTGGATTTCACCGGTACCGCCGGCGCCCGGCAGCTGACCGGGGTCGCCGCGGGCACGCTCAACGCGGCATCGACCGATGCGGTCAACGGGTCACAGCTCGCCGCGACCAATGTGCGCATCCAGACGCTGATCGACGAGGTGGCGAACCAGCAGATCGGCGGCTTCACCTCGAACAATATCGCGGGGGCGGCACGGCCCAGCGCCACCGGCGCGAATGCGGCGGCGGGCGGCTCGGGCGCCGTGGCATCCGGCGCAGGGGCCACCGCGATCGGGAACGGGTCGCAGGCGACCGGACAGAATACGACGGCCCTGGGCAACAATGCGCAGGCGACCGGCACCAACTCGGTCGCGATCGGCACGAATGCCAGCGACGGCGGCATGTCCGACGTGGTTTCGGTGGGGTCGTCGGCCGCCACGCGGCGGGTCGTCTATGTCTCGGCCGGAATCGCGCCCACCGATGCGGTCAATGTCGGGCAGCTTCAGTCGGGAATGGCGCAGACGCTCGCATCGGCCAACCAATATACCGACGGCCGAATCGCCGCGCTGGGGTTCGATCTCGATACGGTCAGGGAAGATTCGCGGCGCGGAATCGCGGCGGTTGCCGCGCTCGGCTATGCGCCGATGCCGTCGGAACCGGGCCGGACGAGCTATTCGGTCAACGGTGCCTTCTTCCGCGACCATCAGGCGATCGGCGGGTCGATCTCCCATCGCCTCAACACCGAAGCGCCGATCGCCGCCACCGCCGGCTTTGCCTATGGCGGCAACGGCAACAACATCGTGCGGGTCGGTGTCGCCGGCGAGTTCTGATCGGTCGCAGCCCGAACGAAAAAGCCCGCCGATCTTGCGACCGGCGGGCTTTCGAAATGGTGGGCGCGGCAAGGATTGAACTTGCGACCCCTGCGATGTCAACACAGTGCTCTACCACTGAGCTACGCGCCCGATAGCCTTGCGGCGAATCTCGGGAAGCGGCCCTTTAGCGGGGGCCGTCGACCCATGCAAGCACCCGAATCAATTCCGGCTCGGAACCTGCTCCATCTCGAACAGCCGATCCACCTCGAGCACCAGGTCGCGCAGGTGGAAAGGCTTGGACAGCACGCGTGCCGTCGGGATCTGCTTGCCGGCCTTGAGCGTCACCGCCGCAAAGCCGGTGATGAACATCACGCGCATGTCGGGCGCGATCTCTCCCGCCTTCTGCGCCAGCTCGATTCCGTCCATCTCCGGCATCACGATATCGCTGAGCAGCAGATCGAACCGCTCGGCCTCGATCAGCGGCAACGCCGCGGTGCCGCGATCGACTGCGGTGACTGCATAGCCCGAACGCTCGAGGGCGCGCGCGAGATATTCGCGCATCACCCGATCGTCCTCGGCCAGAAGAATCCTGATCATCCCTACCCCATTGTCGCGCTTTCCGCGCTGCACCGGCCCGCGAATCCGGCCCGGCCGCCAGGGCACAGATTATGCGCGAAGGACTTAAGATTTTCCAGCCGTTCACCAGTTTACAGGCCAGATCAAAGGGACGTTGCCGCACACGTCAGGCCCGCATAGGGTCCGACCGTGACCGACACAGCCTCCTTCGACCGCCACGGCCCCGCCACGCCGGCATCGCCGGTCGTGCTGTCGGTGCCGCATGCCGGGCGCGACTATCCGCTGCCGCTGCGCGCGGCGCTGCGTACACCGCTCCTCAGCCTGCTGCCGCTCGAGGACAGGCACGCCGATACGCTGGGCCTGGCGGCTCGCGGCGCCGAAACCCTGCTCATCGCCAATCGCGCGCGCGCCTGGATCGACCTCAACCGCGCTGAGCATGAGCGCGATCCGCGGATCGACGAGGGCGCCACGCCGATCCCCGAGGGCGCCATGTCGCTCAAGCTGCGCAGCGGCCTCGGCCTCGTGCCGCGCCGTGCCGGCGGTGCGGACCTGTGGCGCCGCCGCTTCGCCGACGAGGAAGTACGCCAGCGGATCGAGCGCGACCACCGCCCCTACCATGCCGCACTCAAGACCGAATTGGCTGCAGCGCGCGACCGGTTCGGGGTCGCGGTGCTGCTGGACATTCACTCCATGCCCCCGCTGGCGAGCGGCGGCGCGCGGGTGGTGATCGGCGACCGGTTCGGCCGCTCGGCCGCCGCACGCTTCATCGGGCGAATCGAAGGCGTGGCCCATGCGGCAGGCGTCCGCACCGCGGTGAATACCCCTTATGCCGGCGGGCACGTCCTCGACCGCCATGCGGACCAGGCGGCAAATATCCACGCGATCCAGATCGAGATCGACCGCAGCCTCTATCTCGACCGCCGCCGCGATCAGCCCGGTCCCGGCTTCGAATCGGCCGCTGCACTGCTCCGCCGGATCATCGATGCCGTGGCGGACGAGGCAGTGCCGCTCTCTGCGGCGGCGCAATAGCCCTCGGGCGCCGCGCGCTTCAGGCCGGGCGATCAAGTCAGCGCACAAAAAAACCGCCCGGTGTTGCCACCGGGCGGCCAAGGTTCAGGGAGGAGACACGCCCGAGGGCGTGCCGCACGGTTCCGCGAAAGGGGGGACACGAAACCGTACTGAACAGGATATAGGAAAGCTTGACCGTGGCTTCAAGGCCACAATCGAAAATGCGATGAATGGGGATCTATCGGACGCCAAGCCCTTCATTTTGGGGCGGCGAATCGCAGGCAGTGCGATGCTGCGGCGATATCGGGTGTCCCGCGTCCATCGGCAAGGCCGCGCGCGGAAACGATGCGCCTCCGCCGCCCGATTGCGGCGGAGGCGCGGTATTCGTCAGGCGGCCGGCACTGCGATCTGCGGTGCGACATTGCCCTGCTGCAGCTGGCGCGCGAAGATTTCGCGCATCAGGCCCAGCGAGAAGAGATGCGCATAGATCAGCGGCAGCATGCCGTTCTGCGCCATCTTGCGCAGCTGATCGCCGCGCAGATCGTTCAACTTGGCTTCGTCGACCATGCGGAAACCGCGATAGATGTAAGGCTGCTCGGCACCATCCGGCTGAATCGCGACTTCGCCGTCCATCAGCAGGCCCAGATCGTTGAGCTCCTTCAGGAAGGCGTTGGTCTTCTGCCCCGCGATCTCGAACTCCTCGTTGAACTTGAGGATGTTCTGAACCAGCTCGGTCGGCTTGCCGTCCTCGAACAGCGCATCGCCCTCATCGAACGCACCGATCGTGTCAGAGGTCGGGTCGAAGCAGAGCGACAGTTCTTCCGACTCCGGGCGGAGCCGCGCGAGCAGGTACGGATAACGGCGGACATAAGCGGGAATGTAGAGATTCTCGCCTTCCTTGATCTTGCCCTCGGCGCTGAAGAAGACGTTCACGCCCTCGTTCAGGCCCATCAGGCCGAGCGGCACCGAATCGTCGCCGACCGAAAAGACGATCGGCATGCTGCGCTGAACCAGCGGAAACTCTTCGACCGTCAGCGGGATGGCGTGCTGAGTCGCCATGAACGGCGCCGAATCGGCCTGGCGGATGCGCCAATTGCTGTGCAGGTCGCTCGAAAGCGGCTGCAGATCGTTGTAGAAAAGCGGAAGACCCTGTGCTTGCGGCGCGCTGGCCATGAAACTCTCCTGGGAATGAAACTGCCGCGGTCTATTGGTCCGCGCGCTCCGGCGCAAGGAAAACGAGTTTCCCGGGGTTGAACAGATTGCGCGGATCGAAGGCGCGCTTGATCGCGGCGAGCGCGTGCATCCGCGCGGGCGAGGACAGCCGTGCCAGTTCGTCGCGCTTCATCTGGCCGATACCGTGCTCGGCGGAGATGGAGCCGCCCGCCGCGACCACCAGGTCGTGGACAAAGGGGCTGATCACGTCCGAATTGACCTTCACCCAGTCCGCCGCACTGCCCGCAGGCGCGCGGACGTGGAAATGAACGTTGCCGTCGCCGAGATGGCCGAACGCTCCCGCGCTGACGCCCGGAAAGCGCGCCTCGACCGCCCTGGCACCATCGATCATGAAGTCGGGCATCCCGGCGACCGGCACCGAGATATCATGCTGAAGCGCCGGACCACTCGCGCGCTCCGCCTCCGAGATCGATTCGCGCACCTTCCAGAACGCCTCCGCCTGGCTCTCGCTCGCCGCGATCGTCGCATCTTCGGCAAGGCCCGACCCGAGCACCGGCTCCAGCAGCCGCTCGAGCAGCGCGACAGGCGATTCCTGATCGGCGCTGACCGCCACCGCCTCGATCAGCACGTGCCAGGCATGTTCGCCCGCCAGCGGCGCGCGGGTGCCGGGAATGTGGCGCAGCACCGCGCCCAGCGAATGGGCAGGGATGATCTCGAAGCTCTCGATCGTGTCGGTCGCCGCCTCCAGCCGCCGCAGCAGTTCCAGCCCGGCATGCGGCGAGGCAAGGCCGATCCATGCGACCGCGCGCGCCTGCACCGCGGGCACCAGCCTGAGGCTCGCCGCAGTGACGACCCCCAGCGTCCCCTCGGCGCCGATCAGCAGCTGGTTGAGGTCATAGCCGCGATTGTCCTTCTTGAGCGCAGCGAGTCCCTGATGGATGCTTCCGTCGGGCAGCACCGCCTCGAGTCCCAGCACCAGTCCGCGCATCGTCCCGAAGCGCAGCACCTGCGTACCCCCGGCGTTGGTCGAAACCAGCCCGCCCACCGTCGCGCTGCCCTTGGCCCCCAGCGTCAGCGGAAAGCGTCGCCCCTGCGCCAGCGCGATTTCATGAAGGTCGGCGAGAATCACCCCCGCCTCGACTTCGGCAAGGTTGGCGGCCGCGTCGATCCGCCGCACGCGGTTCATCCGCCGCAGCGACAGGATCAGCGCCGATCCGTCCGCGGGCGGGGTGGCCCCGCCGACCATCGAGGTATTGCCGCCCTGCGGCACCAGCGCGACGCCATGTTCTCCGGCGAGCCCGACCATCGCCGCCACCGCCTCGGTCGAATCGGGCTGGAGGATCGCGCTCGCCGCGCCGTGATAGCGCCCGCGCCAGTCGCTCAGCCATGGCGCGATGGCGTCCGCGTCGGTCAGCACCGCCTTGGGGCCGAACCGCGCCGTCACCGCATCGATCACCTGTTGCTGCGCCGTCATGCCGTGCCGCTACCATCGGGGGGCTCCGCCCGCAATTCATGCACTGTTCAACCGCACGCGCTATGAGGCATGGTGAAATGGTGAACTTGCTGCTTGCCGCCACGACTGCGTTGTTGTTGCCCACGGCCCCTCCGGGAGATGGACGCAAGGCCGCACCTGCGACCGCCGGTGCGACGCGGGTGGCGCAAGTCCGGATTCAGCAGCATTTCGTGATTCGCGTGCCGCGCCCCGATACCGTCCGCCGCGTTTCCACCGCCACCGCGCCGCTTCCGCCCATCGGCTGGGTCGAGAAGGATGCGGACAAGTGCGTCAAGATGCAGAGCCTGGCCGGAGCGACAATCACGCGCCCGGACAGCGTCGATCTGTTCCTGTCGGGCGGCAAGAGGCTGCGCGCCAAGCTGGGCGACGAATGCCCCGCGCTCGACTTCTACACCGGCTTCTACGTCAAGCCGACCAAGGACGGCATGATCTGCGCCAAGCGCGACGTGTTCCGCTCGCGCGCGGGAGGAGAATGCCGGATCAAGGCGTTCCGCACGCTGGTTCCGCAGCGCTAGGCGCCCGCCTCTTCGTCTTTACCTTGACTTTGCGGCGCATTTCACCGATGCGCCCCGCTGTTTAATGCGGGCCCTTGCCCCTTCTTTCCGGACATCTGGATGAGCTTCGCCGATCTCGGCCTCTCTGACGAATTGCTGAAGGCCGTCACAGAGGCCGGCTATACCGACCCCACCCCGATCCAGCGCCAGGCGATCCCTTCGGTGCTGATGATGCGCGACCTGATCGGCATCGCCCAGACGGGCACCGGCAAGACGGCCTCGTTCGTGCTGCCGATGATCGATGTGCTTGCCGAGGGCCGCAGTCGTGCGCGCATGCCGCGCTCGCTGATTCTCGAGCCGACGCGCGAGCTCGCCGCGCAGGTCGCGGAGAATTTCGAGAAGTACGGCACCCATCACAAGCTCAGCATGGCGCTGCTCATCGGCGGCGTGCAGATGGGCGATCAGGTCAAGGCGCTGGAAAAGGGCGTCGACGTGCTCATCGCCACGCCAGGCCGCCTGATGGACCTGTTCGAACGCGGCAAGATCCTGCTCACCGGCTGCAACCTGCTGGTGATCGACGAAGCCGACCGCATGCTCGACATGGGGTTCATCCCCGATATCGAGAATATCTGCACGAAGCTGCCCGCGAACCGCCAGACCCTGCTCTTCTCGGCGACGATGCCGCCACCGATCAAGAAGCTGGCCGACAAGTTCCTGTCGAACCCCAAGACGATCGAGGTTGCCCGCCCCGCGAGCACCAACACCAACATCACCCAGTGGCTGGTGCCGGTGCCCAACAGTGCCTTCGCCAAGCGCGAAGCGCTGCGCCGCCTGATCGACGATCAGGGTGTGACCACCGCGATCATCTTCTGCAACCGCAAGACGACGGTGCGCGAGCTTAACAAGAGCCTCAAGAAGCACGGCTATCGCTCGGCGGAAATCCATGGCGACATGGACCAGTCGTCGCGCATCGCCGAACTCGACCGGTTCAAGGCAGGCGACGTCAATATCCTGGTGGCGTCGGACGTCGCCGCGCGCGGGCTCGACATCAAGGGCGTGAGCCACGTCTTCAACTTCGACGCGCCCTGGCACCCGGACGATTATGTCCACCGCATCGGCCGCACCGGCCGTGCGGGCGCTACCGGCACCGCCTTCACGCTGGTGTCGAGCGCGGACGCTGAAGCGATCGACAATATCGAGAAGCTTCAGGGCCAGAAGATCGACCGGATGGGCGCGCTGCCCGTCGAGGAAGAGCCCGCCGAGGAGAAGAAGGGCCGCGGCCGCAAGGGCAGCAAGCCCAAGGCGGATGCGCCCAAGTCGGACAAGAAGGCCGCGGACAAGCCGCGGGAGGCGCGCAAGGACGAGCCACGCGAGGAACGCCGCCCCGAAGCACGCGAACCGCGCCGTGAGACTGAGGCACGCGAACCGCGCCGGGACGATCGCCCGCGCCGTGATCGTGATCGCCGCCGCGATTCGTTCGACGACGGCCCCGATGACGGCTGGAACGGCCCCGTCCCCGACTTCCTCAACTTCACGATCCCTGCGTGAGCGCAATCGAAGACGAGGATGACTTCCTCGCCTTCACGCCACTGCCCGCGGTCGAAAGCCCATGCGTCAGCATCTGCCGCATGAAGGACGGGCTGTGCGAAGGATGCGGCCGCACGCTGGATGAAATCGCCGAATGGTCCATGGCGAGCGACGACCGGCGGCGCGAGATCCTCGCGCGGATCGCCGGCACCGCCTAAAGTCGGCGCCAGCCCGACGATCCACGTCCCTCACTGCGAAAGGCGGCCATGCATGGCATGACCGCTCATCCGTTCGCGCTTCCTTCCGTTATCGGGCGCGCGCCTCATGCACGAGCGCGTTGATCGAAACCGCGTCGAGTCCGGGATTGCGCCCGGTGGCGTGCTTCGAAGGCGAGAGCCGAAGCAGCCGGTAGTAGATCGGCAGAAGGATGTGATCCGACACGAAGGGCAGGTTCATCAGCTTCTGCTTCAGACCGGACTTCGCGACCATCGCGGGCACATGCTCGGTGACCTCGCTGCTCTCCCACTCATGGCTGTAGTCGCTCTGCTGGACATCCGGCGCGACCGCGCGTTCGGCGATTTTCACCGTGCGGACGAGCACGTACATTTCGCTGAACGACATGGCGTTCACCCGCTGGCCATCGCTCGGCGGCTTCACCTTGAACCACCGGCGGTTGTTCATGAAGTTGGCGAGATAGACCTCGGTCTGCGCATACCCGTTCGCTTCGGAATAGAGCGAGAAGAACAGCTCCGGCGACATCTGCCAGAACCCGTGGCCGAGATGATTGTTCGCCGGCAGGATATGAATGATCTGCCCGCCGACGCGCACCAGGTCGGACGTGTTGGAAAAGCCCTGCACGATATTGAACACATGCTCGAGCGTGCCGCCGTCGATCACCGTATCGCATTGCCCCTTCAGCGATTCCGGCAGCGGCACGCCCATGTCATGCACATAGGTCGCGTGCTCGTACGGCGAGTAATCGATCGATTCGACCTTCGAAGCGCCAAAATATTTGCGGAGAAGATCCTCGCAATAGATGCCATCGAAATCGACATTATCGACGCCGAGCAGCCCCTTCATGATGCGCTCGCGGACATGGACTTCCTGGCGCCCGAGCGTGATGGTGTTCCCGAACCCGCCGGCAATACGGTTGACGTAGCGAAGAAACGAGAGACCGTGATAGTCGAGGCCCATGTAGATTCCCTTTTTCAGCTTTCAGCCGTGGGGTGCAGCGGAATCCCTGCACCAGCTTTTCCGGCACCTTTACGCAGTTGCGAAAGGAAGGAAAGCGGCACCCGCTGTCCATCCAACCTCCCGCACGACCCTCAGTTCCGCTGCAGCGCCCGCCCCGCCACCGCGTCGAGCCTGGTCAGCAACGCCGGATCCCGCGCGGACGGCGCCGTGATGAACGCCGTGTCGAGACAGGTATCGATCGGCGAAGCGTCACGTATTTCGGGCAGACCGTGCAGCAGCGCCGTCACCATCGCGCGCGCCTTGACGGCGTTGCTCGAAAGCTGTGCGATCACCTGTGCGACGTCCACCGCCGCCTCTTCCTCGCGCCAGCAATCATAGTCGGTGACCATGCCGACCAGCGCGTAGGGCAGCTCGGCCTCACGCGCGAGCTTGGCTTCGGGCATCGCGGTCATGCCGATGATGTGGCAGCCCCAGCTGCGGTAGAGATGGCTCTCCGCACGGGTCGAGAATTGCGGCCCCTCCATCGCCAGATAGGTGCCGCCGTCATGGACTTCCGCGCCCGCTGCGCGCGCCGCGTCCGCCGCCAGACGCGACAGGCGCGGACAGACCGGATCGGCCATCGAGACATGCGCGACCATGCCGCTGCCATAGAAACTCGACGGGCGCCCCTTGGTGCGGTCGATGAACTGGTCGGCGAGCGTGAAGGTGCCGGGCGCGCGTTCCTCGGTCAGCCCGCCGACCGAGGAAACGGCGAGCACATCGGTGACCCCCAATCGCTTCAGGCAATCGATATTGGCGCGGCTATTCAGCTCCGACGGCGAGATGCGGTGCCCGCGCCCGTGCCGCGGGAGGAAGGACACGCGGGCATGGCCCATCCGTCCGGTGAAGATCGCGTCGGACGGCTCACCCCAGGGCGAGGCGACGCTCACCCATTCGCCGTCCTCGATCCCCTCGACATCATAGAGCCCGGATCCGCCGATGATCCCGATATGCCAGTCGTTCACTGCACCCCCTGTTTGCTCACTCTGGGCCGCGCATAGGCGAAGTAGATGACAACGCCGAGTGCGTTCCAGGCGAGGAACCAGAGCTGTGTCTTGGTCGGCAGGCTGAAGAACAGATAGACGCAACCGAGCACCGCGCCCGCACCGACCAGCCACCAGAGCGGCGTGCGGAAGGTCCGCGGCGCATCGGGCGCGCGGCGGCGCAGCACCATCATGCACACGGCCACCGCGGTGAACGCGGCGAGCGTCCCGGCATTGGCGAGCGCCGCGATCTCGTCGATCGGGAGGAGCCCCGCGATCACCGCGACGATCGCCGCCGTGAACAAAGTGATGCGCACGGGCGAGCCGCGGCGCGACACCTTCGCAAGGCCGATCGGCAACATCCCGTCGCGCGCCATGGTGAAGAAGATGCGGCTCTGTCCGAACAGGAAGCCGAGCAGCACCGTCGGCAGTGCGATCACCGCCGAGACGGCGAGGAAGGTCGCGAAGCCGGGCCGGCCGAGATCGCGGAGAATCAGCGCGAGCGGCTCGGGGCTGTTGGCGAAGTGCGTGAACGGCGTCGCGCCGACCGCTGCCACCGCAACCAGCATGTAGATGGCGATGCAGGCGATCATCGATCCGACGATGCCGATGGCAAGATCCCGGCTGGGATTCTTGGTCTCTTCCGCCGCGGTCGAGATCGCGTCGAAGCCGTAGAAGGCGAAGAAGATGATCGCCGCCGCGGCCATCACGCCGCGCTCGACACCGTCGGGGGAGATGGTCTTGGCGAAGCCGAACGGCGCGAACGGCTCAAGATTGGCGCCGTTGAAATACGGCAAAGCCACCGCAACGAACACGGCAAGCGCGATGATCTTGACCACCACCAGCGCAGCATTGAGCGTCGCGCTCTCCTTGCTTCCAAGGCAGAGCAGCCCCGCAACCACGGCGATGATGAAGATCGCAGGCAGGTTGACGATGCCGCCGGCATGCGGCCCCTGCATGAAGTCCATCGGCATCCCTGCCCAGACCTGAAGCAACGGCGCGGCATAGCCCGACCAGCCGACCGCGACGGTGCTGACCACCAGCGAATATTCGAGGATCAGCGACCAGCCGACCACCCAGGCGATGATCTCGCCCAGCACGGCATAGCTGTAGGTGTACGCGCTGCCCGATGCGGGCATCATCGTCGCCATCTCGGCATAGGCGAGCGCGGCGCAGGCACAGATCGCGCCGGCAATGACGAAGGACAGGATCACCGCAGGACCAGCCTTGCCCGCACCGACGCCGATCAGCGTCAGGATGCCGGTGCCGACGATCGCGCCGACGCCCAATGCAACAAGGTGCGGCCAGCTCAATGTGGCGGCGAGGCGATGCTCGGGCGCGTGATCGGCAGCCCCTTTCACGCTCTTCGTCCGAAACAGTCCGCCAGCCATAGCATTCCCCTTTGTTGCAGCCGAGACTGGTGCGCCGCGGCCTGCGCGCCGTCAACGGTTCATGCGTCAGACAGCGAGGCGGGCGCAGGGTCGTTACGCCCTCGCCAACCGGAGCAGTACCGATGGATCGCCGCCTCTTCCTGTCCTTCGTCGGCCTTGGCGCCGCGACGCCTGCCCTTAGCCAGTCGCGCGGCGATGAGGCGAGGAACCCGCAGATCGACTATCCGGGTTTCCAGCAGCTGACCGGCGACGTCGGCGCACTGCGCAATGAGCGGTTGCTGCCCTTTGCACAGTTCAAGAAGCAGGCCGCGTCAGCCGGCACCTTGCTGCTCGACGCGCGCTCGGAGACCGCATTCCGCGAAGGGCATATCAAGGGCGCGGTCAACCTGCCCTTCCCCGATTTCAACGCGGAGTCACTTGAGGAAACGGTCGGACCGAACGTGCATCGCCGCATCCTGATCTACTGCAACAACAATTTCTCGAACCGCACGCGCCCGGTGCCGATGAAGGCGCGCCCGCTCGCCCTCAACATCCAGACCTTCATCAACCTGGTCGGCTATGGCTATCGCAACGTCTGGGAGCTCGCCGACGTGATCGACTTCAACGATCCCAAGGTAGAGTGGGTGCGGGCCTGACGGTCACGCTGGGCACCGCGCCCCGGTCTCGATCCACGCCTTGGTCAGTTCGCCGAACTGCGCCTGCGTTCCCGGTGCGGGCGCGCGGCCGACACCCGGATTCCAGCCCCAGCCGACCAGCGTGTCGGTCGCATTATGCTCGTGAATCTGCGCGAGCGACTTGTTGCCGTTGCGCTTGCGATCCTTGAGCTGCTCGCAGATCTCGCGCAGCGACTTGCCCTGCCAGGCCATCTCGATCGGCGCGAGATGCCACAATGGGTGGCCGGGAATGCTGCTCTTGCCGTCGGCATAGGTCACGTTGCCCGGACCGTGGCAGGTCGCGCATTCCATCCCGGTATCGCCCATGCCCTTGGGTCCGCGCTCGACCGGCGGGGTGTGCCAGCGCATCGCGTCGCCCTGAGTCGGGCTGTCGGTGCGCGGATGGCAGTTGAGGCAGCGCGGATGAGTCAGCACCTTGCCCATCTCGGTGAAGATCGCGGCCGATCGTGCTGCGGGATCGGCGATCGAGGCGAAGGCGCCGACCGGCTGGAGCGCGGCGGGCGCCGCCGACTGGCCGGCGAAGACGACCGCGGCGGGCAGCGCCATCGCCGAAGCGCCAAGGGCAATCAGACCCAGCGTCTGGAGCTTCATGCATCGTCTCCGTGCGCGAAGGGAAGGCGCCGTACCGGTTTCCCCGTCAGTTTGCGCCAGGCATTGGCGACCGCCGGCGCGATCGGCGGAAGGCCGGGCTCACCGACACCGCTCGGCTTCTCGGTCGAAGCGATGATCGCCACCTCAATATCGGGCATCTCGCCGATGCGCAGCGAGCGATAGCTGTCGAAATTGGTCTGCTGCACGACACCGCCCTCGCCCAGCGACAGCTCGGCATAGAGCGCATGGCCGAGGCCATAGCCGATCCCGCCCTCCATCTGCGCGCGGATGATGTCGGGGTTCACCGCGATCCCGCAATCGACCGCGCACCACACTTTATGGACCTTGGGCAATCCGTCGGCGCCGACCGAAACCTCGGCGATCTGCGCGACAAAGCTGTCAAAGCTCTCATGCACCGCCACGCCCCTGGCACGACCCTTCTTCGGTGACCCCTTGCCGAAGCCGGACATCGCCGCCGCCTTGCGCAGCACGGCCTTGGCGCGATCATGCTTGAGCAGCGCGAGCCGTCCCTCGACCGGGTCCTTGCCGCCCAGTTCGAGCAGTTCGTCGATCATCGTCTCCTTGACGAAGGCGGTGGTGGTATGGCCGACCGATCGCCACCACAGCCCCGGCACGCCGGTGTCCATCAGATGCTGACCCAGCCGGAAGTCGGCGATCATGTACTGGCTGGTGTCGTTCGATCCCTCGACCATGCCGGTATCGATGCCCTTGCGGACCTGCGGGCTTTCCATCGGGGTACCCTTGGTCACCGACCTGGCGGCGGCCACCTGATCCCAGCCGCTGATGTTGCCTGCGGCGTCGATCCCCGCCTGAACGCGGTGCACCGTCAACGGGCGGTACCAGCCGCCGGTCAGGTCGTTCTCGCGGCTTGCCACCACCTTGACCGGCGCGGCGAAGCCATAGGCGCGCGCGCACGCCGCGGCCTCGACCCCGTCGAACATCACCGGCGTCGCGCGGCGCCCGAAGCTGCCGCCGGCATAATGCTGGACAAGGTTGCTCTTCTCGAACGGCACGCCCGCCGCGCCGCACATCGCGCGCATCTCGCCGACCTGGAACTGGCTGCCGGCATGGACCTCGATCCCCTCGCCCTTCTTCTCGACGACATAGTCCATCGTCTCCATCGGGGCATGGGCGAGGAAGGGGAAATAGAAGGTCGCGTCGATCCGCTTCACCGCGCGGCCGAGCGCCGCTGCGGCATCGCCCGCCGCCTCGACCTGCACGCCGGGATTGCGCACCGCCGCACCATGTTCGGCATAGATCTGCCTGGTCGAGCGCGTCTCGGCCTTTGACAGGTCCCAGTCGACCTCAAGCGCCGCGGCGCCGCGCTGCGCGGTCCAGGTGTCGCGCGCATAGACCGCGACCCCGCTCGGCACCGGCTTCACGTCGAGCACGCCCGGGATCGCGCGCGCCGCCGCATCCTCGACCTTGCGCACCGTCGCGCCAAAGGCAGGCGGGCGGCGCACCGCGGCATGGACCATGCCGGGCAGGCGCACGTCCTGGGTGAACTTCGCCGAGCCGTTGGTCTTCGCAACGCTGTCCACCTTCGGCACGTGTTTGCCGATATAGACATAGCGGTCGGCGGTCTTGGGCACCGGGTTCTGCGGAACGGGCAATTGCGAGGCCGCCTCGACCAGCTCGCCGAACGTCGCCTTGCGGCTCCCCGCGCTGACGATACCCTTCGCGACCGTCACTTCGCCTGCCGGCACATTCCAGCGCTTCGCCGCCGCCTCGACCAGCATCGCACGCGCCGCCGCGCCCGCCATGCGCATCTGGTCCCAGCTTTCGCGGATCGCGGTCGATCCGCCCACGCCCATCGTGCCGAAGATGAGGTTCTTGTAGAGCGGGTCGTTCGCCGTCGCGAATTGCACACTCACCTGATCCCAGGCGGCGTCCATCTCGTCCGCGATGATCGTCGCGACGCCCGTCGCCGGCCCCTGGCCGAACTCGACATGCTTGGCGATGATCACGACCGAGTTGTCGGCATGGACCCGGACGAACGCGTTGGGCAGGAGCACCGGCCTGCGCGTCCGTGCCTGCGCACGTTTGCCGGGCAGCACGAAGCCGATGGTGAGCGCGGTTCCTGCCAGGAAGCTGCGGCGGCTGGCGATGACGTTCATGCCCGCGCTCCCTTCACGCCCGCGGCGTCCTTGATCGCCTGGCGGATGCGGACATAGGTCGCGCAGCGACAAATATTGCCCGCCATCGCATGGTCGATATCCGTATCGGTGGGTTTGGGCTTGGCGGTGAGCAGCCCGATCGCCGACATCACCTGTCCGGACTGGCAGAAGCCGCATTGCGGCACGTCGATCTGCACCCATGCCGCCTTGACCGCCTCGGCGGTCTTGCCGGTGACGCCCTCGATCGTCGTCACCGACTTGCCCGCGATCGTGCCAACCGGTGTCACGCAGGATCGCCGGTTCTTGCCGTCGAGATGCACGGTGCAGGCGCCGCACTGGGCGATCCCGCAGCCATATTTGGTGCCGGTCAGCCCCAGATGGTCGCGCAACACCCACAGCAGGGGTGTCTCGGGGTCGCCGTCGAACGTCGCGGACTTGCCGTTGAGTTGAAAAATGGTGGCCATGGGAAGCGCCTCCTGGAAGGCGCGATGCTAAGCCACCACCGGCATTCCGCGAAGCGGAAAAGTGAGCGTTATTTCACGGCGAAGCGGATCGCCTGCCCGCCGCCAGGCGCGAGCGCCAGCATGAGCTTGTCGCCGCGCTTCACCGTCTTCGTTTCGATCACATATTTGTGCCGCGTATCGCTGTCGAAGCGCGTGTCGGGCGCGTCGCGATAGATTTGCGCGGTGTAGGTCTTTCCCGGATCGAGGAAGTCGAGCGTGACCTCCAGATTGCGCGCCTGCTCGTCGCCGACTGAGCCCAGATACCAGTCGGCACTGTTCCGGTCCTTGCGCGCGATCGTCACATAGTCGCCGACCTCGCCGTTGAGGATGCGCGTGTCCGCCCAGTCGACCGGCACGTCCTTGATGAACTGGAACGCATCCATCAGCCTGGCGTAGACCTCGGGCTCGTCGGCAGCCATCTGCACCGGCGAGTAGATCACGACATATTGCGCGAGCTGCTTGGCGATGGTCGAGGGGATGTCGCTGTCCTTCTCGCCCTTCAGGCTGAGGATGCCGGGGGTGACGTCCATCGGCCCCGACAGCATGCGGGTGAACACCAGGTTCGCTTCATGCTCGGGCGGGTTCTTGCCCTGCCAGGCCATATATTCCTGCCCCCGCGCGCCTTCGCGGGCGAGCCAGTTGGGATAGGTGCGGCGCAGGCCGGTGTCCTTGATCGGCTCGTGCGGATCGACGCTGACCTTGTACTTGGCGGCGGCGAGCACGACGCGCAGGTGATGGTTCGACATCCACTGGCCGTCATGCCATTCGCGATGCTCCGAACCGTCGGGATCAACCCGGCCGATCTGGCCGGCATCGGCGACATAGCCGGTCTTCACCACCTTCTGCCCGTGCGCGGCCGACCAGGCGAAGGCCGTGTCGAGCTGCTTGTCGTAATGGCTGGCGGAGCCGCCGGTCTCATGATGGCCGACCAGCGCGGTACCCTTGGACCTGGCATAGGCAGCCAGACCCGCGGCGTCGAAATCCTCGGTCGGGCCGGAGAAGTTCATGTCGGTGCCGTTGCCGAACCAGTCGCCGTCCCAGCCGACATTCCACCCCTCGACCAGCACGCCGGGGATGCCGTTCGCGCCGGCGAAATCGATATAGCGCTTCACATTCTGCGTCGTGGCACCGTGCTGCGGCCCGCGCGCCCAGCTCCACTTGCCCTTGATCATGTTCCACCACACGCCGACGAACTTGCCGGGCTTGACCCAGCTGACATCGCCGAGCTTGTTGGGCTCGTTGAGGTTCAGCGTCATGCGGCTGCCGGAATAGAGGCCCGCGGCATCGTCGGCGATCACCATGGTGCGCCAGGGCGTGGTGAACGGCCCCTGCTTGACCACCTTGGCCGGACCGGCGCCGGGCGAGAGCTGCGCCTTGAACCGCGTGCCGGTCACACGCCGCAACCACATGCTCGAATAGTCGACCAGCGCCGCTTCGTGGAACGCCACGTGGGTGCCGTCCTCGAGCTTCACCGTGATCGGCGTGTGCGCCTGCCCGACCTCGGAGATCGGAGTGCGGTTGTAGAGATATTCGTAGCGGTTCCACTCGCCCGCCGGGATCCACCATGCGGTGCCGTTGCCCGCCAAGCCGAACTCGGTCAGCTCGTCGGCGATGTTCGCATGCTTGAGGTTGGGCTGATCGGGGAATTCGTAGCGGAAGCCGACCCCCTCGTCGAAGATACGGAACACCACGTCCATCACGCGCGCGAGCGCGGTGGTTTCCTTGAGGCGCACGCGGAATTCGGTGTGGCGGTCGCGGATGCTCTTCCACTCGCCCCAGGGCTGCTCCCAGGTCGAGTCCGCGGACGTCGTCGCCTGGCTCTCGATCGCGAAGCGGCGTTCGAGCTTGGGCGCGTCGGTAAGCAGGAAGCCGAGCCGCGAAGGCTCGATCAGCGCCTTGCCATTGCGCGCGACGGCATAATGCGGCCGCCCGTCGCCATCGACGGTCACGGTGACGCGCAGCTTGCCGTCGGGCGAGGTCGCGGTCGCGCCACCTTCCTTCAGCGCGGTGTTCTGCACCACGCCCTGCGCCAGGGCCGGCATTGCCATCGCCGAAGTCAACGCTGTCAGCGCGATCAACACTCGCATCATACTCTCCTGTTACGCCGCCATCTTCTCAGGCGATCTGTTCGAGCACCAGCCCGCTATAGGCAGGCAGCGATCCCGGGGCTGCGCCGTTCACGGCTGCCAGCACCCGGAACCGGTCCGGCTGTGCGGGATGCCATGCCAGCGGCGTCTTGCCCAGATTGAACGCGCAGGTCAGCGCCTGACCGTCCGCGCTGCGGGTGAAGACGAGCAACGCTTCGTCCGCTTCCAGCACCTCCATCGCGCCCGATCGCAACGCCGGATTGGCGGCGCGCAACGCGATCAGCCCGCGCGTCAGGTTGAGCAGCGAGCCGTTCTGCGTGGTCTGCCGATCCACCGCCAGCGCACCGTGATCGGGGCCGAGCGGGAGCCAGGGCTTGCCCTGCGTGAAGCCGAGATTCTCGGCATCCGCCTTCCACGGCATCGGCGTGCGCACGCCGTCGCGGCTCAAGGTCAGCGGCCAGTTGGCGATCGCCTCGGGATCCTGAAGCTGATCATAGGCGATCTCGACCTGGGTCAGGCCAAGCTCCTCGCCCTGGAACAGGATGGCGTTGCCGCGCAGGCACATCAGCAGCAGCATCTTCATCGCGGCAAAGGCGTCGCGATGCTCGGCATCGACCCAGCGCGACACGGCGCGCGGGGCGTCGTGATTCTCGAACGCCCAGCTCGGCCAGCCGGTACCGGGCGTATCGGGCCAGGTCTCGACCGCCTTCTTGACCAAAGCCGGGGTCAGCTTGCTCGCATAAAGGAAGTCGAAGCCGTACGCGCTGTTGAGGCGCCCCTGCCCCTGCGTGAACGCGTGCATCTCCGCCTCGGGCGTCGGGCCGCCCACTTCGGCCACCGTGAAGCGGCCGCCATAGCTGTCGGTCAGTTCGCGATGCCGCTCGAGGAAGCCGACGATGTCCGGATGGCTCTGATTGTAGATGTGCTGCTGGAAGTCGAACGGGCGCGTGCGTGGGCTCCCGGTATCGGGCGCGGGCGGATTGTCGCGCAGCAACGGGTCGTGCATCGAGAAGTTGATCGCATCGACGCGGAAGCCGTCGACGCCGCGGTCGAGCCAGAATTTCGCCGCCGCCAGCGCCGCGTCCTGCACCTGCGGGTTGTGCATGTTGAGATCGGGCTGCTCGCTCAGGAAATTGTGGAAATAATATTGGCCGCGTCGCGCGTCCCAGGTCCAGGCGGGGCCGCCGAACACCGACTGCCAGTTGGTCGGCGGCGAACCGTCCGCCTTGGCGTCGGCCCAGACATACCAGTCGGCCTTGGCATTGGTACGGCTGGCGCGGCTTTCCTTGAACCATTCATGCTGGTCCGAGGTGTGCGAATAGACCTGATCGATGATGACCTTGAGGCCCAGCGCGTGCGCCTTCTCGATCACCGCGTCGAAATCGGCGAGCGTGCCGAACACCGGATCGACCCCGCAATAATCGGCGATGTCATAGCCGAAATCGCGCATCGGCGAGGTGAAGAAGGGCGAGAGCCAGATCGCGTCCGCACCGAGCGACGCGACATGATCGAGATGTGCGGCAACGCCCGGCAGATCGCCGATCCCGTCGCCATTCGTATCGGCGAAGCTGCGCGGATAGATCTGGTAGATCACCGCGCCGCGCCACCAGTCGCGGTTCACGTCGGTCGCAGGCACGCGCGAGGGTTCGCTCACTTGGCGCCTCCCGCAGCGACGCAGGCGACATAGCCGAAGGGCGGCAAGGTCACAGTGACGCTGCCCGGTGCGCTGGCGCTCGGCGCGCATTGGCCGACAAGAGGTGTGAAGGCCGTGGAACCGATGCCCACCTCCACCTGCCGCGTGATCGGCGCTGCGCTGGTGTTGAATGCGACCAGCACTTCCGCCCCGGTCACCGGATCGAAGCGCGAGACCGCGAACAGCCCGGGCTTCTCGTCATAGGCGCGCGTCACCTGCCGCCCGCGCGACAGCGCCGGCGTCGCCTTGCGGACCGCCGAGAGTTTCGCGATCTCGGCATAGAGCGGATGACCGGCGTCGAAGTTCGACTCCGCGGTGGTCTTGGTCGTGCCGAGCAGCCGGTTGTCGTTGTAGATCGCGACCTTGCTCGGGAACATGTCCTCGCGTGCGTCCTGATCGTTGCCGTCGCCGACGAAACCCTGTTCGTCGCCCGAATAGATGGTCGGCACCCCGCGCAACAGCAGCAGCATCGCATGGGCGAGCTTCACGCGTGCCAGCACCTCATCGTCGCTCGCCTTGGGGAAGGCCTTGCGGACATCGGTCGAGAAGCGGCCATGATCGTGGTTGGAGATGAAGGTCGGCAACCGCAGCGCCGCCTCGGCCCCGCCCTCATACAGCGCGTCGCGGTCGAACATCGCCGCAAGCACATCCGGCCCCTTCTCGCCCGCAACCGTATGCTGGACCGCGGCGCGGAAGCCGAAGTCGAGCACGCTGGGGAGCTCATGGACGCGGGTGTGGAGTGCGAGGTCGCCGACATCGCCTTCGTTCGCCACTTCGCCGAAGATATGGAAATTGGGGATGCCCTTCGCCTTTGCCCGCTCGATCATCGCCTTGGAAAAGCCCTGCCAGAACTCCGGATTGACGTGGCGGGCGGTATCGATGCGGAAGCCGTCGATCCCGAACTGATCGATCCACGCACCATAGATGTCGATGAACCCCTGCAGGACGCGCGGGCTTTCGGTCATCAGGTCATCCAGTCCGACGAAGTCGCCCATGGTCGAGCTTTCGTTGCGGAAGGTCGTGTTGCCGCGGTTGTGATAGTGGATCGGATCGTTGAGCCAGGCGGGAATCTTCACGGTCCGCTCCGCCTCGGGCACGAAGGGCGTGTAGGCGTAGCCCGGGTCAGTGAGCTTCGCGAAATTCTCCGGCGTCTGCACGCCATCGCCCTGGAAGCCGGGGTTGATCGCGGTGCCCTTCACCCCGCCCTTGCGCTGGTAGGGATAGTCGGCGCGGCTGCGATACGCGCACGCGCTCTTGGGGCATTCGCGATACTGGATCACGTCGGCGGTGTGGTTGGTGATGATGTCGAGATAGACCTTGATCCCGCGCGCATGCGCCGCATCGACGAATGCCTTCATCTCCGCGTTCGAGCCGAAATGCGGGTCGACGCGGGTGAAGTCGGTGATCCAATAGCCATGATAGCCGGCGGATTCCTCGCCCGGTCCGCCCTGCACCGGCTTGTTCTTGTAGATCGGCCCGAGCCAGATCGCCGTGGCGCCAAGCGACTGGATATAGTCGAGCCGCTGGATCAGCCCTTTCAGGTCACCGCCATGGAAGAAGCCCTTGTGCGCCGGATCGAAGCCCGTGGTCAGGCGGTCGCCCTTGAGGCCGCCCTTGTCGTTCGACGGATCGCCATTCTCGAACCGGTCGGGGAGGAGGAAATAGAGTATCTCCGTCTCGGCCGGGCGCGCGCGCAGCTCCGCCGGGGCGGCGGTCTGCGCAACCGCAGCGGTGCTGGCGAACAGGGTCAGGGCAAAAGCGAGACTTCTCATGCAATACTCGACTGGCTGAGGGTGGAAGGCGCGCCGCAAAAGCGCGTGAGATAGTCGGCATGGCCGGGCAGCCGCGCGGCGTCGCGCGCATAGGCATCGGCCACGGTGGCAAGGAACTGGTCGAGCTGATCGTCGCTCAACTCGTCGGCGAGCGGGTGCCAGCGTTCCGGCACGATCCCCTGCCCGGCCAGCACCTGGATCCAGCCGGGGACGTCGAACAATTCGTCATGCTCGCGCACGATCCGGCCGCAGGCGCGGAACATCGCGATCCGGTTCGCCAGCGTTTCGGGCAGCTCCATGTCGCGCAGCGCATCCCACATCGGTTCGCCCTCGCGCCGGTTCGCGAAATAGTGGAGCACGACGAAGTCGCGGATGCGTTCGATCTCGAAGTCCGTCAGCCGGTTGTACGCATCGCGATCCGCATCCGCGACCGGCCCGTTGGGCAGGAAGTCGAGCAGCCGGGTGATACCGCTCTGGATCAGGTGGATGCTGGTCGATTCGAGCGGTTCGAGAAAACCCGAGGCGAGCCCGATCGCGACGACGTTGCGATTCCACGCCTTGCGCCGCTTGCCGGCGCGGAACTTGAGCAGTCGCGGCTCCGCCTGCGGCGCGCCGTCGAGATTGGCGAGCAGCACCGAAGCCGCCTCGTCCTCACCGATATGGGCGGAGGAGAAGACATAGCCATTGCCCGTGCGATGCTGGAGCGGGATGCGCCATTGCCACCCCGCCGCGCGAGCAGTGGCCCGCGTATAGGGGATCAGCGAATCGGCACGCTCGCACGGCACCGCCAGCGCACGGTCGCAGGGGAGCCAATGGCCCCAATCCTCGAACCCGGTTTCGAGCGTGCCTTCGATCAGCAGCCCGCGAAAGCCCGAGCAATCGACGAACAGGTCACCCGAAACGCGAACGCCATCCGCCAGCACCAGTGCCGCAACGTCGCCGCGCTCGCCGTCGCGCTCGACGCCCTCGATCCGTCCTTCGATCCGCGTGACGCCGCGCGCCTCGGCATAGCGGCGCAGATACGCGGCATAGAGACCCGCATCGAAATGAAAGGCCGAGGGCATCGGCGGCAGCGCACTCTCGCCCACACGCTCGACATGCGCGAAGCGATCCGCCTTCGCCGCGACCGCGTTGAGGACATAGTCGCCGAGCGGCCCCGCCCGCCCCGCAGCGCGCGCGCGCAGCCAGTAATGATGGAAGGGCAGCAGCCCCAGCCCGCGCCCGACCTTGCCGAAGGCGTGCATGTAGCGCTCGCCCGGCGCACCCCAGCCGTCGAACTCGATGCCGAGTTTCCACGTGCCGTGCGTCTCGCGCAGGAACTCCGCCTCGTCGATGCCGAGCGCCTGGTTGAACAGGCGGATCATCGGGATCGTCGCCTCGCCCACGCCGACCGTGCCGATCGCGTCGGATTCGACCAGGGTGATCGCCCAGCCGCGCCCGCAAAAGCGCGCGAGCGCGGCAGCGGTCATCCAGCCCGCTGTGCCGCCACCGGCGATGACAATGTTGCGGGGCGTGGGATCGGACATGTCTTTAGTCCCGGCGATCCTCAAAAACGTCCCCGCCGCGATCATGCCGCGGCGGGGAGGCGGGGGGAAGTCAGAGCTTGTAGCTGAGCCCCAGCAGGTAGCGCACGCCATAGCGCTGATGATCGACCGTCAGGTCTTCGTTCGCGGCTTCATGCGTGACGAACGGCTCATCGGTCAGGTTCTGCGCCTGTGCCAGGATCCCCAGCCCCTTGAGCGGGCCGTTCTGGAACTCATAGCCGATCTGCGCATCGACGATCGTCTCGGGCTTGGCGAGCCGCTGGATACGATCGGTACCGATGCCGCTCAGCTCCGCAAGGAAGCTCGACCGATGCCGGACGCTGGCGCGCGCCGAGAAGCCCCATTTCTCGAAATAGACGGTGCCGTTGGCGACCCATTTGGAGAGGCCGGGCAGCGGCTGTGCCGGATTGCCGGGATCGGGCGTGATCGAGCTCTCGGTGTAGGAGACGCTGCCCAGCACACCGAACCCGTCCAGCGCATTGGAGAGATTGCGCAGCGAGAAGGTCGCCGACAATTCCGCGCCGTAGAGCCGCCCGCCACTGCCATTGCGGAAGACCTTGGCGATACCCTGACGCAGGACCGGCTCCGGCCCGCTGGTCACCGGGAAACCGGTGAAGTCGTAGACCTGATTCTCCTGGTAGATGTAGGTTTCCAGGTGCTTGTAGAAGCCGGCAAGCGCGATGTAGCTGTCGCGGGCGATATATTTCTCCACCGACAGATCGACCGCATTGGCGATCCAGGGCCGCAGCCGCGGGTTTCCGCCCTCACCACTCCAGGGCGAGAAATTGATATCGGTATTGCCTGCAAGCGACGGGTTGTACCCGAAGACCATCGACGCGCGCATCTGGTCGAGGCGCGGCCGTGCCATCTGACGCGCCGCACCGAAACGAACGGTGAAGCCGCCATTCAGCCGCGCCACGATGTTGAGGTTGGGCAGGACATAGGTGTAGCGCACCCCGTCCGACAGATCGGTGACCGTCGCGACCGGCGATCCGCTCGCGCCCTGACCGTTCGAGAACTGATCGACCGAGACGACCTGCGCCCCGACATTGCCGCCAAGCTTCGACCCGTTCGCCATTTCGACATCGATGTCGTAGCGGGCATAGCCGGTCAGGATTTCCTCGCGCACGCCCCAGCCAAAGGCGAAGAGGTTGGCGTCGGTTGCCGCGTTGAAGTTGTAGATGCCGCTATAGGCGAGCTTGAGCGGATCGTAGCTGACCATGCCCGGAATGCCGAGATAGGCGAGCTTCGTCGGATCGAGCAGCTGATCGGCAGGGATCGCGACGCTGCTGTTGTGCAGCGGGTCGGCGGCATTCGCCTTGAGGCCCAGATACCAGCGTTTCAGATCGAGCGACTTTTCGCGTTTGCTGTAGTTCGCACCAAAAGCCAGCTTACCCTGATTGTCGCCCAGCTCACGCTCGACATCGAGGCGGAAGGCCATCAGCTCGTCGGTGATCTTGGGGTTGTTGAGGAAGCCGTCCTGCCCGCCCGGCGTGTTGTCGCCGCCCCAGCCCTGGGGGCTGGTGAGAAAGATCTGCGCCGGGTTGGCGTAGTTGATCGCCGACTTGAAGCCGTAGCGCCCTTCCGCGTCGCGACTGAAGCCGAGCGTGTCGAACGGCCCGTTACCGCCGCCGCGCGAGGTGCCCGAATAGGTCTCCAACACCGTATCCTCACGGTCGACACGCGAATAGCTGGCGTCGCCGGTGATCTTCCACCCGCCGGTGACGTAGCTGACGTTGAGCCCGCCCGAATAGAGATCGGCTTCACGCAGATTGGCGTCGTTGCGCACCACCGGCTTGACGCCGCTCCAGGTGCCGTCGGTGATGATGCCGTCCTTGACGGTGAAGCCCGGCTGGAGCACCGCGCCGCCCCACTGGAGCGGGAACTCGATGCCGCGCAGCGTCTGCGCGTCCTTGAACTTCGAATAATAGCCGTCGAGCAGGATGTTGAGTTCGGGTGTCGGCTTGAACTGCAGCGTCGCCATCGCGGTGGTGCGTTCGAGCTTGGTCGACTGCACATAGGGCTTGGCGCCGCCGATGATCCGCGCGCCCTGCGCAGCGGCATAGCCGGCGCGCGGGGTGAAGGTGTCGTCGGCCTGGCTGGCCGTGCCCTTGGTATCGCGGATGCCGTAGAGGTCGTTGTTGGTGTCGAAGCTGGGGTAACCCCAGCTGTTGAACCGTTCGAACTGGGTCGGCGAATTGATGTGCGCGAGGCCGAACGTGATACCGACGGTATCGTTCGCGAACTGATCGATATAATTGAGGCTGGCGCGATAGCCCTTGTCGTCGGAGCCGGCGTTGAGCTTGCCCAGCGAGACGATCTCGCCACGCGCATTCACGCCCAGCACGCGCTTGCCATAGTCGAGCGGACGAAGTGAACGCAGGTTGATCGTGCCCGACAGACCCTGACCAATCAGGCCGGCGAATGGCGTCTTGTAGACATCGACGGCGCCGATCAGTTCCGACGGATACTGGTCGAACTCGACGCCGCGATTGTCGCCGGTGCTGACCTGCTCGCGCCCGTTGAACAGGGTCGAGGAGAAGTCGGGCGAGAGACCGCGCACCGAGATGACCTGCGCGCGTCCGTCGAGGCGCTGCGCGGTGAGGCCGGGAAGACGCGCGATCGCTTCGGCGATCGAGTTGTCGGGAAGCTTGCCGATATCCTCGGCCGAGACCGATTCGACGATCTGGTTCGAATCGCGCTTGGTCGCGACCGCGGTCTCGAGCGCGCGGCGGAAGCCGGTGACGGTGACTTCGCTGCCCTCGTCCGCGGCGGGCTGTTCGGCATCCTGCGCGAAGGCAGGCGAAGCGACGAGCAAGGTGGCGGCGATGGCGGTACCGCTGGCGGTGATGGCGAGACGGGCGGCCAGACGGCCGGTGGCGGTGTAACGCATAGTTCCTCCCCTATGCCGGTCCATGTCTGACCGGATCGCGCCGGTTGAAAGCGCGTTGATCGTCCTATGCGCCCCAAGCCACCGCCGCGGCCAGCAGACGGCATACGTATTCAACGCCGCGATCATGCTGCGTGGCTGCTGCGCAACATTGACGCGAGGGGCGAAACGGGGTGAACATCACCGGGTCAAGCGGAGGGCACATCCGTGGACGCCCAGGGGAGAAGTGCCGCGGCCATGCAACGCAAGCCGACATCGTTCGATATCGCGCATCTGGCGGGGGTTTCGCAGCCCACCGTCTCGCGCGCGCTGCGCGGCGGCACCGGCGTCAACGAAGCGACGCGCAAGCGGATCGAGGCGATCGCCCAGAAACTGAACTACCGCGTCGACAAGGCCGCATCGAATTTGCGCAGCCGTCATGCCGAGACGCTGGCCGTCCTGATCTTCCAGGATGAAAGCGCCGACGACAGCGCGATCAACCCCTTCTTCCTGTCGATGCTGGGATCGATCATGCGCGCCTGCGCCGATCACGGGCAGGACATGCTGGTGTCGTTCCAGCAGCTCGGCAGCGACTGGCATCAGGATTTCGAGGACAGCCGCCGTGCCGACGGGCTGATCCTGCTCGGCTATGGCGATTACGAACTCTACCGCGACAAGCTCAACGAACTGATGGCGCAGGGCACGCATTTCGTGCGCTGGGGATCGGTGCAGTCCGAGGGGCTGGGCCTCACCGTCGGCTGCGACAATCAGGGCGGCGGGCGCGAGGCGACACGGCATCTGCTTGGCCTCGGGCGGCGCAACATCGCGTTCCTCGGCCATGCGTCGAGCCATTATCCCGAATTCCACGACCGCTATCGCGGCCATGTCGCAGCGCTGAAGGAAGGCGGGATCATCCCGCGCAAGCGGCTGCAGTTCGATGCGCTCACGACCGAGGAAGCCGGCGCCGCCGCGGCCGAAGCGCTGATCGCGAGCGGCGAGACCTTCGACGCGATCCTCGCCGCGAGCGACCTGATCGCAATCGGCGCGATGCGCGCGCTGGCCGCACGCGGCGTCAAGGTGGGCGACGATGTCGCGGTGGTCGGCTTCGACGATATCGCCGCGGCCAGCTTCACCAACCCGCCGCTCACCACCGTCTTGCAGGATACTCGCGCGGCGGGGCGGACATTGGTCGAAACCTTGCTCGGCCGCATCCGCGAGGAACGGGTGCACGACGTGCTGCTGCCCGCGAAACTGGTGGTGCGCCGATCGTGCGGTTCGGCGGGTTAGGTCGTGCCGACCCATTCAAGCTTCACCCCTGTCATTCCCGCGCAGGCGGGAATCCATTGCCGCTGCCGATCCGGCTTTTGCCACCTGGCCAGCCAGAATGGCTCCCCGCCTTCGCGGGGATGACGCTCCCTTTGATGGGGCGGCGACCCCCAAGCGCGTTCTTCAAGGACAAATCATGGAAAAACCCCGTCAGGGCTTCTGGGGCCTGTTCAACCTGTCGTTCGGCTTCTTCGGCATCCAGATCGGCTTCGCACTGCAAAATGCGAACATGAGCCGGATCTTCCAGTCGCTGGGCACCAGCATCGATGATCTCCCCGCGCTCTGGGTCGCGGCACCGCTGACCGGGCTGCTCGTCCAGCCGGTGATCGGTCATATGAGCGACCGTACCTGGCTCGGCCGGCTCGGACGGCGACGGCCCTATTTCCTGGCCGGGGCGATCATGGCCGCGCTCGCCTTGTTCGCGATGCCGCTGGCGCCGGTGCTGCTGTTCGCAGCGGTGATGCTGTGGGTGCTCGACGCCTCGCTCAACGTCTCGATGGAGCCGTTCCGCGCCTTCGTCGGCGACATGCTGCGCAAGGACCAGCACAGCGCGGGCTATGCGGTGCAAACCGCCTTTATCGGCGCGGGCGCGGTCGTCGGATCGATCTTCCCCTGGGCGCTCGAGCATCTGGGCGTATCCAACACAGCGGCCGGCGGGGGCATCCCCGACACGGTGCGCTACGCCTTCTGGTTCGGCGGGGCGGCACTGTTTCTGGCGGTGCTGTGGACGATTCTCAGCACCAGGGAATACAGCCCGGAGGAGATGGCGGCATTCGACGGCCAGCGCGCCGAGACCGACGAAACCACGATGCGCGTGCTGGCCGCGCGCGGCAACACGTCGAGCCTGGTCTGGATCGCGGCGGGTGTGGCGGTGATCGTCGCAGTCGGCGCGCTGGGACTCGAGAAGGAAGTGTATCTGCTCGGCGCGCTGCTCGCGGGCTATGGCGTGGCAAGCCTGATCGCTATCGGTCTCGCCCGGCGCGGCAGCGGCGCCAACATGCTGAGCCATATCGTCGGCGACTTTGCCGGGATGCCGCCGCTGATGAAGAAGCTCGCCGTGGCGCAGTTCTTCAGCTGGTCGGCGCTGTTCATCATGTGGATCAACACGACACCGGTGGTGGCGCAATATTTCTACGGTGCGGCCGACGCGGCCGACCCGCGCTTCCAGGAAGGCGCGAATTGGGTGGGCGTGCTGTTCACCGTCTATAACGGGATCGCGGCGGTCGCGGCGCTGACGTTGCTGCCGCTGCTCGCCAGCCGGATCGGCAAGGCACGGACGCATATCGTCGGGCTGGTGTGCGGCGCCGCGGGTTTCGCAAGCTTCTTCCTGATCCGCGATCCGGAATGGCTGATCGTCAGCGAGATCGGCATCGGCATCGCCTGGGCGTCGATCCTCGCCATGCCCTATGCCATCCTCGCCTCCAGCCTGCCGCAGGCCAAGCTCGGCATCTATATGGGCCTGTTCAACGTCTTCGTCGTGGTGCCGCAATTGCTCGTCGCGACGGTGATGGGATCGATCATGAAGCGCTTCTTCCCCGACGAGCCGATCTGGACGATGGCCTTCGCCGCGGTCACGCTACTGGTTGCAGCCGCGGCGATGCTGCGGGTCAGGGAAACCTAAAGCGCCGAGAAGTCGATCGGCCCATGGCGGTCGAGCGTACGCGACTGATCGGGCATCGGGTATTTGAGGCCGGTCGCGCAGTTGAACAGGACGGCGCGATCGTCGGGCGAGATCAGGCCTTCCGCCAATGCCTTGCGCCAGGCGGCCAGCGTCGCGCCGCCCTCCGGGCAGAGCAGCAGCCCGTCGAGCCGCGCGGCATCGTCGACCGCTTCGAGAATCGCGGCGTCGCTCACCGCCATCGCAAAGCCGTTGCTCTCGCGCACCGCGTCAAGGATCAGGAAATCACCTACCGCCTGCGGCACCCGAATCCCCGCGGCGACGGTGTGAGCATCCTCCCAGCGGGTAGCATGGCGTTCGCCCTGCTCCCACGCGCGGACCATCGGTGCGCATCCCTCGGCCTGCACCGCGACCATGCGCGGGCGCTTCGGCCCGATCCAACCGAGCGCTTCCAGCTCGTCGAACGCCTTCCACATGCCGATCAGTCCAGTGCCGCCGCCGGTGGGGTAGAAGATGACGTCGGGCAATTCCCAGCCGAGCTGTTCGGCCAGCTCCAGCCCCATCGTCTTCTTGCCCTCGATCCGATAGGGTTCCTTGAGCGTCGAGAGGTCGAACCAGCCATTGGCTTCCTTCCCCGCACCGACCAGCTTGCCGCAATCGTCGATCAGCCCGTTGACGCGATAGACGCGCGCGCCCTGCGCGGCGATCTCGCGCACATTGATCTCGGGCGTGTCGTCGGGACAGAAGATCACCGCCTCGATTCCCGCCTGCGCAGCATAAGCCGCAGCGGCGGCGCCGGCATTGCCGTTGGTCGGCATGGCGATGGTGGTGACGCCCAGTTCCTTCGCCATTGAGATCGCCATGACGAGCCCGCGCGCCTTGAACGATCCAGTGGGCAGACGCCCCTCGTCCTTGACCAGCAGGGACGCGGCCCCCGCGCCCGCGGCGATTTTGGCGAGTGGGACGATCGGCGTCGTGATCTCGCCGAGGCTGATGATGTTCTGAATATGACGGACGGGCAGCAGCTCGCGATAGCGCCACAGGTCGGCGGGGCGGTTCGCGAGATCGGCGGGCGTGACCGCAGCGCTGATCGCATCGAGATCATAGCGTACCAGCAAGGGCCGCCCGACGCGCGACAGGCCTTGGAGCGTATCGGCCTCGTATCGCTCCCCGGTCATCGAACATTCGAGATGGGTGACAAAGGTCGGGCGGGCGGCGGTGAGGTTGTCGTCGTAGCGCATGCGGGTGGTTTAGGGCCGGTTGCCGTCGCGGTCGAGCGGGTCAGATCTAATCGATTCGCTCGGCCCGCCAATTGTCGCCCGAGATCTCCCGATCACCGACGATGCCGCGATAAGCGGTGCCGTCCGCGACGAAGTGGAGCGCTGCGCCGGCAAGGGTGGCGTCACGGATCGGGCCGCCATCGAGCGTGCCCGAGACGCGGCTGTAGCGCTGGTCGATCACGAGCATAGCCATGGTTCCGTCGGCGCGGACCAGCCGCCATTCGCCGCCTGCGATCGCGGGGATCGTCCAGCGGTAGACCCGCTTGTCGGCAATCTCGCGACGCTCCTCGGGCGGCCAGTCGCCCATGTCGAAGGCGTGGCTGACAACGCGCGCACCGGCCTTCATCTCGCTGAGAAGCTTGGGTTTCAGCCGTTCGTTGACGTCTGGAAGCAGATAGAGCGTGACCACATCCGCATCGCGCAGCGAGACGGTGAACAAATCATCACGGACGAAGCGGGCGCGCTCCTCCAGCCCGTCGAGCCGGGTAAGCGAGCGGGCACGCGCCACCAGTCCGGCATCGATTTCGACACCCAGCGCATGGGCACCGCGGCGGGCGGCGGAGCGGGGGATGCGGCCATCTCCTGAGCCCAGGTCGATCAGCCTCTCACCCGCCCTGAGCCCCGCCATGTCGAGCATCCCTTCGACCACCTCCGGGGGCGTCGGGACGTACGGGACATCGGCCTCCGCCGGCGCGCGGGCGGCGACGGGCAAGGCGCCGAAGCCGAGCGCCGCCGCCAGAAAGGTCCGGCGTGGAAGATGATGCAGGATCAGGACGCCGCCTTTCCGATAATCGAATGTGCAGAGGATAGCGGCCTTCCGTGACCGGCGCGACACCCGCTTACGCAGGGGCCATATCGAGCGTAGATTACCCGTAGGCATGGAGGAGAACATGACCAACGGAGAACAGAGGGCACATCGGCGCGGTCTAGCCGCCGGAATGATTACCGGTTTGACGGCCGGGCTGATCCTGGCGTTGTTCATCGCGCTGAAGCCGGAATTCTTTGCCGCGTTGCTTGGCTGAGCCGGTCGGTGTGGGTTAGGCACAAAAAAGCCGCCCTGGTGGGCGGCTGTTTGTGTGTGTTGGATGGTTGCGGGGGTTGGATTTGAACCAACGACCTTCAGGTTATGAGCCTGACGAGCTACCGGGCTGCTCCACCCCGCGCCATCTGGATTGGCACGGCGCGTTGAGGCGCGGTGCCCAGAAAAAGCAAAACGCGCCGCGCCGGATGAGCGCGACGCGCGTTTTGCGTATCTGACATTGTGAATGGGTTTTTCCAACTACACCGGCTTCAATGCCTGGCGACGACCTACTCTTCCAGTGCTTGAGCAATAGTACCATCGGCGCAGTCAGGTTTC
>Ga0247823_10000222_pt1 | contig 48330 bp, 53 predicted proteins | sample 13C_PalmiticAcid_2_FD_192426 | JGI IMG/M metagenome (GOLD analysis project Ga0247823, IMG submission 192426) | Soil microbial communities from agricultural site in Penn Yan, New York, United States - 13C_PalmiticAcid_Day30 | ecosystem: Environmental > Terrestrial > Soil > Agricultural land... | reverse complement strand
GGGTGGGGGAGCGGGCTGGCGCGGCACGTCCGCGCGAGCGGATCGGCGAGTCAATGCCCCTGACAGGCGAGCGCTTCGACGAGTTCCTCGATTCGCGCGGGGTCGCCCGCGGCGATCACCTCGCCATTGCTGCCGGCATGGAGCGGGTCGCCCTGCCAGTCGCACATGCGCCCGCCCGCGCCCTCGACCACCGGCACCAGCGCCGCGAAGTCGTGGAGCTTGAGGCCGGCCTCGATCACCAGGTCGAGATGGCCCGAGGCGACGAGGCCGTAATTATAGCAGTCGCCGCCGAGCACGGTGCTCATCACCGCGGCGTCGACATGCTCGAAGGCGTGGAGCTGGCCGTCGGTGAACAGGGCGGGCGAGGTGGTGGCGAGCAGCGCCCTGGACAGTTCGCGGCAGGCGCGCGCATGGGCGGGCTTGCCGTTGAACAGGGTCTCGCGGCCGGTGACGCCGAGCCAGCGCTCCGCGATGATCGGCTGATCGATGATGCCGAGCACGGGCCAGCCATCCTCGAGCAGCGCGATCAGCGTGCCGAAGATGGGGCGGCCGGCGATGAAGCTGCGCGTGCCGTCGATCGGGTCGAGCACCCAGGTGCGGCCGCTGGTGCCCGCGCGGTCGTCCTCTTCCTCGCCGATAATCGCGTCCATCGGCCGCTCGGCGATGATCAGGCGCCGCATCGCCGCCTCCGCCGCCTTGTCGGCGAGCGTGACGGGCGAGGAATCGTCCTTGGATTCGAGGCCGTGTTCGGCGCGGAAATAGGGGCGGATCGCCGCGCCCGCCGCATCGGCGAGGCGCTGGGCGAGGTCGATATCGGCTTGGCTGACTGGCATGGCTTCCGCCTAGCCGGGCGGCGGCGAGCGCGCCAGCCCTGTCAGGCGGGGCGGTTCAGAAGGGGAACCAGCGGCTCTTTTCGCTGAACTTCATATAGCCGACATTGGCGCCCAGCCGCCAGCCGACGCCGAGCCGCACCGGGATCAGCACCACGTCGCCGCGGCGCAGATAGGTGGCCGAGAAACCGCCGACGAAATAGACGCGGCCCTCGCCCGCCGGGAAGCGCTTGTACAGCTCCTGGCTGTCATAGAGATTGTAGACCAGCACGAACACCTTGTTGGCGTCGCCGCCGATGTCGAAGCCGACCGAAGGCCCGGTCCAGAACACCTTGCGCTCGCCCTCGACCGCATGGACCATCTGGCCCGAGCCGTAGCGCAGCCCGACGACGATCGCGCCCGAGCCCTCGCTGCCCGCGATATAGGCATTGGGTTCGCCCTGATCCTTGAGGATGTCCTCGATCAGCGCGGCAAGACCGCTGGCGCCCTTGCCGAACACGCCCTCGGCGGCGGCGACGACGCGCACGCGGTCGAACGTCGTCGGCGATTCGGGCTTGGCGAGGCCGGTCGTGGTCGCAGGCGCGGCGGTGGTCGCGGGCTGCTGCTGCCCCGACGCGGTATCGGCGGCGGGGGGCGGGCCGTAATCGGTGCCCGGATCGACCGGCTCGTCCGCCGGCTGGCCGGCGGGGGGCGGAGTCTGGGTCTGAGCGGGCCGCGGCTGGTTGAGGTCCGCGTCGATCGCGCTGTCGGGATCGACCGAACGGATCTGCGCCAGCGCGGGCGCCGCCGTGAACGACGGCACCGCCAGTGCCAGAGTGAGCCAGATCAACGCGCGCCGCATGGTAATTTCTCCCGCCATCCTGCCATTTGAATCGCAGCTGGTGTCCCGGCAATGAACGGGCGATGACCCGAGTCCATTTCGCGTCCACCCGAGTCGATCCGGCGATGAACCGAGCGAAAAAGCCCCGTTGATCGTCCGCACACTGCTCGCTATAGCCCCCGCTCCGCCGCTGGGCACCGGAGACGTGGGTGAGTGGCTGAAACCAACGCTTTGCTAAAGCGTCGTACGGGGAACCGTACCGAGGGTTCGAATCCCTCCGTCTCCGCCACCCGATCCCCAGCGCCATCCCGAATCGCCCGCAAGCTGCCGGCCCGTCAGGGCTGCGAGGACGATTCGTGCCGAATCTCTCCGCCGCAATGCTCGTCGCAAGCGCTTGGTTTCACACGCAAATTACCGGCTCGCGCAAAAGCTGTCGCTTAGGCAACAAGCGGGACAGGCCTAATTCAGGCCGGGATGACCAGATGCCCCCTCAATCTCAAGAGGAGCCAAGAATGTACTTCCCCCGCCATGCCGGCGCCGTTTCGATCGCCATGGCCGCGATGCTTGCCGCAACCGGCGCCACCGCCGCGCCCGCCTCGCCTGCAAAGGGCGCCCCGGCGCTCGCCGCGCAGCACTGGGACCTGGTCGAATGGAGCGGGCGCGACCTTCCCGCGGGCAAGCCGTTGCGCCTCGACTTCGACGCCAAGAGCGGGCGTTTCTCGAGCAGCACCGGCTGCAACCGCACCGGCGGCGCATTCAAGGTCAAGGGCGGCACCATCCGGTTCGGCGACAAGAAGGGCGGTTTCGCCAGCACGCTGATGGCATGTCCGCAGCCGGCGATGGCGACCGAGCGCGCCTATGTCGACCGGCTCGGCGCGGTCACCAGCTACACGATCAAGGGCGACCGGCTGGTCCTGCGCACCGCCAAGGGCGCGACGCTGACCTATCGGGCCGTGCACAAGCCCGCCGCCGATGCGCCGCGCAAGTTCGTCTATGTCTCGGCTGAAACCCGGCCGTGCACGGGTGTCGCGCCGATGACCTGCCTGCAGGTGCGCGAGAAGGAAAGCGACCCCTGGCAGCTCCATTATTTCGGCATCGCCGGCTTCGAGCCGCAGCCGGGAATCGAATACCGCCTGCGCATCATCGAGGAGAAGGTGAAGAATCCGCCCGCCGACGCCTCGTCGATCCGCTGGACGCTCGATCAGGTGATCGAGCAGCGTGTGGTCAACCGCTGATCTGTACCGGCCGGGGCGTCGCGATGGCGCCCCGGCTGATCGCCGGGTGCGGCTAGAGGCTGGCGGCCACGCCCTCCCGCTCGTTGTCCCAGATCATGCTGATGACCTTCCAGCCGTCCGCATCCTTGTAGAGCTGGATCGAATTGATGCCGCGCCGGTCGAGATCGGCGGCGTCGGGCGAGCGGCGCGCCTCATAGATGCTCCAGACATGCGCGATGTTGCCGAAGATGTTGATCCGGCGCGCGGTCTCGATCTCGTAGAAATCATTCTCGGCGAAATAGGGGGTGGTGTCGGCGGCATAGGCGTCGCGGCCCATGATCCGGATCGCCGGCGCGCCGTTCGCTTCGACCCAGGTGCGCATCTGTCGGCTCTCGTCATGGAAGATCGCGCGCTGGCGCGACCAGTCGCGCGGCCCCGCCGGGCCTGAGATGATGTCATAGAGCTCGTCCAGCAGCTTCCCGATCTCGGCCTCGTCTGCGGTCATTCCCGTCTCTCCCTCTGCGTGCGGCGGCGTTCGCCATCGCCGGACTGTATGACCCGCTTGCCCGGTTGCCGATAGGCCGCGTGCGCCAAGCGACTCGCAATCGTCATCGCTTGCTGGCATCCGGAGCGGCGATGCGTTCCTTGCTGCTGTTCCCGCTCGCCCTGACCGCTGTGCCCGCGCTGGCGCAGGTCCGTGCCGTGCCCACCCAGCCCGCGACCGAGCGCGAGGCGCTGAGCGGGGTCGAGGTGATCCTGCTCAACGAGAGCGCCGCGCCGGTTCCGGCCGAAGGGCCGCGCCAGATCGAGGTGACCGCGGCGGACGGCACGCGGATGACGCTCGAGCGGCTGCCCGCGCCCGTGGCGACGATCACGCCCGGAGGCTTCGCCAAGGCGCGCTACGTCCCCGTCGCCTATGCCGCGCGTCCCGCACCCGCGCCCGGCCAGCTGCCGCCCGGCGTGGGCAGCGCCTATCCCGCGGATGTCCGTGCGGCCTCCGCCGCGGCAGCGAGTACCGATGGCGAGACCGAAGTGCGGCGATCGGCGGGAACCGCATCGGGCTTCCTGACCCGCTTCGCCCCGCACGAGCCGATCTATGGCGCGTTCGGGGCCGGCGATTCGGGAACGAAGCTGCAGTTCAGCTTCGCCTTCCAGCCGTTCGGTAACGACAGCGCGCTGAGCGGGTTCAAATTCGCCTACACCCAGACGATGTTCTGGCGGCTCGACCTGCCGTCGGGTCCGTTCGAGCACACCACCTATTCGCCCGAGATCTTCTACGAGAAGGCGATCGACGACAGTGCGATGTTCGGGATCGGCTGGCGGCATGATTCGAACGGCGAGGGGCCGGCGACCTCGATCGATTCGAACCGCATCTTCGCGCGCTTCACCAAGGGGTTCGAGCTGGGCGACGGCTGGCGCGCCGAAGTGACGCCGCAGGCCTGGGTCTATGTCGGCAAGCAGGGCGTCGCGCCCGATCTCGCCCGTTACTGGGGCAATGCGTCGCTGGGCATGACCCTGCTCAAGCCCGACAGCCTCAAGCTCAGCCTGAACGTGCGCGGCGATTTCGAGAGCGGGCGCGGCGCGGGGGAGCTATTCGCATCCTATCCGCTCGCCGACCTGGGCGGCGGGTTCGGCATCTATCTGTTCGGACAGGGCTTCACCGGTCATGGCGAAGCACTCGACGATTATCGCCGCCGCGACACGCACGGACGGCTGGGGATTTCGCTGACCCGCTGACTTCGAACGGGCTTGGTTCGCCCGGACCGGGGGCGCATAAGCGCCGCACATGAGGAGAGACACGATGCGCACGACGATTCTCGCTGCCTTTGCCCTGACCGCCGCGATGACCGCCGCGGTTCCCGCGTCCGCCCAGATCGCCACCGGCACCGCCGCACCCGATTTCACCACGCAGGGCGCGCTGGCCGGCAAGGAATTCACGCTCAACCTCAAGAAGCAGCTCAAAAAAGGGCCGGTCGTCCTCTATTTCTATCCGATGTCGTTCACCCCGGGGTGCAGCGCCGAGGCGCAGGCCTTTGCTGCGGCAACGCCCGAGTTCAAGGCGGCGGGCGCGACCGTGATCGGGATGGCGGCCGATCCGATCGACAAGCTCAAGGACTTCTCGACCAAGGATTGCGCGAGCAAGTTCGCGGTGGCGCAGGCGACCCCGGCGATCATCGACGGCTATGACGTCGCGCTGACGCGCAACGGCGCCAAGACCGCGATGACCAGCCGCACCAGCTTCGTCATCACGCCCGACGGCAAGGTCATCTATGCGCACAGCGAGATGAGCCCCGCGCCGCACATCCGCAACACGCTGGCGGCGGTGAAGCAATGGCGTGCGAAGCAGCGCAAATAATATGCTTATTAGCCGTGTAACGATTTCACGGGATTTTAGCAGTTAGCACCTAGACCACGCTCATCAGAGTGCGTTTGCGGGCGCGTGTTTCGGCGCCCCGATGAGCGTGGGGATGGGTTTATGACGGTGGCGAGAGCCGCTCGAGCTGCCACGGCCGACGATCCTGTCTGGCAGTTGTTCGAGCGCATCGGCACATTCCTGCACGATCAGCGGCTGGAGCCCGATCCGGCGAACTTCGCGTTCGCATGGCACCTGCTCCATGATTCCACCGGCCCGCTGGCGAAGGCGGTGGCGGCGCTGACCGATGGCGGAGTGCGGCTGACCAAGCGCGATATCGAATCGCTGGGTGTCGATTCGCCCGCGAGCGCGCGCAGCGTTCGCGAAAAGGCCGACGGGCTGGTCGCCCGCACCCAGATGCAGGTCGAGGGCTTTCAGGACATGGTCCAGGCGATGCACGACGAGACCGTCGGCTTCGGCCTCGACATCGCCCGCAGCGCCGACGCCATCCGCCGTTTCGGTGCCGGGGGCGAAGGGGCGATGTTCGACGAACTGTCGCGCGTCACCGCGACGATGCTCGAACGCGTCCACAGCGCCGAATCGCGGCTGGAGAATGCGACGCGCGAGGCAGTCGAATTGCGCGACAAGCTGGAGGAGGCGCGTGACAATGCCCGGCGCGATCCGCTGACCGAATTGCCCAATCGCCGTGCGTTCGAAGAGGCCTATGCCGAGCTGTCGGAAAAGGGGGTCGGGATTTGCGTCGCGGTGTGCGACGTCGACCATTTCAAGGGGGTCAACGACCGTTTCGGCCATGCCGTGGGCGACCGCGTGCTCAAGACCATCGCCGAGACGCTGAGGGCGAGCTGCGCGAGCCATCTCGTCGCGCGATATGGCGGCGAGGAGTTTGCAATCCTGTTCGCCGCGACCGGCCTCGACGCGGCGCGGTCGACGCTCGACAATGCCCGCGCCACCGTCGCCGCCAAGCGCTATCGACTGCGCGAGACCGATGCGCCGCTGGGCGAAATCACCTTTTCGGCGGGGCTGACTCTGGTCGCCGCCGGCGAATCCTTGGGCACCAGTGTCGGCCGTGCCGACCGCTTGCTCTATGCCGCCAAGAATGACGGGCGGAATTGCGTTCACGTCGCCTGATTGTTGGGAAAAATCACCAACTAACTTGGCGAAGTTCACCAGACTTCTCGGCAATAAAATTATAATCTCTTATAATTCAACGCGTTATTCAAACTGGCACGGACCCTGCAAATCTCTGAGCATCTCGCCGGACGGTCCGGCGGAACTGCAAAAGGGAATAAGATCATGGCTCTCCGTTTCGACTCGCTCAGCCGCTACGCCTTCTCGATGCTCGGCGCCGCTGCCTTCACCGCTTTCCTGATCGCCAACACCATCAGCATGGGCCCGGTCGCCTGATCGGCGCGGACAGAACAGGGAAACAGAACATGACACGCCATATCCTCATCATGCTCGTCTCGTTCGGCATCACCGCCGTGACGATCTTCACCACCACCGCCGTTCCGGGCTCGGGCATCGTCGCCTGAGCCCCGCGGACCCGGCCCCGCAGCGGGAAAGCCGGGAAACGTCCGGCGGGGAGATGCCGCTTCCCCGGCCAGACGACGATCCTCCCTTCGGGTTCGAGGATCCGCCCAGCGGCAAATCCCGACCGATCCCTTCGTGCCGACTGCAAACGGGTAATGCCCGTTCCTTCGACGGACGACCGTTGACGGCGTGAGTCGCCAAGCGCATGTGGCCGCCATGCGCTTCTTCTCCGACAACGCCGCGCCCGCCTGTCCCGAGGTGCTCGCGGCACTGGCGGCGGCGAATGTGCAGGACATCGCCTATGACGGCGACGCGCTGAGCCAGTCGCTCGATGCGCGCTTTTCCGAATTGTTCGAGACCGAGGTCGGCGTGTTGTGGTTGCCCACCGGCACCGCCGCCAACTGCCTTGCGCTCGCGTCCCTGTGCCCGCCCTATGGCGGCGTGGTCTGCCACCGCGAGGCGCATATCCAGGCCGACGAGGCCGGCGCGCCCGAATTCTTCACCCATGGCGCCAAATTGCTGCTGGCCGAGGGCGAGGGCGCGAAGCTGACCCCCGATGCGATCCGTGCGGTGGTCGAGCGGATCAAGCCCGGCGTCCACTGGACCCAGCCGCACGCGATCTCCATCACCAATGCCACCGAGTACGGGCTGGTCTACACGCCCGACGAGACCGCGGCGATCGGCGCGCTCGCGAAGCAGCGTGGCCTCAATTTCCATGTCGATGGCGCGCGCTTCGCCAACGCGCTGGTGCATCTGGGCTGCACGCCCGCCGATCTGACGTGGCGCGCGGGAGTCGATGCGCTGAGCTTCGGTTTCATCAAGAATGGCGGGATGGGCGCCGAGGCGCTGGTGTATTTCGGCCCCGACCTTGCCGACGCGGCGCGCGTCCGCCGCAAGCGCGCCGGGCACCTTCAGTCCAAGGGCCGTTTCCTCGCGGCGCAGTTGCACGCGATGCTCGACGGCGACCTGTGGCTGCGCAACGCGCGGGCTGCCAATGCCGGGGCCGCGCTGCTCGGCGCGGCGGCGGAAGGGCGGCTGGCGCATCCGGTCGAATCGAACGCGGTGTTCCTCAAGGTCACGCCGGCCGAGGCCGCGGCGCTGCGCGCGCAGGGCTTCGACTTTTACGACTGGTCGCCCGGCGTGGTGCGGCTGGTCGTCTCCTGGGATCAGGGCGAGGCGGCGGTGCGGCCGCTGGCCGACGCGATCGCCGCACTGAGCACAATGGAGTGATCGGCAGGCGGACGCCCAACTCCGCGCGGCTCGCGGTGCTGATCCCGTTCGCGGCGGTGACGCTGATCTGGGGATCGACCTGGATCGTCATCACCGGGCAGTTGGGTGTGGTGCCGCCGACCTGGTCGGTCACCTATCGCTTCCTAATCGCCGGGATCGCGATGCTGCTATGGGCGGTGGTGACGCGGCAGTCGCTCAAGCTCGACGCGCGCGGGATCGGGTTCGCGGCGCTGATGGGCGCGTTCCAGTTCGCGCTCAATTTCAACTTCGTCTACCGCGCGGAGATGCACGTCACCTCGGGCCTTGTCGCCGTGGTGTTCGCGCTGCTGCTGGTGCCCAATGCGGTGTTCGCGCGTATCTTCCTCGGCCAGAGGATGGGGCGGCAGCTGATCGTCGGATCGCTGATCGCGATGGCCGGCGTCGGCCTGCTGTTCCTGCACGAGCTTCGCCGCGATCCGACCGCCAGCGGCGAAATCTGGCTCGGCATCGGCCTCACCGCCCTGGGCGTGCTCTCGGCCTCGACCGCCAACATCATGCAGGCGACGAGCACGGCAAAGCGCTATCCGATGGCGACGATGCTGGGCTGGGCGATGCTGCTCGGCGCGTCGATGGACGCGACCTTCGCGTGGATCACGACCGGGCCGCCGGTGTTCGACACGCGGTTCAACTATGTCGCCGGCGTATTCTATCTCGGCATCTTCGGTTCGGCGGTGTCCTTCCCGCTCTATTTCAGCGTGCTGCGCAAGATCGGCCCGGCCAAGGCGGCCTATTCGAGCGTCATCATTCCGGTGCTGGCGATGATGCTGTCGACCCTGTTCGAGGGCTATCGCTGGTCGCTGCTCGCCGCTGCGGGCGCGTTGCTGGCGGGCGCGGGGCTGGTACTGGCGCTGAGGGCGCGCAGACCCAACCGATAGTCCGGATAGCGCGGCCGCCACCCCAGCACGCGTTGCGCCTTGCCGTTGGCGACGCGGCGGTTCTCCGAATAAAAGGCGCGCGCCGCGGGTGAGAGGTTCGCTTCCTCCAGCGGCACCAGGGGCGGCACGGGCAGCCCCAGCAGCCGGCAGCCGAAGGCAACGACGTCGCTTTGCGGCGCAGGCTCGTCATCGGCGAGATTATAGGCGCCCGGCGGCGCGTCGAGCGCGGCGATCACCCCGCTGGCGATGTCGTCGACATGCACGCGGCTGAACACCTGACCCGGCACGCCGATCCGCCGCGCCTCGCCGTTGCGGATCCGCTCGAGCGGCGAGCGGCCGGGGCCATAGATGCCGGGAAGCCGGAAGACGCGGGCGCCCAGCGCAAGCCATGCCGCATCCGCGACGGCCCGCGCGCCGCGGCGTCCGGCGCCGGTCGGTGCGCCCTCATCCACCCACGCCCCGCCGGTGTCGCCATAGACTCCGGTCGATGAGAGATAGCCGAACCATGCGCCGGTTGCCGCCAGCGCGTCGCCATAGGCGGCCAGCACCGGATCGGCCTCCCCCGGCGGGACCGAGGACAGGATATGCGTCGCCTGCGCGATCTCGAAGCGCACGCGTGACGCGTCGTCGAACGCGACATCGCCGGCGCTGCCGGTCGCCGCGATCCGCGCACCCGGCAGCCGCGCGGCGATCGCCGACGAGGCATAGCCGAGGCCGAAGACGAACAGGCGCATCAATCCTCCCCGGTCACGGGGAGGATCACGTCACTTCGCGCCATATCCGTTGTACAGCACGCCGAAGAAATCGCCCTTGTTCCACGCCGGGCGCGCATCGGCGTCGGCGATCTCGCGGGCGATGACGTAGTTCGCCTCGATGAAGCGCACGCCCTGATCCCATTTGATCTCGGGGTTGCTGATCTCGTCCGAAGGACGGTGATAGCGGGTGGCGAGGAAGCGGTTGAACGCTTCGCCGCCCGGCCCGGCCATGCCCGGCCACAGGAAGACCGAGGGGATGCCCTGCTGGACGAAGCGGTAATGGTCGGAGCGGACGAAGAAGCCCTGCTCGGGCATCGGATCCTTGCCGACGCCCACGCCGACGCTCGCGGTCGCGCGTGCGACCGTTTCGCCCAGCGTCGAGCGCGCCGCGCCGAACGCGATCATGTCCTCGAACTTGTAGGTGATCACCGGCATGTCGAGATTGACGTTGGCGACGAGGTTCGCCTTGGGCACGGTCGGATTGTGCGCGAAATAGTCGGCGCCGATCAGCCCCTTTTCCTCAGCCGTGACGGCGAGGAACATGATCGAACGGCGCGGCGGCTTGCCCGATGCCTGGAAGCGCTTGGCCTCCTCGATCAGCGAAGCGATGCCCATGGCATTGTCCATCGCGCCATTGTGGATCGTGTCGCCCTTCGCATCGGCATGGCCGACACCGACATGGTCGAGATGCGCGGAAAGCACCACGACCTCGTCCTTGAGCTTGGGGTCGCTGCCCGGGATCATTCCAGCGACGTTGCTGCTGACCACCGTCTTGCGTTCGGTCTTGAGCGCCGCGGCGAGCTTTGCCCCGCTCGCGAAAGGCGCGATTTCCGGCTTACCCGCTTCGGCCGCCTTGAGCGCTGCGGCCCAGCCCTTGTCGGCGCCGAACAGCTTCGCCGCCCCCTTGAGGCTGACCGAGGCGATGGTCGGCGTGCCCTTGGCGGGCAGATGGCCGTTGCCCTGCGCATCGGCCCAGGTCATCCGCCATTCTTCCCACACTTCGGTCAGGCGCGAGAAGGGGCGGACCTTGGCCGAACTCGGGCTTTCGAGCACGATCACGGCAGCCGCGCCCTTGCTCGCCGCGATCGCCGCCTTGTTGGCGTTGCTTCCGAAATGCGCGCGCTCCTCGCCGTCGAAGCCGCCCGGCGCGCCCGAGAAGATCGCGACGACCTTACCCTTCACATCGACGCCCTTATAGTCGTCGCGCTTATATTGCGGCGCGACGATGCCATAGCCGGCGAACACCACGCCTGCGTCGATCACGGTGCTGAGCTTCTCGGGGTTGCCGCCGGGGATATAGTCCTCGCCGAATACGAGGCTGACCGGCGCCGCGCCGCCGCGGGTCACGGTCAGCGTGCCCCTGTCGGCCGGGCGGAAGCTGAGCAGCGGGACGGGCTGAAGATAGGAACCGTCGACACCGGCGGGCTTGAGGCCGGCGGCATAGAATTGCGCGGCGACATATTGCGCGGCGATCTCATATTCGTTGGTGCCCGACTCGCGCCCCTTCATCGCGTCGCTGGCGAGGAACATGACATGGGCCTTCATCGCTGCCTGATCGGCCGGAAGCGGCGCGTTGACGAAAGCGTTGGTTTCGGCCGCGGTCGGTGCCTTGGGCGTTTCCGGCGCTGCTTTAGGCGCGGCTTCCTGGGCGGCGAGCGGGAGGGCAAGGCTGACGAGAGCAAGCGTGAGCGTCGGACGCAGCATTTAACGGTCTTCCGAATTGAACAAAGGATGCGCTGAGGCGTAGCACTACAGCTATACACCGCAACGAAATTTCGTGGTGCCGCGCGGTCGGCACCGCCTATAGGCTGGTCCCATGATCGACGCCCTTGCCGCCACGCCGCACATCGTCCGCCGCGAAGATTATCGCGCTCCCGAATGGCTGGTTCCCGAGATCGTGCTCGACTTCGATCTCGACCCTGCCGCGACGCGGGTGAAGGCGGTGCTGACGGTGACGCGCAACGGTGCGCACAATCGTCCGCTTCGCCTCGACGGCGACGGGCTCACCCCGCTTTCGGTCAAGGTCGACGGTGCGGACGCGGCCTATGAGATGGACGGTTCGACGCTGGTGATCGCGCTGTCGGGCGAACACCATGCCGTCGAGACCGAGGTCGAGATCGCGCCGGAGCGCAACACCCAGCTGATGGGACTCTATGCCTCGGGCGGCAATCTGTGCACGCAGTGCGAAGCGGAGGGGTTCCGCCGCGTCACCTTCTTCCCCGACCGGCCCGATGTGCTGAGCCGGTACCGGGTGAAGATGACCGCCGACCGTGCGCATTTCCCGGTCCTTCTGGCGAATGGCGATCCGGTGGCGTCGGGGGAAGCGCCGGACGGCAAGCACTGGGCCGAATGGCACGATCCGTTCCCCAAGCCCTGTTACCTGTTCGCGCTGGTCGCGGGCGACCTGGCCGCCAATCGCGGCACCTTCACCACGCTGTCCGGGCGCGAGGTGCAGCTCGGCATCTGGGTGCGCGAGAAGGATCTGCCCAAGACCGATCACGCGCTCCATGCGCTCAAGCTGAGCATGGCGTGGGACGAGAAGGTCTATGGCCGTGAGTACGACCTCGACGTGTTCAACATCGTCGCGGTCGACGATTTCAACTTCGGCGCGATGGAGAATAAGGGGCTGAACATCTTCAACAGCCGTTACATCCTCGCCGATCCCGACACCGCCACCGACTATGATTACGACGCGGTCGCCGCGGTGGTTGCGCACGAATATTTCCACAACTGGTCGGGCAATCGCGTCACCTGCCGTGACTGGTTCCAGCTCTCGCTCAAGGAGGGCTTCACCGTCTTCCGCGACCAGAGCTTCTCGGCGGATCAGGGTTCGGCTGCGGTCAAGCGGATCGAGGATGTGCGCGGGCTGCGCGCGGCGCAGTTCCCGGAAGATGCCGGGCCGCTGGCGCACCCGGTGCGCCCCGACGAATATCTCGAGATTTCGAACTTCTACACCGCGACCATCTACAACAAGGGCGCCGAGGTCATCCGCATGATGGCCACGATCCTGGGCCCGCAGAAGTTCCGCGCGGGGACCGACCTCTATTTCCAGCGCTTCGACGGCACCGCCGCGACGTGCGAGGATTTCGTCGCGTGCATGGAGGAGGCGAGCGGGATCGACCTCGCCCAGTTCCGCCTGTGGTATTCGCAGGCCGGCACCCCGCGCGTCAGCGCGACGCTGGAGCATGAGGCGGGCGACGGGCGCGCGCGCGTGACGATCCGTCAGACGGTGCCGCCGACCCCGGGCCAGCCCGACAAGGCGCCGATGGTGCTTCCGCTCAAGCTGCGGCTGTTCGGCGGCGAGACTGCGAAGCCGGTGGCGCCCGAGCGGCTGGTGCTGCTGGCCCACACGGAGACGGAGATCGCGTTCGAGGGCGTCATCGAGCGCCCGGTGCTGTCGATCAACCGCGGCTTCTCTGCCCCGGTGATCGTCGACACCAACCGCAGCGCCGCCGATCTCGCCTTCCTCTCTGCCCATGACGACGATCCGTTCGCGCGGTACGAGGCGATGCAGCAGCTGATGCTCGACACATTGGTCGCGGCGGTGACGCAGGGCCGCGCCGATCATGGCCCGGTGATCGAGGCGGTGGCCAACACGCTCGGCGATCCCGCGCTCGACCGCGCGTTCGTGGCGGAAGCGGTGCTGCTGCCGTCGGACAGCTTCATCGGCGACCAGCTGCCGGTGGTCGATCCCGAGCTGATCTTCCAGAAGCGCGAGGCGCTGCGCCGCGATCTCGGCAAGGCGCTCGAGCAGCAATGGCGCGACGCGCACGACGCGGTGAAGGCGAGCCGCTTCGAATACTCCCCGGCGGGCAAGGGCGCGCGGCGGCTGCGCACTGTATCGCTCGGCTATATCAACGCGAGCGGCGCGGCGGACGGGCCCGACCTTGCCTTCGGCCAGTTCGAGGGTGCCGACAATATGACCGACCGTCAGGGCGCGCTGATGACGCTGGTGAACAGCAGGTCGGACAAGCGCATCGCTGCGCTCGACATCTTCTACAACCGCTATGCCGACAATGCGCTGGTGCTCGACAAATGGTTCCAGACGCAGGCGCTGGCCACGCGCGAGGATACCGCGGAAGCGGTCGAGGAACTGGCGAAGCATCGCGACTTCACCCTCGCCAATCCCAACCGGGCGCGCGCGCTGGTCGGCGCGTTCGCGATCAACCAGCGTGCGTTCCATTCGGGTGAGGGGCGCGGCTATCGCTTCGTTGCCGACCAGCTGATCGCGCTCGATAAATTGAACCCCCAGACGGCGGCGAAACTGGTCCCGCCGCTTGGCCGCTGGAAGCGCTTCGACGAGACGCGCGCGGCGCGGATGCGTGCCGAACTTGCGCGCATCCTCGCCACGCCCGGCCTGAGCAAGGACATGACCGAGCAGGTCGGCAAGAGCCTCGAAGACTGAGCCGCGTGCTTCAGAAACGCTGCGTCGCGGCCGCTGCGTTCAGGAAGCCGTTGACCTGCCGCGTGGTGACCTGCCTGCGGTTGTTCGCAGCGTTCGCATCGTTGTTGCACGGGCGGCTGTCGATCGCGATGTCCGGGTCGTAGCCGATCTGGACATCGACGGTGCCGCCGAACTCGAACGTGTCGAACGCGTTGGGAATCACCGGCGAGGTGAAGGACAACATGCGTCCGCCCGCCGCAGCGCGTTCGGGCAGGGGCCGGGTGGCGGTGAATTCGCGACCGGTATTGCCGTTACGGACCTTCAGCGAGACATTCTGCTGGTTGGGCCCCGAGCTCCAGGCGCTGCGGCCCTGATTGACCACTTCGAACGCGACGACGATCCGCTCCTTGCTCCCACCGACCTTGGTCAGCGTGATCGAGGTGATCGCCGGATCGACCCGGCACCCCGCCGCTGGCGTCAGAAGCGGCCTGGGCGTGAAGCGCGGTTGCGGCGTGAGCTGCGTTTTCGGCTGGATCTGGGGAGCGGCGGCCGCGCCGAGAACGATGGCGGCGGCAAGGACGAGCGTCGAGCGATGCATGGCAAATCCCTCCTTCGACTGAAAGCCGGCCGGGAACGCCACTGGGTCGGAGCGATGTGCGCTCCTTACCACAATGCGCGGGCCAACACCCGCGCATTGTGGGGCTGGTCTCAGGCCATCACATTGCGGCCGCGCCGCACGGTCGCGCTATGCCCGATGCTGGCGGCGGGGGTGCGGGTCCGCACGGTATCGACGAACATCCAGTCGTTGCGTACCGCATCGGGAGTCAGCGTCAGCGCCATATAGCCGCGGCGCGAGGTGTCGCACCATTTGAGCTCGGCATTGGTCTCGACCAGCGCGCGGGCGATGACCTTGGGGTCCGCCGCGGTCGAGCTTTCATAGCCGGGCGAGGTCACCGCATGGCCGGCGAACTCGACCCCGGCGGGCCTGCCGTCCTGCGCAAGGTCATAGGCCCAGGCGTTATGGCTGTCCCCGGCAATGACGACGAGATTGGCGTTGGCGGCCTGTGCGGCCTTGAGGAACCGCGCGCGCGCCGCCGGATAGCCGCCCCAGTTGTCGAGATTCATCGGCAGACCCAGCGACGCGAGCGTGACCCCCGACTGGACATAGCGCTTCGCCATGTCCGGGGCGTCGGGCTTGAGCCACTCCATCGCCTGTTTCGGGGTTACCGACTTGCCCATGATCGTGCCGAAGCCGGTCACCTGCCAGCGCGTGCCCGCCTTCACCGATCGCTTGAGCGCGGCGCCGATCCACGCTTCCTGCTCCGATCCCATCATCGTCGCCGCCGGATCCTGCCATGCGCCGTCGCGGAACGCCTTCAGCGCCGCGACCGGATCGGCTTCCCTGAAGAAGGGGGCGGAGGACCAGGGCTTGGAGCGGCCGATCAGGCGGGTCTCGGTGCGGAACAAGGTCGCGAGCGTGCCGATCTCATAGGTCTTCCACGGCTCGTCGGAGACCGGCATCCATTCGCGCCACGCCTGAATCGCGGCGGCGCGGCGCACGCTCCAGTCGCCTTCCTTGTCGGGCGAGTGGTTCTGCGCGCCGCCTTCCCAGCTGTCGTTCGCGGACTCGTGATCGTCGATCTGGATCACCATCGCCTTGGCGGCGTGCAGCGCCTGCAGGTCGGGGTCGGTGCGGTAGCTGGCGTAGCGCAGGCGATAATCGGCGAGGTGGACGATCTCGGTCGCCGGAAGCGGCAGGCGCTTGTCGACCACCTGGTCGAGCGCCGGATAATTTCCGTGCGGATATTCGTAGATATAGTCGCCCAGATGCACGGCGAGATCGATGTCCTCGCGCGCCGCGGCATGGGCATAGGCGTTGAAATAGCCGAAGCCGAGGTTGGAGCAGGAGAAAACCGCGATGCCGAAGCGCGCCGCCGGTCCCTGCGGCAGCGTCCGCGTCCGTCCCACCGGCGAGCGGGTGCCGTCGGGCGCGATGAAGCGGTAATGATAGCGCGTGCCGGGCTTGAGGCCCGTGACGGCGATCTTGGTCGTCCAGTCGCGCCACGGACCGGTGATCGCCTCGCCGCCCGCGACGACCCTGGCGAAATCGGCGCTTTCGGAGACCTCGACCCTGAGCCTCGCCGACTCGCCCTTGCCGACATAGCGGGTCCAGAACAGCATCGAATCCGGACCCGGCTCGCCGCTCGCCACGCTGTGAGTGAAGCCGTCGACGATCCAGTTCGGCCCCTGCGCGAAACCGGGGATGGCATAGGCGCCGAGGCCGAGCGTGCCGGTGAGGATCAACGAACGGCGATCGATACGGATAGTCATGGCTGGTCTCCCTCCCCGCGTCACTGGCCCGCTCATATGGCTGGTTCGTGACAGTCGATCCTGACAGGTCTAGAGCTTGCCGCAACCGATTGGTTTCCGGAGTTACCGATGCGCAAAACCGCCCTCGCCGTGCTGCTTCTCGCCACCGCCGCCTGCAATCAGGCGCCGCCCGCGGGGAACGACACCGCCGCCGCCGAAAGCTACGACCTCGCTGCACAAAAGGCGAAACTCGCGGTGATCGACATGAAGCCCGACACCAGCTTCCTCACCGACGAGGAGCGGCAGGTGGTCAATCTGCTGATCCAGGCGTCGGAGCAGATGTCGCTGATCTATCGCGCGCAACGCGACGCCAACTGGAAGCAGACACGCGCGGCGATCGAGAAGGACGGCGATGCGCTGCGGCTCGAAATGTACGACCGCTATTACGGCCCATGGGACGATCTCGCCGAGAACCGCCCCTTCTTCGGCACTGGCAAGATGCCGGAGGGCGCAGGCTTCTACCCCGCCGATCTGACGCGCGAGGAATTCGACGCCTATCTCGCCAAGAACCCGGGCGAGAAGGCCGCGCTGAACAGCCCGTACACCGTCGTCGTGCGCGACGGCGCGAAGCTGAAGGCGATTCCCTATTCGGTCGCCTACAAGACCGAGCTGACGCAGGCGGCGAAGCTGCTCGATCAGGCTGCGGCGATCACCACCAACGCCAGCCTGAAGAAGTTCCTGACCCTGCGCGCCAAGGCGTTCCTGACCGACGATTATTTCGCGTCGGAGCTGGCGTGGATGGACCTCGAGGGCACCCCGATCGAGGTCGCGATCGGGCCGTATGAGGTCTATACCGACCGGCTCCACGGGCAGAAGACCGCGTTCGAGAGTTTCGTGACGCTGAAGGATCCCGCCGAGTCCGCCGCGCTCGCCAAGTACAAGCGCTATTTGCGCGACATGGAGGCGAACCTGCCGGTCGAGGCGAAGTACAAGAATTTCCAGCGCGGCTTCGAATCGCCGATCGCGGTGGCCGAGCAGATCCGCGGCGGCGGCGACAATGTCCCGGGCGTGCAGACCATTGCCTTCAACCTGCCCAATGACGAGCGGGTGCGCGAGGCAAAGGGCGCGAAGAAGGTGATCCTCTCCAACGTGCTGGGCGCCAAATATGAGCGCATCCTCAGCCCCATGGCGCCTTTGGTGCTGGTGCCCGATCAGGCGAAGCTGGTCGTCAAGAAGTACATGCAGCTCGAAACGCTGTTCCATGAGCTGTCGCACAGCCTTGGGCCGGGTACGATCGTCGTGAACGGGCAGAAGACTACGGTAAGCGAGGCGCTCAAGGATCAGGCTTCCGGCCTTGAAGAGGCCAAGGCCGATGTCATGGGCGCGTGGAACATCCTGTTCATGATGCAGAAGGGCGAACTGCCGGCGGCGGAGAAGTCGCAGCTCTTCGCAACCTATCTCACCGGCACCTTCCGCGCGATGCGCTTCGGGATCGAGGAGGCGCACGGCCAGGGCGCGGCGATGCAATATGGCTATCTCAAAGCCAAGGGCGCGTTCGTCTGGGATGCCAAGGCCGGGCGCTATCGCATCGACGATGCCCGGTTCGAGCTGGGCTTGCGCGACCTGCTGCGCGACATGATCGTGCTGCAGGGCAATGGCGACTATGACGGCGTCAAGGCGTTCATGGCGAAATGGGCCGTGCTCGACGACAATGCCCGCACCGTGATCGCATCGATGAAGGCGATTCCGGTCGATATCGTGCCCGTATACCCGAACAAGGTGTGAGCATTACGAAGGCGCCGCGCTGGCTGATCCTGCTCGTCGTCGCGCTGGCGGCGCGCGCGATCACGTTCGGCAACCCGATCCTGCATGTCGACGAGGAGTTCTACTTCGTCACCGCGCGGGCGATGCTCGACGGCGCGATGCCGTTCGTCGATATATGGGATCGCAAGCCGGTCGGGCTGTTCCTGATCTACGCCCCCGCCGCGGCGCTGGGTTATCCGGCGGGGATCTGGGCCTATCAGGCGCTTGCCCTGGCGTGCCTCTTCGCGACCGCGATACTGGCCGCGCGGCTGGCCGACCGGGCGGGCTGGAGCCGCGGGGCGCTCGCGGCGGGGATTGCCGTCATCCTCTGGCCCAACCTGATCGACGGACAGGGCGGGCAGGCGCCCATCTTCTACAATCTGCTGACGATCATGGCCGCGACGCTGATCGTGCGCGGCGAGCGCGAGGCGTCCGCCGCACGGCGTTTCGCGGGCGGATTCGCGGCGATGGCGCTCATCGGGATCGCGTTGCAGGTCAAATATGCCGCGGTATTCGAGGGGCTGTTCTTCGGTCTGTGGCTGCTGTGGCGCGAATGGCGGGCCGGGCGCGGGCCGATGCGGGTGGCGCTGACCGCGGTGCCGCTGGCCGCCGTCGCGCTATTGCCGACGCTGGCGGCGTGGGCGGTCTATGCCGCGCAGGGGCAAAGCGAGGCGTGGCTCTACGCCAACTTCCTGTCGATCCTCGACCGCAATCCCGATCCGGCGCTCGAGCAGATCGGCAACCTCGCCACCATCGTGCTGATCCTCTCGCCGTTGCTGGCTGCCGCGGCGCTGAGCTGGCGGCAGCGCGGCGGCTCGGACGCTGTCGCGTTCCTGTTCGCATGGGCGCTGGCGGCGGTGGGCGGCCTGCTCGTCTTCGGCTCCTATTTCGAACATTATGCGCTGCCGCTGATCCCGCCACTGGCGATCTGCGCCGCGGCGTTCCTCGGCACGCATCGCCGCTTCGCGCTGTGGATGCTGGTGATCGCCTTTGCCGGCGGACAGGTGCTGCTCTTCGCCAAGCGAGCGACTCGCGGCACGCCGGGCGAGATCGCGGCGATCGCACGGACGATCGGCACCGGGTCGGGCTGCCTGCACGTCTATTCGGGCTCGACGATGCTCTACCCGATGACGCGGCGATGCGCGGTCACGCGCTGGGTCTTTCCAAGCCATCTCAGCCGCACGCGCGAGCGCGGCGCGATCGGGGTCGATCAGCAGGCGGAGATCGACCGCATCCTCGGCGTGCGTCCCGAATGGGTGGTGATGCGCAAACCCTATCGCGGCGAGCGGCCGGAAATCCGCCAGCGCATGATCGATGGAGTGCGGAACGGCGGCTACCGTCAGGTCGCGGTCATGCCGCTCGGCAACGAGCGCTATACCCTCTGGCGCCGGGCGACGCCGCCGGCACGCTCGGCGATCAGCTCCGAATAGAGCTCGACCAGCGCGATGGCATGGTCGCGGTCGGACAATACCTGTCCCGCCGCGTGCCGCGCGGCGGCGCGCAGGATCGGCTGATCGCGCGCGAACAACCGCCGGATCGCCGCCGCGGCCGATTTCGAATCGCCGCCCTGATAGGTCTCGGCGAACAGCGGGTCCGCCACTTCGGCACAGCCGCCGTCATTGGGCACGATCAGCGGCAGGCCCGAGGCGAGCGCCTCCGACGCGACCAGTCCGAACGGCTCCTGGTCCGACCCGTGGATCAGCGCGTCGGCGCTGGCGAGGATGCGGCTGAAGCGCTCGCGGTCATAGACCGGGCGGAACAGCCGGATATGCGTGTTGCCTGCGATCTGGCGCTCGAGCTGGGCGCGCTGCATTCCGTCGCCCAGCAGCATGAGGCCGACGGGCATCTTCGCGCCTGCGCGCTCGACCGCGTCGATCACCACCGGCCAGCGCTTCTCGCGATGGTGGCGGCCAAGCCCGATCAGCAGATGCCCCTCGGGTGGAAGATCGAGCTGGGCGAGCATCGATGCGCGCAGCTCCTCATCGCGCAACGCGGGCGAGAAATGGTTGCGGTCGATCCCCAGCGGCATCGCCGCGTCGACATGGATGCCGCGGCGGCGATAGCGTTTGGCCAATGCCGGGCCGTTGGTCACGAACGCGTCGAACCCGTCGAGAAACTTGTTCATGTAGCGCGTGTACCAGCCGAACATCTGCTCGATGCGGTCGGGGTTGGCGAAGGGCGCGAGCCAGCGTTGCGGATAGGCGCCGATATTGTCGTTGTGCGCGAAGAACACCTTGAGCGCGTCGCCCTGCCAACGGCTCAGCGCCCAGGCCGGGCGCCAGGGCGAGCTGTTCTCGACCACATCGGGCTTAAGCTGGTCGAGCAGCCGCAGGACCGGCGCGGTGTCCTTGAACAGCCAATAATTGCGGTCGAGGATCAGCGGTGGCGCCTTGACCCAATAGATGCGCCCGCCATCGGGGCGGTCCTCGATCCGGTCCTCGTCGAACGGGGCGATGACGATCAGCTCATGACCGAGTTCGGCCAGGATGCGCATCTTGCGGTCGAGATAGGTGCGCACGCCTCCGCCGGTCGGGGAGTAATATTCGTTGACGTCGACGATGCGCACCGCCCGCCTCAATCGTTCGGATCATAGGGCGCGAAGCCCGACAGGCCGCGCAGATACTGCGCCTGGATCGTCACGCGGGTGACCCCGCCGCCCACGTTGATCGCCGCTTCCTGCAGCTTGGGGCGGCTGCGGCCGAGCTTGCGGTTGCTCGGGAAACCGGCGCCGTCCTTCCAGAAGTTGAACTTGTTCTTGCCGTCGCGGTCGTGGGTGAAGAGCAGCGCGTAGCGGCCGGCGCGCGGCGCCTTGATGCACAGCACGACGCTGCCCGTCGCCGGGGTCTGCGCCCAGATGCGGTGGAAGAACTTGCCTTCGCGCTTGAGGTCGCGGTCGTCCTTGAGGAAATCGTCCTCATTCGCCGGATAGAGCTCGAGCTTGAGCCGGCCCGAGCGATCCTTGAGTCCGGTCACGTTGACGCGGATCGCCGCGCCCGCGCCGCCATTGCACGCGGCCGCATCCTCGCCGAGCACCGGCTGCGCCCGGACGGGCGCGGTGGAAGCGGCAAGGGTGAGGAGAAGCGGAACGGCGAGATAGCGAACGGTCATATTTCCTTCCTGATCAGCCCCAGCAACCCAAAGCCGGCGAACAGCACGACATGAACCAGCAGGGTGAGCGCCGCGGTAAAGGCGAGCAGCTCCGACAGGGCTTGTCCCTGCCCGATCAGTATGATCGCGAAATTGGCGAAAAGAAGATCCTTGTTGGGCACGAACGGCAGGCGCGACACCAGCATGCGCGCCGCGGCGAGGATCAGCCACATGCCGATCGACACGTCGGGCATCGCGAAATGCCAGGCACAGGCGATCAGCATCGAGCCCAGCACCAGGCGCAGCGCGTGGATGCCGAATACCCACCACAGCGTGGCGCGCGGGAGCGAGAAGACACGCTTGGAAAAGATCAGGAAGGGCAGCGACATCGCCACCATGATCCCGATCGAAACCAGCGCGGTGTTGAACTGGGCCGGGGTCAGCAGTTCCGTGGCGAGCGGGAGCGCGAGCGCGAGCATCGCCAGCGTGATCGCATTGCCAGCGATCGCCGAGAGGATCGACACGTCCTTCACCGCGCCGAACGGAGCCGCCACCATCTGCGTGCGCTGGCGCGCCCAGGCATAGAAATAGGCTTCGCCCGAATAGCCGAGCACGACTTCGTTCGCGATTCGCTTGCGGTGCAGCGCGACCATGCCCGAAGGCGGAATCTGCCACAGCCGGCGGAAGATGACATAGTCGAAGGTCGGCGGGCCGAGATAGAAGAGCGCGAAGAAGAGGTAGAAGACCCAGCTGCTCGGCGCCATCTGCGACAGACCGGCCAGCCCCTTGTCGAACAGCTCGTGCGCAAGGCCCGCGATCATCAGCAGCGACAGCAGCGCGCCGAGCAGCGCCGGCCAGCGCCGCCTGATCTTCTCGATCGGTTCCAGCCCGGCAAGATCGGGGGCCGCAAGGCCTGCGGTAGCCGCGATCGGGGCGGGATTTGCGACAGACGTGTTCATTGAAGCTTCCGCTCCCGGTGGTTCAACATAGGCCAAACTGGTGCCCTTCTCCGGAAGCGTAACGTTTTTGGCGCGCCTTTAGCTGCATCGAAGCTGAACCGCAGATGACAGCGACACGCACCTGCCCCTGACAGCAAAATACGGTTTCTTCCGGGAGTGATTTGGGCTTTAGCTGGGCAGCCTTCAACCCCGCCGGGATCACCGTGCCCGATCAAACCCCCGCCGCAGCGCATATCCTGAGCTTCGCGCAGACGCTGAAAGGCGGCGGAGTCGAGCGCGCGCTGCTGCGGATGGCCGATGGCTGGGCCCGCGCCGGACGGCGGGTGACGCTGGTGATCGGCGACACCGGCGGCGCGCTGGCGCACGAGATTCCGCCGGGCGTGGAGGTGCGCGAACTTGGCAGCACCGCCTATCGCGCGCTGTTCGGTCTGCACGCCATCGTGCGCGAGCTGGCGCCCGACATCGTCTTCTGCCCCGGCAATCATTATACCGGCGCCGCCTTCTGGCTGCACGCGCGGCTGGGCAAGGCGTGCCCGCCGATCGTGGGCAAGGTCTCCAACGCGCTGGTCCGCCCCGATCTGCCGCGCGGTGCGGGCATCGGCTATCGTCGCTGGCTGCGCATGCACCCGCGTTTCCTCGACGCAGTGGTGGCGATGACCCCGGCGATGGCGGGCGAAGCGGTCGGCGCGATGGGACTGTCGCCCGCGCAGGTCCATGTTATCCCCAATCCGCCGGCACGGTCGATCCCCGGCGCGGCCGCGCCGGCGTTGCCCGAGGGGCGCTTTCTGCTCGGCGTCGGCCGGCTTGCACCCCAGAAGCGCTGGGAGCGGTTGATCGCGGCGATTCCGCGCCTTCACGACCCCGAGGTCAAGCTGGTGATTCTGGGCGAGGGGGAGGAACGCGCTGCGCTCGAGCGGCTGGTCGAGCGGTCGGGGCTGGAGGATCGCGTTTCGATGCCGGGCCACGCACCCGATCCGTTGCCCGCCATCGCGCGTGCGGCGGCGGTGGTGCTGACCAGCGAGTTCGAAGGCGTACCCGGCGTCCTGCGCGAGGCCATCGCCGCGGGCACGCCTGCCGTCGCCACCGATTCGAGCGTGGCGATCCATGAGCTGATCGATTCGCCCGAGCGCGGCACGATCGTTCCTCCGGGGGATCGCGCACGGCTGGTCGGGGCGCTCAACTACTGGCTGACGCCGGGCCGTCAGCGTCCCGAACCGCGGCCCGAGACGGGCCCCGATCCCGTGCAGACCTATCTCGACCTGTTCGACCACCTTGCCGCTCAGCGCGGGCGGTAGCTCAACCCGATCCAGAAGGTCCGCGGCGTGGCGCGTTCGACGATGCCGTTGCCGGTGATCGCGGTCTCGACCCGCGTGTCGGTCAGGTTCTCGCCGCGGGCTTCGATGGCCAGGCTCGCCGTCACCGGAATCGCGACTCGCGCGTCGAGCGTGACGGCATCGGCCAGTTCGCGCGCGTTCTGGTCGTCTTCGAACTGCTTGTCCGTATAGCGGCCCGTGATCGCAACCGATGCGCGATTGCCGGTCCAGCCGAGATTCACCGATCCCTGATGCCGCGCCACCTGTGCCGGGCGCATGCCGTCGAGCGCGGCCGCCGCGCCGGCGGCCTCGACCCGGGCATCGGTGAGCGCCCAGGACGCACCGGCGCGCCATGGTCCGGACCGCCAGCGCAGATCGACCTCCGCGCCCCTGGCGACGATCGCGTCGAGATTGAGCCGCTGGCGATACGCCCCGCCCGCCGCGACGAAGCCGACGCCGGGGAAGGTGCCGGGTCCGGTCCCGAGCGTGACATTGCCGATCGCGCCGCGCAGGCGGTTCCAATAGCCGGTGACGCTCAGGGTTAGCGTGGGGGTGGGGGTCAGGTCGATACCCGCCTCCGCGCCCGCCAGCCGCTCGGGATCGAGCAGCGGGTTGGAGGCAGTGGCGTCGGCACCCGCGCGGAACGGACGGTAGAGTTCGTTGAGCATCGGCAGCCGCCAGCCACTATAGGCGGCGGCGCGGATCGACACCGCGGGCGCAAGTTTCGCCGCCGCGCCGACCCGGCCGCTCGCTTCCCAACCGTTGCGGTCGGCGAAGTGTGCATCGGTGAGTGCCGCGCCACCGGCCAGCGGCGCCTCGAACAGCGAACCGTTGGCGATGGTCCAGCGATCGACGCGCCCGCCGGCGCTCAATGTCAGCGGCCCGCGTTCGAGGCTCAGGTCGGCGAACAACCCGCCGGTCAGCGTCTCGCCGCCCGCGCTGCGCCGCCGCGTCGGGCTGCCCGCGACATAGGTATAGAGCTCGCGCGTGCGTCCCGCGGTGTGGCGCAGGTCGCCGCCGAGGCGAAGCGTCGCGCCGCCGCCGACCGGCGGTTCGATCTCGATCCGCGCGCCCGCACCAGTTGCCGGGACGTGCTGGTCGAGCGTGGGCGAGGCGGTCGTTCTGCCCGCGCCGACGCTGGCGAACCCGCTCGAGAAATCGCGATGCTGGAGATAGGCGAGCGCCGACCAGCGCCAGTTGCCGCGCCCGACCAGCCGCACGCTGGCGTCCGCGCCCTGGCTGGTCATCGCCGTGAAATCGGTGCCGCGGTCGCGCTCGTCGCTGAAGCCGGACAGGTTGGCCTGCAATTCGACGGCTTCGCCCACCGGAAACACCGACCGCAGCGCAAGGCTGGCCTGACGATAGGGCGCCGCGCGATCCGCGGGACCGCGATCCTCCGCGACGATCGGTACGAAGCCATCGCCGCGCGCGAACTGCCCGGCGAGCGTCAGCGATCCCGCGCCCAGCTTCGCGCCGCCGGTGGCGACCAGATCGATCGATTCGCGGCTGCCGTAGAAACCGGTCAGCGCCAGCGGACCGAGCGTTGCCGCATCGGCGCTGGTCAGTTCGATCGTTCCGGCAAGCGCACCCGCGCCATGATAGCCGCTACCCCCGCCACGGGTGATCCGCACCGACGCCAGCCGTTCGGGCAGATAGGCGGGGAAGGGCACCCAGCCGCCGAACGGGTCGGCCTGCGGCACGCCGTCGAGCAGCAGCAACGCCCGGCTCGACGCGTTACCGCCCAGCCCACGCAGGGTAATGCCCTGCGCGGTCGGATGCGCCGAACGCGAATCGGCGCGGCGGAACTGCGCGGCACCGGCGGCGTCGCGCAGCGCGTCCTCCAGCCGTCCGCTCGCCGATTCGGTCAGCCGCTCGCGGTCGATCTCGGCGACGGCATAGGCGGCCTCGCCCGGCGGCGCGTCGAGCCCGCGCCCGGTGACCACGATTTCCTGGGCGATGGCGGGCAGAGGAAGGATGAGCAGGGCCAGGCCGGCCCTCATTCGGGTTTGGCCCGATCCGGATGGGCGGCGGCGAACGGCTCGAGCGCGGACGCAGCGGCATCGGCCGCGACCAGCTTCGGATAGGCGTCGAGCGGCAGCTCGAACCGGCGCGCATTGTACATCTGCGGCACCAGCAGCACATCGCTGACATCGGGGGCGTCGCCGCCCAGGAACGGGCCATCGCCCGCCAGCGCCTCCAGCGCCGCGAAGCCTTCGGCGACCCAGTGGCGATACCAGTCCGCCTTGGCCGCTTCGTCCGCGCCGAACTGGGTTTCGAGACGCTTGAGGATGCGCAGATTGTTCACCGGGTGGATGTCCGCCGCGATCAGCAACGCGCGCGCCATCGCGTCGGCGCGGGCGAGCGGGTCGGCCGGGAGCAGCCGCGGCTCGGGATGAGTTGCGTCGAGCCATTCGATGATCGCCAGGCTCTGCGTCAGCATGCGCCCGTTCCCGATGTCGAGCGCGGGGACGAATCCCTGCGGGTTGCGCGCGATATGCTCGGCCGAGCGCTGCTCGCCCTTCACCAGATGCACCTCGCGGCGCTCATACGCGACGCCCTTGAGGTTGAGCGCGATCCGCACGCGATAGGCGGCGGACGAACGGAAATAATCGTAGAGGATCATGCGGATTTCCGGGGAACGGCACGGCGCGCGCGCGGCCTTGGCGGTGGAGGGGCAGAGTCCGGCTCGGGCTCCGCGCCGATCCCGGCGGCGACCGCCTGCTCCGACTTGCGCTCGAGCGCGACCTTGATCATCGCCACGATCGGATCGGCCAGCGCGAGGCCGAGGAAGCCGAACAGCGTGCTCGCCAGGATCTGCGACGAGACCGTGAGCGCCGGCGGCATGTCCACCGTGTGCTTGGCGATCAGCGGGAGCAGAACATAGCCGTCGAAATTCTGGACGACGAAATAGATGACGATCGCCCATAAGCCCTGTTCCGGCCCGGCGCTGAAGCCGACCGCGACCATCAGCACGCCCGAAATGAACGCGCCGATATTGGGAATAAAGGCGAGCATCCCGGTGATGATGCCGAGCAGCAATGCCATCGGCACCCCGGCGATCGACAGCAGGATCCAGGTCAGCACGCCCTCGAACACCATGCCGGCAAGCCGCCCGGCCAGCAGCACGCGCATCGTCCGCGCCATCCGCGCGAGGGTGATCGCGAACTGGTCGCGCGACTGCATCGGCACCATCCACTGCAGCCCGCGCTCATAGATGCGCGGCTCCATCGCCACGAACAGCCCGATGATGAGGACAAGGAAGAAACTCGCGACCGCACCCACCGCGCCGCCGATGAACGAGGTGACGCGCCCGACGCTGCCCAGTGCCTGCTGGGCGAAGTCCTTGAGGTCGGCGGCGCCGGGCATGATGCCCAGCTCGGTCAGCCAGCCGCTGATTCGGATCGCCTGCGCTTCCAGCGTCTGGCGCAGCTGTTCGGCCTGCGCGGCGATCTCGACTCCGGTGAGGTAGATCACCCCGCCGACAAAGGAGAATACCAGCAGCAGCACGATCAGTAGCGCGAACCAGCGCGGGATCGGCAGAACCTTGCGGATCAGGCGCGCGCCGCCGTCGAGCATCGACGCGACGACGAGGCCGGCGAAGATCAGCAGCAGCGGCTGGATCAGCAGCACCACCAGCGCGGTGGCAATGGCGAGTCCGAACCACACCGATGCCTTGCGCAGCTCGGCGCGCATCACCGGATCGCGCATCTCGTTGGGGCCGGGTTCGCGAACGATCGAGACGTTGTCCTTGCTCATGCCAGGTTACTCCGCGGGACGTTCGGGATGGAGCGAGCTGCCCGCGCGGCCCGAGCGGAACGATCCCGCCCAGCTCAGCGGGTTCCAGCTTGCGCTGCCGTCGAGGCTGAAGGTGATGAACTCGGCGCGCCCGCCGATATTCTCGACCGGCACCGCGCCGCCCAGGCCGCCCTGGTCGAGGGTCATGCGGCTGTCGGCGCTGTTGTCGCGATTGTCGCCCATCAGCCAGACATGGCCGGCGGGAATCCGGATCGGGCCGAAATTGTCGGCGCCGGTCACCGCCAGATCGATCGTGTCGTAGCTGGCGTCCTCGGGCAGGGTCTCGCGCACGATCGGAACCCTGCAGAACTGCTTGCCCGAAGCATCCCGCACCACGCGCCCTTCATAGAGGTTGCGCTCCTCCGGCGGCGTGTCGAGGCCGCAGCGGGTGTTGGCGTCGACCGGGATCAGCCGGTCGCCCTGCCGCGTCCGCGTCACCTGACGACCATTGATATAGAGAAGGCCGCCATGCATCTCGATCAGGTCGCCGGGCAGTCCGATCACGCGCTTGATATAGTCGGTGCGCGCGTCGGGCGGAGTGACGATGACGATGTCGCCGCGCTTGGGCACGCTCCCGAACAGCCGTCCCTTGATGAACGGCAGGATGTGGAAGGTCGGGGTGACGTAGGAATAGCCATAGGGATATTTGGTCACCACCAGCCGGTCGCCGATCAGCAGCGACGGCATCATCGATTCGGACGGGATGTAGAAAGGCTTGGCGATCAGGCTGTGGAACCCGAGCACGGCGACGACCAGCCAGAAGATACCCTTGATCTCGCCCCACCAGTCGGTGCTGCGCGCCTTCGTCTCCGTTCCCGCCTCATTCTCCGCCGTCAACGCCAACTCCTCGGCCATATTCACTCCGCCGGCAGCGCTTCGATCACCACCAGCGCCTGCGCCCAGGGGTGATCGTCCGTCAGCGTCAGATGCACCTTTGCGACGTGACCCGCCGGAGTCATGGCGTCAAGCCGTGCCTTGGCGCCGCCGGTCAGCGCCAGCGTCGGCGCGCCCGACGGCGCGTTGACCACGCCGATGTCGCGCATGAACACCCCGGCCTTGAACCCGGTGCCGACCGCCTTGGAGAAGGCCTCCTTGGCGGCGAAGCGCTTGGCCAGTGTCGCGGCATAGTTGAGCGGGCGTTTGGCCGCCTTGCGCAGTTCGACATCGGTGAAGACGCGATTCTCGAAGCGCATCCCGAACCGGTCGAGCGTCGACTGGATCCGCTCGATATTGCAAAGGTCGGAGCCGATACCGATGATCACCGCGCTGCATCCATCAGATCACGCATCCGCTTCACCACCGGGGCCAGGCCGTCGAAGATCGCCTCGCCGATCAGGAAATGGCCGATATTGAGTTCGGCGAGCTGCGGGATCGCCGCGATCGGCACGACATTGTCGAAGGTCAGGCCGTGCCCGGCATGAACCTCGATCCCGTTCTTCGCGGCGAGGGCGGCGGCGTCGGCGATGCGGCGCAGCTCGGCGGTCTGCGCCTCGCCCTCCAGCTCGCAATAGCGGCCGGTGTGCAGCTCGACCACCGGCGCGCCGAGCCGCAGCGCGGCCTCGATCTGCGCGGGATCGGGCTCGATGAACAGCGAGACGCGGATATTGGCGTTGCGCAACTCGGTCACCATCGGCGCGAGCAGATTGTGCTGCCCGCGGGCGTCGAGCCCGCCCTCGGTCGTGCGCTCCTCGCGCTTCTCGGGGACGATGCATGCGGCGTGCGGCTTGTGGCGCAGCGCGATGCCCAGCATCTCCTCGGTCGCCGCCATTTCGAGGTTCAACGGCACCGGAAGCTCGGCCGAAAGCCGGGCGATATCGTCGTCGGTGATGTGCCGCCGGTCCTCGCGCAGATGCGCGGTGATGCCGTCGGCCCCGGCCTCGGCAGCCAGCAGCGCCGCGCGGACGGGGTCGGGATAGCCGCTGCCGCGCGCGTTCCGCACGGTCGCGACATGGTCGATGTTCACGCCGAGTCGGAGATGCCCCATCATGCCTCCACCCGGCTCCCCGGCTTGATCGCGGGAATCGCCGCCAGTTCGGGCGGCAGCGAATCGGCTTCGTAGCTCGGCACGTCGAGCCGGATCAGCGGGAAGAAGGGAACGCCGAGGTCGGCGGTGCCGTTCGAACGGTCGACCAGCGAAGCGGCCGCGATCACCTCCCCGCCGGCCTCCGCGATCGCCTTGATCGCCTCTCGCGAGGAAAGGCCGGTGGTGACGACGTCTTCCATCATCAGCACCTTCTGTCCCGGCGAGAGGCGGAAGCCGCGGCGCAGCTCGAAGGTGCCGGTGGGGCGCTCGACGAACATCGCGTCGACGTTCAGCGCGCGCGCGACCTCCTGACCCGCGATCACCCCGCCCATCGCCGGGGCGACGACGGCGCTGATCCGGGCGCGCAGTTCTGCGGGAATCTTTGCCGCCACTGCCTGCGCCAGCCGTCCGGCACGCGCCGGATTCATCAGTACGCGCGCGCATTGCAGATAACGCGGGCTGCGCAGGCCCGAGGAGAGGATGAAATGCCCCTCCAGCAGCGCCTCGGCGGCGCGAAACTCGTTCAGAACCTCATCGTCGGTCATGCGTCTTTCCACCCTTTTTCGCGCCGTCCGCATCTAGGCACGGCTCACCTGCGCCGCAACCGGGGCTAAAAAGAGGCGCGATAAGCTTGAGGCATGCGATCTTGCTGCTATAGGCCTGCGCCAACGGGCAAGTTGCGCCCGCGCGACCGGAGACCCGGCGCCCCCGTCTATGGGGTCAAGGAAACATGGGGTTGAACGACAAGATGCGCATGCATGGATTGAAGGCGATCGTCCTGGCCGCTGGCCTCGCGCTCGCCGGCGGCATGGCCCAGGCCCAGAGCGCTCCGGCCTCGGCCCCGGTCGCACCGGCCGCCGAAGCGCCCGAGGCTCCCGCGCCGGTGGCGGTCGAATCGCCGGCGGCGACTGCGGCACCCGCCGCCGCTGCGGCGACTCCCGCCGACCCGACGCTCAATCCCGACGGCACCCACAAGACCGGCCCGACGCCCGGGATCGGCCAGCCGGTCGACGGTCATATCGGCGTTCAGCCGCAGGTGACCAAGCTCGGCGAGAGCGCGGCGCATTTCCATAACTGGATCCTGCTGCCGATCATCACGGTCATCTCGATCTTCGTGCTGATCCTGCTCGGCTGGACGATGCTTCGCTATCGCCGCTCGCGGAACCCCAACCCCTCCAAGACCAGCCACAACACGCTGATCGAGATCATCTGGACGGTCGTTCCGGTGCTGATCCTCGCGGTCATCGCCTGGCCTTCGATCTCGCTGCTCGCCAAGCAGTTCAAGCCGGCGCCCGAAAACGCCGTGACGATCAAGGCGATCGGCAACCAGTGGTACTGGAGCTACGAATATCCCGACCATGGCGCGATCTCGATCACGGCCAATATGCTCAAGGAAAAGGGCGATCCGACGCTCGCCAAGGGCGCGCGCTTCCGCACCGATGTCGACGGTCCACGCCTGCTCGCGGTCGACAACCGCATCGTCGTTCCGGTCGGCACCCCGATCCGCCTGATCGCCACCGCGAACGACGTGATCCACAGCTGGGCGATCCCGGCCTTCTGGATCAAGATCGACGCGGTCCCCGGCCGCCTCAACGAAACCAGCTTCATCGTCGAAAAGCCCGGCGTCTATTTCGGCCAGTGCTCCGAACTGTGCGGCGCGCGTCACGCGTTCATGCCGATCGTGGTCGAGGCGGTCGAGCCTGCCGTGTTCGCGCAGTGGGTCGCGGCCAAGGGCGGCAAGATGCCCGAAGCCAAGGCCGCTGCCCCGGCAGCCGCCGCGCCCGCACCCGCCGCGCCTGCCGGCAACACGGCCGAAGCCCCCGTCGTCAACGCGACCGAGGCCGCCGCCACCACCAATCAAGCCGCCACCGGCAACACGGATCAGTAATCATGACCGACGCACATGCCATCGCGGCGCACGACCATCACCATGATGCCGATCACAAGCCCGGCTTCTTTTCGCGCTGGTTCCTTTCGACCAACCACAAGGACATCGGCACGCTGTACCTGATCTTCGCGATTCTCGCGGGGATCATCGGCGGCGGCATTTCGGGCCTGATGCGCCTCGAGCTTGCCGAGCCCGGCATCCAGTATCTGGGTACCTGGGCCTCGATGCTGCATGGCGGTCCGCAGACTTTCGACGAATCGCTCCACTTCTGGAACGTGCTCATCACCGCGCACGGTCTGATCATGGTGTTCTTCATGGTTATGCCGGCCATGATCGGCGGCTTCGGCAACTGGTTCGTTCCGATCATGATCGGCGCGCCGGACATGGCGTTCCCGCGCATGAACAACCTGTCCTTCTGGCTGCTCTGCCCGGCGTTCATCCTGCTGCTGGCCTCGCCCTTCGTCGGCGGCGGCGCAGGCACCGGCTGGACCGTCTATGCCCCGCTCTCGACCTATGGCGAGCCGGGACCGTCGGTCGATATGGCGATCCTGTCGCTCCACCTTGCCGGTGCGTCGTCGATCCTCGGTGCGATCAACTTCATCACCACCATCTTCAACATGCGGGCGCCGGGCATGACCCTGCACAAGATGCCGCTGTTCGTCTGGTCGGTGCTGATCACCGCGTTCCTGCTGCTGCTCGCGCTGCCGGTTCTGGCCGCCGCGATCACCATGCTGCTGACCGACCGTAACTTCGGCACGACCTTCTACGATCCCGCCGGCGGCGGCGATCCGGTGCTCTACCAGCACCTGTTCTGGTTCTTCGGTCACCCCGAAGTGTACATCATGATCCTGCCGGGCTTCGGCATCGTCAGCCAGATCGTCGCGACCTTCAGCCGCAAGCCCGTGTTCGGCTATCTCGGCATGGCCTACGCCATGGTCGCGATCGGCGTGGTCGGCTTCGTCGTGTGGGCGCACCACATGTTCACCACCGGCATGAGCGTGAACGTGAAGATGTACTTCACCGCCGCGACCATGATCATCGCGGTGCCGACGGGCGTGAAGATCTTCTCGTGGATCGCGACGATGTGGGGTGGCTCGATGAGCTTCAAGACCCCGATGGTCTGGGCGATCGGCTTCATCTTCATGTTCACCGTGGGCGGCGTCACCGGCGTGGTGCTCGCGAACGGCGGCGTCGACGACTATATGCACGACACCTACTACGTGGTCGCGCACTTCCACTATGTGCTTTCGCTGGGCGCGGTGTTCGGCCTGTTCGCCGGCTTCTACTACTGGTTCCCGAAGATGTCGGGCCGGATGTACAGCGAGCTGCTGGGCCAGCTGCACTTCTGGGTGTTCTTCATCGGCGTGAACATCCTGTTCTTCCCGATGCACTTCCTGGGCCTGCAGGGCATGCCGCGCCGCTATCCGGATTATCCGGACGCCTTTGCCCACTATAACTGGATCGCGAGCTGGGGTTACGCCATCATGCTCGTCGGCATGGTGATCTTCTTCATCAACCTGTTCTGGTCGCTGTTCGCGGGCAAGAAGGCTGAGGGGAACCCGTGGGGCGAGGGCGCGACGACGCTGGAATGGACGCTGTCCAGCCCGCCGCCGTTCCACCAGTTCGAAACGCTGCCTGTCATCGACGACGACAAGCATCACTAAGATCTGGCATCATCGAGTTTTCAGCGACGGCTGAAACAGGGCGCTCCGGGGGAAACTCCGGGGCGTTTTTGTTGGATCAGGCAGGCAGGGTGTTGGCCATCCGGGCGGTGTGCGCCTTGCCCCAGCTCGCCATCGTGCCAATCGCGCTGTTGAGCGACAGGCCGATCTCGGTCGCCGAATATTCGACGCGCGGCACGGCCTCGGCATAGGCGGTGCGGGCGATCAGGCCATCGGCTTCCATCTGGCGCAGCTGCTCGGTCAGCACCTTCTCGCTGATGCCCGGCAACAGCCGGCGCAGTTCGCCGAAGCGGCGCGGCCGGTCATGGATCTCCCACAGGATCCCCATCTTCCACTTGCCGCCGACCACATTGAACGCGGTGGCAAAGCCGCAATCGTCGGGTGGAAGGCGTTTCATCGCGGCATGGTCCTTACCTTGAAGTGCGTACTTTCGGGGGCGGGAGCGGGACGATATCCGCCGCATCCGCAATTCCGCGAACGTGGGAACCGAGGATGACGATTGCCAGCCCCGAAACGGACCAGACCGATACCGGCCGCTTCGCGCGTTGCAGTTGCGGCGGCCTCTCGCTGCACCTGTCGGGGGAGCCGCGGCGCATCTATGGCTGCGCCTGCATGGAATGCCAGCGCGCGACGGGCAGCGTCTTTGCCTATCGGGCGATCTTCGCCGACGAAGCGGTGCGGGGAATCGTGGGCGAGGCGCGTAGCTGGCGCCGCATCAGCGATCTGGGCCGCTGGATCGACCAGCATTTCTGCCCCGCCTGCGGCACCCTGCTATATATGAGCGCAGAGGCGTTGCCGGGCGCGATTTCGGTGTCGATGGGCTGTTTCGTCGAACGCGATTCTCCGCCGCCGGTGGCGATTCACAACCTGCATCGCGCAGCGCAATGGCTCGAGCTGGAGGCATTCGCGCCCGCCCCGTGAGCGCGGCCGGGGCGCTGTTCGGCCGCCTCCCTCGCGCTTGTCCCTTCGACCGGCTAGAGCGGGTGGCATGACCCGCCTCGATCGCCAGCGCCAGCGCGTTGCCATCGCCCTCTCCTTTCTGGCGGGCTATGTCGATGCGATCGCGTTCATCGCGTCGGGTGGCTATTTCGTGTCGTTCATGAGCGGCAATTCGACCCGTCTTGGCGTTTCGGTGGCGGGCGGCGAGATCGTCGGGATCGTCTCGCTGCTGATCGCGGCGTTCGTCGGCGGAGTCGCCGTCGCCACACTCGTATCGGGCCGGGATTCGCGCCCGGGACGCAGGCGGCGGGTGATGCTGCTGGTCTGCGGGCTGCTCGCGGCAGCGGCGGTCAGCATCGGCCTTGTCCCCGTTCCGGTCACGCTTGCGCTCGCCGCGGCCGCCATGGGCGCCGAGAATGGCGTGTTCGCCGACGGCGGCGATGCAATCGGCCTGACCTATATGACCGGCGCGCTGGTCAAGGTCGGCCAGCGGATCGCGCAGGCGATCGCGGGCGGTCCGCGCTTCGGATGGCTTCCCTATGCGCTGCTGTGGACCGGTCTGATCGCGGGCGGAATCGCCGGCAGTCTCGCTTATGCCGGCATCGGACTCCACGCCCTGTGGCCGGCGGCGGCATATGCGTTGCTGATCGTGCCCATTGTGGGAGAGGGCGGCGGCGGGACGGACCCGCACGGGGACGCGGGTCAGCACCCTTCCCCCGGGCGTCAACCCGGCCTATAGGCCGCCCCAATCATGTCCGTCGCCAACCACGCCCTGATCCTGCCCGCCGACTGGCGCGACTTCCTCGCACTGACCAAGCCGCGGGTGATGACGCTGGTCGTGTTCACCGGGCTGTGCGGCATGCTCGCGGCGCCCGCGCCGATCCACCCGGTGATCGGCTTCACCGCGATTCTCTGCATCGCACTGGGTGCGGGCGCGGCCGGCGCGCTCAACCAATGGTATGAAGCGGACCTCGATTCGAAGATGAAGCGGACCCAGGGCCGCCCGCTTCCGGCGGGCCGCATGGATCGCCAGTCGGCGCTGCATTTCGGCGTCGGCGTCGCCGCGCTCTCGGTCATCCTGATGGGGCTCGCGGTCAATTACGTCGCGGCCGGCATCCTGCTGCTGTCGATCCTGTTCTACGTCCTCGTCTACACGGTCTGGCTCAAGCGCCGCACGCCGCAGAACATCGTCATCGGCGGCGCCGCCGGCGCTTTCCCGCCGCTGATCGGCTGGGCTGCGGCGACCGGGGATGTCGCGCTGCTGCCGGTGCTGCTGTTCGGCCTCGTCTTCCTGTGGACCCCGCCGCATTTCTGGGCGCTCGCGCTGTTCGTGAAGACCGATTACGCCAATGCCGGGGTGCCGATGCTTCCCGTCGTCGCGGGCGAGAAGGCGACGCGCATCCAGATCGGCCTCTACACGATCCCCATGGCCATCGCCGCGATCGCGCCCTGGCCGCTCGGCCTGACCGGTGCGCTCTATGGCGTCACCGCCGTCGTCACGACCGCGCTGTTCGCGATCTTCGCGCTTCAGGTCGCGACGCGCATGGCGGGGGAGGGCGACACGATGAAGCCCGAGAAGCGGCTGTTCGCCTATTCGATCTCGTATCTTTTCATTCTGTTCGCGGCGGTTGCCGCAGACCGGTGGCTGGCATGACTCCTCAAGAAGAAGAAACCGTCCGCGCGCGCCAGAAGTCGCGCGCCCGTGTGATGGCGCTGCTGCTGCTCGCCTTCGTTGTGCTGGTCTTCGCGATCAGCATCGTGAAGATCAGCCAGGGCATCCCGTTGAAGGCGACGTGAAGATGGATCGCAAGCTGCGCACCGCCCTGCTCGCCGTGCTGGGTGTCTGCACCATGACCGGCGTCGCCTTTGCCAGCGTGCCGCTCTACCGCCTGTTCTGCCAGGTGACGGGCTTCGGCGGCACGACCATGCGCGCCGATGCCGCACCGGGCGCGGTGAACGCGAAGATCACCGTCGCGTTCGACAGCAATGTCAGCCCCGCGCTGACCTGGAAGTTCAAGCCGGAAATGGCGTCGGACCAGATCGCGATCGGCGCGCGCGACATGGCGTTCTACACCGCGACCAACACTGGCACCGTGCCGGTCACCGGCACCGCGACCTACAACGTCACGCCCGAGGCCGCCGGCAAATATTTCAGCAAGATCCAGTGCTTCTGCTTCACCGAGCAGACGCTGAAGCCCGGCGAGACGGTGCGGATGCCGGTGATCTATTTCGTGGATCCCAAGATCCTGACCGATCCGGACACGAAGGATATCGAGAAGATCACGCTCTCCTACACCTTCTATCCGACCGAGCCTTCGAAACCGAAGGGTTGAGGTGGGGGCTGCGCCCCTCAACCACCATTGCACACGCCAAACTCACCCCTTAGGGGGATACCGACAAACGCCTAGAAACGAACAGGGACGGACGATGGCAGGCGCCAAGAACCACGATTACCATATTCTCCCGCCCAGCCCGTGGCCGATGCTCAGCTCGCTCGCCGCTTTGTGGCTGGCGACCGGCGGCCTGATGTGGATGAAGGCGCACCCGCACGGCATGTGGGTGTTCCTCACGGGCCTTGCCGCCACGCTGTTCTGTATGGCGTCGTGGTGGGTCAAGGTGATCGAGGAAGCCAATGCGGGCGATCACACGCCCGTCGTCCAGCTTCACCTGCGCTACGGCATGATCCTGTTCATCGCTTCGGAAGTGATGTTCTTCGTCGGCTGGTTCTGGGCATGGTTCGACTTCGCACTGTTCCCCGCGGCGATCGCGGTGAGCGGCGAGCATGCCAGCGTCGTCGAGATTCTCGAGGGTGCGGTCGCGACCTTCCCGCCCAAGGGCATGGAAGTGATGAACGCCTTCCATCTACCGCTGCTCAACACCTTCATCCTGCTGCTGTCGGGCACCACCATCACTTGGGCGCACCACGGCCTGATCCACAATCAGCGTGGCGGTGCGATGAAGGGTCTGTGGGGCTTCATCGGCGTCGGCGAGAACGACGTGGTCAAGAAGGGCCTGTGGCTGACCATCATCCTCGGCCTGATCTTCTCGACCATCCAGGCCTATGAATATGCCCATGCGCCGTTCGTGTTCGGCAAGTCGAACTATTCGTCGGCCTTCTACCTGGCGACCGGCTTCCACGGCTTCCACGTCATCATCGGCACGCTCTTCCTGATGGTCTGCCTGCTGCGCACCTATCAGGGCGATTTCACCCCGCGCCAGCATTTCGGCTTCGAAGCCGCTGCCTGGTACTGGCATTTCGTCGACGTCGTCTGGCTGTTCCTGTTCGTCGTCGTCTATGTCTGGGGCAGCGCAGGCGCGCCGGTCCACGGATGACAAGCGCGCGATGAACGAGGCATCGCCTCCGGTCATCGCAACGGCACTGAAGGGGGCGTGTCCGCGTTGCGGCACGCCCTCTTTGTTTGCGGGGTGGGTCAGGTTCGCGCCGCGCTGCACCGGCTGCGGACTCGATTATGGCGCGTTCAACGTCGGCGACGGTCCGGCGGCATTCCTCACCCTGATTGTCGGCACGATCATCGTCGTCCTCTCGATCTGGCTCGAGCTGTCGGTCGGTCCGCCGGTGTGGCTGCACCTGATGCTGTGGATTCCGCTGACGATCGTTCTCGTCGTCTTCTCGCTGCGCTGGGCCAAGGGCGCGCTGCTCGCGCTCGAATACCATAATGCCGCACGGGAAGGGCAATTGAAGGAGCCGGACGCATGAAGCTGCCCGTGATCCCGACCATCGTCGTCGCGCTCGCCGTCGCCGCGATGATCGGACTTGGCGTGTGGCAGCTCGACCGCCGCGCGGAAAAGGAAGCCGCGATCGCGCGCTATGCCGGCAACCGGTCGCTGCCGGTCATGGCGTTCCCGCGCCCGCCGATCGGGGACGAGAATCTGTTCCGCCGCGCCAGCGCCATGTGCCTCGAGGTCGCGGGCTGGAGCGAACAGGCCGGCCGGGCCGAGAACGGGCAGAAGGGCTGGCGCCACATCGCCGAGTGCCGCACCGGGGTGGAGGCGCTGACGACCAAGTTCGACATGGGCGTCAGCACCGCGCCGGGCGTGACGCCGGTATGGAATGGCGGTGAGGTGACCGGCAGCATCACCCAGGCGCCCGATTCGACGCCATTGCTCGCCTCGCTGTTCGGCAAGCGCGGTCCGCGTCCGCTGATGCTCGTTTCCGAAACCCCGGCGCCGGGCCTTGCCGAAAGCGCGCGGCCCGATCCGTCGAGCGTTCCCAACAACCACCTTGCCTATGCCGTGCAATGGTTCCTGTTCGCGCTGGCGGCGGTGGTGATCTATGGCCTCGCGCTGCGCTGGCGCGGACGCAAGGTTGTGCCGGTGGCTCCCCCCGCGGAACCGGGTCCGCCGCAAAGCTAGACTTTCTTGCCCCGCAACCCTGCCGGGGCTAGTCCGCGCAGCCATGCGCTATCAGAGCACGCGCGGCACCGCGCCCGAACTCGATTTCCGTGACGTCACCCTGGCCGGGCTGGCGCGCGACGGCGGCCTCTATGTCCCGGTCGAATGGCCGCGATTCACGCCGGACCAGATCGCCGGGCTGGCGGGCCTCTCCTATGTCGAGACCGCCGTCCGCGTGATGGCGCCCTTCACCGCGGGCAGCCTCAGCGAAGCCGAACTGCGTGAGCTGTGCACCGCCGCCTATGGCCGATTCAGCCATGACGCGGTGACCCCGCTGGTCCAGCTCGACCACCGCCATTTCCTGCTCGAACTGTTCCACGGTCCCACGCTCGCGTTCAAGGACGTCGCGCTCCAGCTGCTCGGCCTGTTCTTCGAGCGTTTCCTCAAGGGCACCGACCAGCATCTCACCATCGTCGGCGCGACCAGCGGCGATACCGGTTCGGCGGCGATCGACGCGGTGGCGGGTCGCGAGGGCATCGATATCTTCATGCTTCACCCGAACAAGCGGGTGAGCGACGTGCAGCGCCGCCAGATGACCACCGTGCTGTCGCCCAACGTCCACAACATCGCGATCGAGGGCAGCTTCGACGACGCCCAGGCGATGGTGAAGGCGATGTTCAACGACGCCGGTTTCGCCGGGCGGTTCCAGGTGACCGCGGTCAACTCGATCAACTGGGCGCGGCTGATGGCGCAGGTGGTCTATTATTTCTACGCCGCCGTCCGCCTCGGCGCGCCCAATCGCGAAGTCGCGTTCAGCGTGCCCACCGGCAATTTCGGCGACGTGTTCGCGGGCTATGTCGCGGCGTGCATGGGGCTGCCGGTGGCGAAGCTGATCGTCGCGACCAACGTCAACGACATCCTCCACCGTGCGCTGTCGGCGGGCGATTATTCGACCGGCACGGTCACCCCGACCGCCGCGCCGAGCATGGACATTCAGGTCAGCTCGAACTTCGAACGGCTGCTGTTCGACCTTGCCGGCCGCGACGGCGCCGCACTGGCCGGGCAGATGCACGGATTCGAGGCAAGCAAGGCGATGCGTCTCACCAACGCTCAGCAGGAAGGCGCGGCCAGGCTCTTCGCCAGCGATCGCATCGACGCGGCGGAGATGGCGCAGGCGATGGCCTGGGCCGCGTCGCGCGCCGACGAGATTCTCGATCCGCACACTGCGATCGGCCTTGCCGCGGCGCGCCGTGCGGACCTCGCCGCGGATGTGCCGATCGTCACCCTCGCCACCGCGCACCCGGCCAAGTTCGGCGACGCGGTCGAGCGCGCAACCGGCATCCGCCCGACACTGCCGCCCCGCATCGGCGACCTGTTCGACCGCGAGGAGCGCTACGACGTCCTCCCCGCGACCTTCGACGCGGTCACAGGATATATCGCGGAACGCGCGAAACCGCGCTCTTGAGTTAGGGCCGCACCAGCCCGCTCCCCCGCCCGGCCACCCACACGGTACTCTCGATGGGTGGCCGGGCGGGGGAGCGGGCCGGTGCGGCTTCCGCCAGAGGCGGAACCAAACTAAAGGGGCGCCATGAACCTCGTTACCCTTACCGGCGAACCCTGGGCCGATTATGGCCTCGTGGATTCGGGCCATGGCCGCAAGCTTGAGCGTTATGGCGACTATCGCTTCATCCGCCCTGAGCCTCAGGCGATGTGGGCGCCTGCCTCCGACAACTGGGAAGCGCATGGCGAGTTCATGCCTGCGTCCGACGACGAGGGCGGCGGCCGCTGGGTGTTCGGCCACAGCGGTCTGGATCGGCCGGTCCCGCGCGAAGGCTGGCCACTGGCGTGGAACGAGGCGAAGTTCACCGCCCAGACCACGCCCTTCCGCCATTTGGGCTTCTTCCCCGACATGGCGCCGGTATGGAGCTGGATGCGCGAGCAGACCGAAGGGGTCGAAGCGCCGACCGTCATGAACCTGTTCGGCTATACCGGCGTCGGCACGCTCGCGATGGCCGCAACGGGCGCACAGATGGTGCATGTCGACGCCAGCAAGAAGTCGGTCGAGGCCGCCAAGGGCAATGCCGCACTGTCGGGCATGACCGAAAAGCCGATCCGCTGGATCATCGACGACGCCGGAAAATTCGTCGCGCGCGAGGTGCGCCGCGGCCGCCGCTATGACGGCATCCTGCTCGACCCGCCCAAATATGGCCGCGGCCCGACCGGCGAGGTGTGGCAGCTCGAACAGGACCTGCCCGGCCTGATCGCCAATTGCCGCCAGCTGCTCGACGTCGACTCGCGCTTCCTGTTCCTCACCGTCTACGCGATCCGCATGTCCGCGCTCGCGATCGGCGAACTGCTCAACCAGCATTTCGCGGATCTGGGCGGCAAGGTCGAATGCGGCGAACTCGCGGTGCGCGAGGAGGCGAGGGGGCTGCTGCTGCCGACCGCGATCTTCGCGCGGTGGAGTCGATGACGGAGTATCCGTTCCTCTTTGCCCCGACGGCGGTCGCTAACGAGGTCAATGGCTGTCGGCCCGGCGCTCGTCACGCGCTGCTCATCTTCGTGACGGCTGCCGATTTCGAAGCGGCGCAGCGGCGTGCCGAAGGCGCGGCCCTCGGAGCCGGGTGGACGATGGTACAGCTCAACAAGGGCAAGCCGATCGACGGCGAACCCATGGGCGACGCTATGCTCGATAGCGCGCTTGAGGCTGCGCTGGAGAAAGGTTCGGCGATCGTCGTCTATGCCGACGAGTTGCCGTCGGACGCCTAACCCCGCCCCATCCGCATCGCCGCGCCGGCCACGAACGGGCACCCTGCCACCAGCACCAGGCTTACCGCGCCCAGCAGCTTGATCGCGCTGGCATCGCCCGACATCGCGCCCGCGCCGAAGATCAGCAGCGGCACCGCGAAGGGCAGCATCACCAACCCCGCCACCGCGCCCGCACCGCGCAATCCCGCGGTCAGCGCGGCGGTCGCCACGCCCAGCGCCGCCAGCCCCGGCGTACCGATCAGCAGCGCGATCAGCGCCGCGCGCGTCTGGTCGAGCGAGAGGTTGAGCAACGCCGCCGCGATCACCGTCGCCGCCAGCAACGTCGGCGCAAAGCCCAGCCAATGCCCCAGCGTCTTCGCCGCCGCGACACTCGCATCCGCCCATCCGCGCACCGCGAGCTGATCGAGCACGCCGCTCTCCAGATCCGGGTTCACCAGCCGCTCGACCGGCAGCAGCGCCGCGAGCAGCGCTGCCGCCCAGATCACCCCGCCGCCGACACGCGCGAGCAGCTTGCCTTCCGGCCCGATCGCGAAGGGGAACAGGATCGCCACCAGCAGGAAGAAGGCGACCGGCAGCGTCAGGCCTCCGGCAGCCCATGCCCGCCGCAGCTCGCGCCACACCAGAGAGACAAAGCCGCTCATGCCGGGTCCCCGATCACCACGCCATGCGCGCCGGGGATGTGGATCGGCAGATGGGTCGCGACCACGACGATCCCGCCATTCAGGCGATGCTCGGAGATCAGATGACCCAGCATCGCCGTCGCGGCGTGATCGAGCCCATTGGCCGGTTCGTCGAGCAGCCAGACCGGCGCCCCGCTCGCCACTACGCGTGCGATCGCAACGCGCCGCCGTTGCCCGGTCGACAGCAGCCGCACCGGCACCGGCGCCAGATGCGCGAGCCCGACCGCCTCCAACGCCGCCTCCGCCGCGTCGCTCTGCCGATCGAGGCTTGCCCAGAAGCCGAGCGCGCGCGCCACGGACAATTCGGGATCGAGCGCCGCCGCTTCGGTCAGCAAGGCGCATTCGCCCTCGACCGCAACCGTCCCGGCCGCCGGTTTCAGCAACCCCGCCGCGACCCGGATCAGGCTCGATTTGCCCGCCCCGTTCGGCCCGGTCACCAATGCCGCGCCACCTTCGTCGAGCGTGAAGCTCAGCCCCTCGAACAACAGCCGCCCGCCGCGCAGGCACGCCACATCCTCAAAGGCGAGCCGGGGCGGGGTCACCCGACGCTGTCCTCCAGCGCATGCATGTCGTCGTCGGACAGGCCGAAATGATGCCCGACCTCATGCACCACGACATGTGTGACCAGCGCTTCCAGGCTCACCCCGGTATCGACCCATTCGTCGAGCAGCGGGCGGCGGTAGAGATGGATCGTGTCGGGCTGGGGCAGTTCGCCCATGAAGCCGTCCTTCTCGCCCACGGGCCGCCCCGAATAGAGGCCGGTCAGCTCGAACGGATCCTCCATCCCCATGTCGCGCAGCGTCTGCTCGTCGGCGAACTCCTCGATCACCAGCACGACATCGGCAAGGTACCTCGCGAACGGTTCGGGGATCCGGGCCAGCGCGGCTCGGGCGAGGGTTTCCATCTGCGTGGCGCTGGGCGCGAAGGTCTCGGTTTGACGCGTCATTGCCCTGCGCTATGCCCCACCCAACGAAGGAGTGGAAGAATGGTCGAACAACTCAGCCAGGCGGAACGCGAGGACGCGCTCGAGGGGCTGCCCGAATGGGATTACCAGGACGGCCGCGATGCGATCACGCGCAGCTTCACCTTCGACGACTTCAGCCAGGCCTTCGCCTTCATGACCCAGGTCGCGCTGCTCGCCGAAAAGTCGGACCATCACCCCGAATGGTCGAACGTGTGGAACCGGGTCGATATCCTGCTGACCACGCACGACGCCGGCGGCCTGTCGGGCCGCGATGTCGATATGGCGCGGGCGATCGACGCGCTGGTGGAGTAGGTTCGGGGCCGGGCAATCGCGTGCTTGCCAAAGCCGGTCGGCTCTGCTCCCCTGTGCCGGGCGCCGATTTCGATTGAACGGTACGGCGCGCTTTTGGGGAGGAAGCATGCAGTCGATCTTCATCACCGGTGGCGGATCGGGCATCGGGCGTGCCGTCGCACAACTGTTCGCGGCGCGCGGCTGGCGCGTCGGCCTTGCCGATATCGACGATGCCGGGATGGCGGAGACCGCGCGGCTGCTCGGCGGGGCGCCGGTCACGATACACAAGCTCGACGTGCGCGACCGGGCGGCATGGGACGGCGCGCTGGCCGAATTCACCGCCGACAGCGGCGGCAAGCTGGACGTGCTGTTCAACAATGCCGGGATCGGCGTGGGCGGCAATTTCGCGCAGACCACGGTCGCCGAGCTCGACCGCTGCGTCGACATCAACCTGATGGGCGTCGTCTATGGCGCGCATGCCGGTTATCCCTATTTGAAGGCGGCGGGCGGGTGCCTGCTCAATACCGCTTCGGCGGCGGGCATCTATGGCACCGCCGGGGTCGCGATCTATTCGGCGACCAAATTCGCGGTGCGCGGCTTCACCGAATCGCTCGACGCCGAATGGCATCCCGACGGCATCCGCGTGCGCGCGCTGCTGCCCAGTTTCATCGATACCGCGATCCTCGACGGCACGCCGGTGGGCAGCAACGGCACGATGCGCGACGGCGTGCGTGCGGCGGGGCTTGAGTTCACGCCGGTCGAGGTTGCCGCGCAGGCGGCATGGGACGCCGTGCATGGCGACACGCTCCACACGCTGGTGGGCAAGACCGCGCGCCGCATGTGGTTTGCCGCGCGCTTCCTGCGTGGATCGATGCGGAAACAGGCGCGCCGCGCCGCGAAGTGAGGAATGGAATGAAGCCTTTGTTTGCGCTCGCCGCGCTTGTGGTGCTGTCCGGCTTTGCGCCCAGGGCGGATGCGCCTGCGGACGCCTTCATGGCGCGGCTGGCTCCGCTGTGCGGCAAGGCGTTTGCGGGCCGGGTGGTCACCAACGATCCCGCCGATGCGACCTTTGCGGACAAGCCGCTGGTGATGCATGTCGCGGCGTGCGAGCCGGGCCGGGTGCTTATTCCCTTCCATGTCGGCGAGGATCGCTCGCGTACCTGGGTGCTGACCCGCACCGCCACGGGGGTTCGCCTCAAGCACGATCACCGGCACGCGGACGGCACTTCGGACAAGCTGACCATGTATGGCGGCGATACGGCGGCGGCTGGCACCGCGAACCGGCAGGAATTCCCGGTCGATGCCGAATCGATCGCGCTGTTCCGTTCGCTGGATGCCGAGCGTTCGGTGACGAACGTCTGGGCGATGGAAGCGGACGGAAGCCGCTTCGCCTACGAACTGCGCCGTCCCGGCCGCCATTTCCGCGTCGAGTTCGACCTCACCAAACCCGTTGCGCCGCCGCCCCTGCCCTGGGGCTGGCAGGGCTAGGCGCGCCGCAGGCTCCCGCTCCACGCATAGCCGCGCAGCAGCGGCTCGAACCCCAGCTCCAGCCCGCCGGCCATTGCCGTGTGCCGCAGCGCGACCGGCAGTTCGCGGCGCGGGGTGACGTGAAAGCGCGCGAGCCAGGCGAACAGCGCGCGCCGCCACCATTGCGGCAATTTCTCCTGCTGCCCGAAATCGACGATGCGCAGCGCCCCGCCCGGCGCCACTGCTCTGGCCGCCTGTTCGATCGCCGCGGTCCAGTCCGGGATCATCGACAGCGTATAGCTCAGGAACACCCGGTCGAATCCGGCGACGCCGAACAGCGCGGCGGAATCGAAACGTGCCGCATCGCCCTGCACCAGCACGATGCGGTCGGAGAGTCCGGCCTTCGCGACCCTGGCCCGTGCGGTCGCCAGCATCGCCTCGGAGATGTCGAGGCCGTAAAACCGTGCCTGTGGCCAGCGCCGCGCTGCCGCGATCAGGTTGCGTGCGGTGCCGCAGCCGACTTCCAGCACAGTCCCGCCCGGCGGCGGCGCGAGCTCGGCGATCAGCCGGTCGCGCCCCAGCAGATAATATTTGCGGGTGAGGTCGTAGATATGCCGCTGCGCCGCATAGACGCCGTCCATCCGCTCGGCGTGACTCCCGCTCACGGCTTCAGGCGATAGAGATGCACGCCGCCATAAATCGCCGAACGGTCGCGCGCGGTGAAGTCGAGCGACTCCGCCTCGGCATAGTCCCAGCGGTCGAGGATGGCGTCGGCGACGCGGCCGGGCAGCAGGGTCGGCGCGGCGGCCGTCCGGAACAGCGCGCGCGCGTTCGGCTTGGCGGTGCGGGTGATCTCGCCCCACAGCCGGTTCAGCTGCGCATCGGTCATCCAGTCCTGCGCGTCGAGCAGGATGTAGCGGTCGAGCGACCCTGCGGGCATCGACTCGAGATACTCGACGAAATTCTGGTGCCGCACCTCGACCCGCTCGGCGCGTTCGCGGACGATGTCGTGGTTGGCTGCACGCAGATAGGGCGGCAGCGGGGCATCGGCGCCCTCGCCATAGCCGCGCCCGAACGCCTGCCAGGCAAAGTAATTGTCCGAAAGGTCGAAGTCGCAGGCGAGCTTCTCCAGCCGGCGCAGCAGCACTGCCTTGATCCCGCGCGGATCGTCGGCGGCCAGCGCCTCATATTGCGCGGGCGGGATGCCGAGGCCGAACAGCGACGCGGGCTGATCGATCAGCCAGCGCACGAACTTCTTGTCGAACACCGGGGCGAGGCGATTCTCGAAGATCGCGCGCTGCTCCTCGGGCGTCTTCGCGGCGAGCAGCTCGCGCGGGTCGATGCGATAGAGCTTGGCGAGCAGATGTGCCGCGCCGATGAACCCGCCGAGCAGCCCGCGCTTGTAGAAGCCCCCGGCAAAGCCCTTGATCCGGCGGCGTCCGGCCAGATCGCGGCCTTCCCAATAGCGCCGCGTGGTCTCGTCGAGCTGCGGAGCGAGCGTCTCGCGATACGCCGCGATATTCTCGGGCCGGTTGGCCTGGCCGAAGAAGCGGTGGAACGCGGCATGATCGGGCAAATGCTGCGCGGCTGCGACCTTCAGCTTGTTGAGCGCGATATGCGCGGTGTTGAGGTCGACTGCGGTGATCTTCCTGGGATTGGCGGTCAGGTAGGACAGGACGTTGCACCCGCCGCTCGCGATCGTCGCGACATGGCAGTCGGGCGTGATCGCCAGCGCCTCCATATCGACCTCGGGGTCTTCCCAGATCTGGGCATAGACCAGGCCGCGAAACGCGAAGGTGAAGGCGCGTTCGAGCAGCCCTTCCTTGCTCAGATGCTCGTGGCGATGGACGGCGGTGCGCACCGCGCGGTTGCGCGGCTGGCTGGCAATCGAACCCATGGTCTTGGCTCCCGGGAATTTCCCGGCCCGTAGGTCCGCCGCATGTCAGTCACGTGACGTCCGCCGTCACGCAACCGTCACACCCTCAATCCCGGCAATAGCCTTCACCGACCGTGACGGTCAGGCAGTCCTTCTTGCCGTCGAGATATTTGAGGCCCGTCGCCGCGCCATCGGTCGCGCGCAGCACCCTGGCGCCGTCGGGCCGGGTGAAGGCGATGCCTTCCTGTGTCGCGACGCCGGCAAAGGTGCCGGTGGCGCCTTCATCGAGGCTGTAGGTGTTGATCAGGCGATAGCGCCCCGGACCCGACGGATCCTTCTCGATCGTCAGCACCAGCCCTTCGACGCCGACCCATTTGCCGGTCCACGCGTCGCGGCTGGGCGCCTCGGCCGCCTTCTCGGCCTTCTCCGCCTCGGCCGTCACATTCTCGGCGATCGCCTGCGCGTTGGCGACGGCATTCTCGACCAGCGCCGCCTGCTGCTCGTTGCTCATCTCGCCGCACCCGGCCAGCGCCGCCGCGCCCGCCAGCATCGTTCCAACCGCCCAAAGCCGCATGATGGCCTCCCCCAAGAGAAGTTTCGTGCATCCGGTGTAGCCTTTGTCGCGCCAAGCGCCTAGAGAGCCGCCATCCGTTCAGCTCAAGGAATGAACCGCTCTTCCAATGCGAATCGCCATCGCTTCGGATCACGCCGCCTGGGAACTCAAGTCCGCGCTCGCCAAATGGCTGCGCGGCGAAGGACACGAGGTGCTCGATCTGGGCACCGATGGCCCCGCGAGCGTCGATTACCCCGACTTCGGCTTTGCCCTGGGCAAGGCGATTGCGGACAACCAGGCCGAGCGCGGCGTCGCGCTGTGCGGCAGCGGCATCGGCATCTCGATCGCGGTCAACCGCGTACCGCAGGCCCGCTGCGCGCTGGTTTCGGAACCGCTCTCCGCCCGTCTCGCGCGCGAGCACAACGATGCGAACGTCATCGCCATGGGCGCCCGGCTGATCGGCCCCGAAATGGCCAAGGCCTGCATCGCCGAATTCCTCGCCACCGGCTTCGGCGGCGATCGTCATCAGCGCCGGGTGGACAAGCTGACCAACCCGGCCCTCTGAAGGACCAGAGACATGAGCACCAATCCGATTTCCGCCGTCCAGCCCGACGGTTTCTTCACCAACGATCTCGCCTCCGCCGACCCCGCCGTGTTCGCGGGCGTCCGCCACGAGCTTGAGCGCGAGCAGTATCAGATCGAGCTGATCGCGTCGGAGAACATCGTTTCGAAGGCCGTGCTCGAAGCGCAGGGCAGCGTCTTCACCAACAAATACGCCGAAGGCTATCCGGGCAAGCGCTACTATCAGGGCTGCCATCCTTCGGACGAGGTCGAGACGCTCGCCATCGACCGCGCCAAGCAGCTGTTCGGCTGCGACTTCGCCAACGTCCAGCCGCATTCGGGCGCGCAGGCGAATGGCGCGGTGATGCTCGCGCTCGCCAAGCCCGGCGACACGATCCTCGGCCTCAGCCTCGATTCGGGCGGCCACCTGACGCACGGCGCCAAGGCGGCGATGTCGGGCAAGTGGTTCAACGCGGTCCAGTATGGCGTGAAGCCCGACACCCATCTGATCGATTACGATCAGGTCGCGGAACTCGCCCGCGCGAACAGCCCGAAGATCATCATCGCGGGCGGCTCGGCCTATCCGCGCCACATCGACTTCGCGAAGTTCCGCGCGATCGCGGACGAAGTCGGCGCGATCTTCATGGTCGACATGGCGCATTTCGCCGGCCTGGTCGCCGGTGGCGTCCACCCGACCCCGTTCGGCCACGCCCATGTGGTCACCACCACCACGCACAAGACGCTGCGTGGTCCGCGCGGCGGCGCGGTGTTCACCAATGACGAGGCGATCGCCAAGAAGATCAACTCGGCGGTGTTCCCCGGCCTCCAGGGCGGCCCGCTGATGCATGTCATCGCCGCGAAGGCGGTCGCGTTCGGCGAAGCGCTGCGTCCCGACTTCAAGGCCTATGCCGCCGCGATCGTCGAGAATGCCAAGATCCTCGCCGCGACGCTGACCGAACGTGGCGC
>Ga0247823_10000221_pt1 | contig 48564 bp, 47 predicted proteins | sample 13C_PalmiticAcid_2_FD_192426 | JGI IMG/M metagenome (GOLD analysis project Ga0247823, IMG submission 192426) | Soil microbial communities from agricultural site in Penn Yan, New York, United States - 13C_PalmiticAcid_Day30 | ecosystem: Environmental > Terrestrial > Soil > Agricultural land... | reverse complement strand
ACCAAGCCCAGTTGGGCCGTCCTCGGTGGCGACGACGGCCCAACTGGGCTTGGTCTTCCAGGCCGCGACGGTGAGCTTGGCCTTAAGCGCGGCCATCGCGACCGGGTTCTGCGAGGCCTGCAGGAAGGCCGCGTCCTTTTCCGACAGATCGGCCGCAAAGCCCGCGCGGAACGTCTCGGCCTTCAGGAACGCAAAGCCATCGGCGGTTTCCTGCGGCTGGAAGTTGGGCGGCGGAGGGATGTCGGCGTACTGGTCGAGCACCGACTGGCCGATGTCGGGGGCGAAGGCGGCGACATAGACTAGGCCCGCGACCTTGGGATTGTCGCCGGCCTGGCTGATCACCGCGCCGCCATAGGAGTGTCCGACCAGGATCACCGGCCCATCCTGGCGGGCGATGACGCGATTGGTGGCGTCGACGTCGGCCTCGAGCGAGGTCAGCGGGTTTTGCACGATGCTGACCTTGTAGCCGCGGGCGGTCAGCTGGTCGTAGACGCCGCGCCAGCCCGACCCGTCGGCGAAGGCGCCGTGAACCAGGACGACGTTCTTGACGGCAGGGGCGGCCGGCTGGGCCGAAGCCGAAGCGGCGAGCGAGAGCGCCAGGGCGCCAGACAGCAGAGCAGACTTGAGCATCGAAGTTATCCTTGAGGTGGGCGGCTGCGCCGCCGAAATGTCGTGAGGGGTCCGGCCTCGACACCCGCCGAGGCCAGATGTTGGGCGAGGTCAGGCGCGGAAGAAGGCCAGCAGGTCCTTGTTGATGACGTCGGGATGGGTCGACGCCATGCCGTGCGGCAGGCCCGGATAGGTCTTCAGCGTACCCTTCCGGACCAGCTTGATGGCCAGGTGGGCGCTGTCGGCGATCGGGACGATCTGGTCGTCCTCGCCGTGCATGATCAGCACCGGCACGTCGACCTTCTGCAGGTCCGGCGTGAAGTCGGTCTCGGAAAAGGCGGCGATGCAGTCGTAGTGGGCCTTGGCCCCGCCCATCATCCCCTGGCGCCACCAGTTGTCGATCAGGCCCTGGCTGACCTTCGCGCCCGGACGGTTGAAGCCGTAGAAGGGCCCCGCCGGAACGTCCTGGAAGAACTGGGCGCGGTTGGCGGCCAGCGCGGTGCGGAAGCCGTCGAAGACCTCGCGGGGCAGGCCGCCTGGGTTGGCGGGGGTCTTCAGCATGATCGGCGGCACCGCGCCGACCAGCACGACCTTGGCCACCCGGCCAGGCTTGGCGCGGGCCGCGTAGTGGATCGCCTCGCCGCCGCCGGTCGAGTGGCCGACATGGATGGCGTTCTTCAGGTCCAGGTGGTCGGTCAGCGCGACGACGTCGGCGGCGTAGGTGTCCATCTCGTTGCCGGTGTCGGTCTGGCTCGAGCGGCCATGGCCGCGACGGTCATGGGCGATCACCCGATAGCCTTGGGCCAGGAAGAAAAGCATCTGGGCGTCCCAGTCGTCGCTGCTCAGCGGCCAGCCGTGGTGGAAGACGATCGGCTGGGCGGTCTTGGGACCCCAGTCCTTGTAGAAGATCTGCGCGCCGTCCTGGACGGTGACGTAGCCGCTGCCCGTGGTCGACTTGGCGGCCTTCGCTGGCGTTGCGGCGGCGGGCGACTGGGCTGCGGCGGCGATCGGCAGCGCCGCCGCCATGAGGCCGGCCCCGGCGGTCATAAGGCCACGGCGTGAAGCTTGGACGGAGGTACGGTTGGACTGGCTCATCTGGATCCCCTTGAGAAAGTTTTTGCGATATCTATTATCGCGATATCGATATGCCTAAAGGTGCTGTGGCGCGCTGTCCAGCGATTTCTTTATCGCGATATCATTTTTCGTGGTAAGGAGCGTTGGGTAGCCCAGAGAGGAACAACCGTGCCTATCCCGCTCGACGACCAGGTTTGCTTTTCGCTCTACGCCACGAGCATGGCGATCAACCGCACCTACAAGCCCATGCTCGATGCGATGGGCATCACCTATCCGCAGTATCTGGTCCTGAACGTTCTGGGCGAGGCCGACGGCGCCACCGTCGGCGCGATCGCCCAGCGGCTCTTCCTGGAGTCCAGCACCGTGACGCCCCCGATCAAGCGCCTTGAGCAGGCGGGTCTTGTCGTGCGCCAGCGAAGCGCCGCCGACGAGCGCCAGGTCCAGGTCCGCCTGACCGACGCGGGGCGAGCCCTGCTCAAGGAATGCGACTGCCTGGGACAGACCCTGGCCTCTCGGTCGGGAATGACCGCCGAGGACCTCGATGGCTTGAACAAGCAAGTGCAGCATCTTCGCGCGAAGCTGGCGGACTAGCCGGGACGCCCCCGGGGCGCGCTGCAAGAGATGGGGCGCCAATCCCCAACGGGCGCGGGTTATGGCGGACCTGCCTGCGGCAGGGAATATCCCTGTGAGCCTGGGTCTGGTCCTATCGTCAAGCGCGGCCGGGTCGGAAGGCATGGGAAGCTCGTTGTGTCGATAGCGCTGCCAGGATCTGATCTTCCCGCGCTGCAGGTAAGACCCGGGACGGCTATGGCGGGGCTACACTAAAGTGCGGCCGCAAGGGCGGACGCGAATAACCCGCTGGCCGAAGAGATGGGCGTCGAGGGAGTAGCCGCCTGAACCGGCCAGCATGATCGCTATTGCGTGCAGGGCGTTGACCGCCAGAAACGCCCGCGCGGCCCCCTCAGCGCGGGGGAGAAGCATGGTGAAGGCGATGGCCAGGACGAGGGCTGCGATCCTGCCCAAAAGGCCAATGATCAATGCGGCCGCGCTCAGCAAGGCCAGAACGCGCCAGGACGCCGAGGTCGGCAACAGCAGGCAGCATGCCGGTGCGACCGCAGACGCCGCAAGCCGGCTGGCGAGCAGGCCAAGGCCGCTGAGGCCCTTGGGGAAGCGGGGGAATGTATGAAACACGGCGCCGATGCTGGCAGGCCAAGTTCGCGGCCAAAAGCTCCGAAGGGGTGGTCGTGCGACAACCCGCTCGATATTGAGCGTCCCGGCTTTGCGGGTGTAGCTCGTCTTGCAGGGGCCGTCTTGAGGGTGTGATGCGGTTGGGCGGGGCGAAGGTATTGGGAGCGGCGTTTCTCGTCGCCAGCCTGTTCGCCACGGCGCCGGCAAGGGCCTTGGATCCGGAACGCGGCCTTGCACAATACAAACATTCGCGCTGGACCCTCGAGGACGGCGCTCCCGCCGGCATCGAAGCCATCGCCCAGACGCCTGAAGGCTTCCTGTGGCTTGGCACGCCTCAAGGCCTCATTCGCTTCGACGGCGTGACTTTCCAGCCGATTAGCGCGCCGCCGACGGCCCACGCCATGACTGACCGCGTGGTCAGCCTGCTGGTCACGCGCTCAGGAGCGCTCTGGGCCGGCTACGAGCAAGGCGGGATCGCCGTATTCGAGAATGGCCGCTCCCGCGTCCTCTACGATCCCAAGATCTTCGACGAAGTCGTTTTTCGGATGGCCGAGGGCCTGGATGGCTCCATCTGGGCGGCGACGACACGCGCCAAGGCCCGCCTGGTGCGGTTCTCCGGCGGGGCATGGACGCCGATGGCCGTAGAAGGGGGCCTCCCCGACCGGGAGCTCACGGACCTGCTGGTGGCGCGGGACGGGGCCCTGTGGGTCGGGTTGAACGGAGCGGTCGCGAGACTGGCGCCCGGCGCCCGCCGCTTTTCAATGGTGCGTACCGATCTCGCCCAGGGCGTGGGCCTGGCCCAGGACCGCGCTGGCCGCATCTGGGCGTCCGACGCCCGAGGCACGCGGCTGTTGGCGGGGCCGCCAGCGGCGCGCTCGGCATATCGGCACGCCAGCGCCAGCCGCATCACCAGGATCATGATCGATCGGGACCAAAATCTCTGGGGCGCCCAGCACCCCGATGGCGTGTTCAGAATTCGCGCGGGCGCGCAACGACCCGAGACCTTTTCCGCAGGCCAGGGTCTGACCTCGGCCATGGCCTACGAGGTGTTCGAGGACCGCGAGGGCAGCATCTGGGTCGCCACAGTAAGGGGACTGGACCGCTGGCGGGCCACGAGCATCACGCCCGAGCCCGTCGTGCCGGCCAGCTCGCCCTACGGCTACATCGTCTTCGCCGACGCGCGCGGCGTGGTCTGGATCACGGACTCTGACACCCTCTATCGGGCCAGGCCTGGCGAGCCGCTGACTCCCGTCGTTCGCGGCCTCAAGCATCCGAGCGCCCTGTGCGACGCGCCGGGCGGCGGCCTCTGGGTCGGGCTTGGCGAGACGATGGTCCGCGTCGATGGCGACAAGGTCTCGCCGGTCTCCCTTCCCAGCAGCTCCGATACCCGGGTGAGCGCCTGCGCGCAGGACGGGGCCGGAAACGGCTGGGTTGCGGCCTTCATGGCCGGGCTCTTCCGCCATGATGGTCACCGCTGGACCCACCTCCAGCCCAAGCCGCTCGGCCGTTCGGTCACTGCCCTGGTGGCCGACACGGAGGGACGGGTCGTGATCGATGCCGGCCTAGGGGCGGTGCTTTGGGATGGTGGAACGTTTCATCACATCAAGACATTGCCCCGCGCCGTCCGCGGCGGGACGATGCCCATGGCCGCGGGGCCGCTGGGCGTCCTGGCGGGCAGCGACAGGGGGCTGACTCGCTTCAAGGATCAGGCCACCCAGTTCATCTCACGGGACCGGTTTTCTTTCCTGGGCTTGAGCCATGGCCTCGCGCAGACGGCGGAGGAAACCTGGCTTTTCGGCGCGGCGGGCCTGGTGCGGATGCAAAATCGCGACCTGGCGCGGGCGTTCGACGATCCGAACGCGGCTTTGCCGGCGCGGATCTACGATCTCAAGGACGGGCTGCCGGGTCCCGCCTCGTTCCGCTATCGCGCCGACCTGGCGGTTGGCGGCGATGGCCGCGTCTGGATCGCGACAACGAACGGGGTCGCCTCGCTGGATCCCGCGCGCCAGCCCTTCAATCGGATCGTGCCGCCAGTGGCGATACAGGGCGTCGTGATCGACGGCGTCCGAAGCGGAAATCTCCAGAGCGTCGTCCTGCCCAGGGGCGCCAGAAGCCTCCAGATCGATTACACCGCGCTGAGCCTAGCGGTTCCCGAGCGGGTGCGCTTCCGCTATCGGCTGGAAGGCGTCGACAAGGACTGGGTCGAGGCCGGCGCTCGGCGATCGGCCTTCTACACCAACCTCAGACCCGGAAAGTACGTCTTCCGCGTCAAGGCCGCCAATAACGACGGGGTTTGGAACGAGCAGGGGGCGAGCTTGGCCCTCGACCTGCCGCCGACCCTGTTCCAGAGCCGACTTTTCCTGGCCGCGTGCCTGGCGGCGGCGGCCGCCCTGGCGGTGCTGGCCTACCGCCTGCGCCTGCGCAGCGTCAGCGAACGCCTGCAGGCTGGCCTGCGCGAGCGGATGGCCGAGCGCGAGCGGATCGCCCGTGAACTGCACGACACCCTGCTGCAGGGCGTGCAGGGGCTGATCCTGAAGTTTCAGTCGGCCAGCCGGCAAGTGCCGCCAGGCTCACCGGCTCGCGAACAGCTGGAAAAGGCTCTCGATCGCGCCGAGGACGTCGTCGTCGAGGCCCGCGACCGGGTCCGTAGCCTGCGCGCCGACGCCGCCAGCGACCTGGGCGCCACCCTGGCCGACGTCGCCGAGCAGATGAGCTTGCCCCATGCGGCGCGAACGCAGGTGACAGTGGAAGGGGCTGTGCTGGACCTCCATCCGGTGGTCGCCGACGAGATCGAGCGCATCGTGGTCGAGGCGCTGTTCAACGCCCATCGCCATGCCGAGGCCTCGCACATCGCCATCGACGTCACCTATGATCCCAGGCGGTTGTGCGTCCGCGTGCGCGACGACGGCGTCGGCATAGACCAGGCGGTGCTGGACGCGGGCGGCCGCGAGGGGCATTTCGGCCTATGGGGCATGCAGGAGCGCGCCAGGAAGATCGGTGGGGCATTGACCATCCGAAGCCGGACCGACCAGGGCACGGAGATCGAGCTGATCATCCCGGGAGGCTTGGCCCATGCGAAACGGCGATCAGCGCCGTGGCGCAAGATCTGGCGGCGTGCGCCGCGTTCGGAGGTGACTGCGTGAGCATGCTTGGGGGAAGGATCTCGGTGCTGATCGTGGACGACCACCCTCTGCTGCGCGAAGGCGTTGCGGCGGTGCTCGAGGCCGAGGGCGACATGGTTGTCGTCGGCGAGGCCAAGGACGGCGCCGAGGCCGTGGCCCTGTTCGCCCAAACCGGTCCCGACATCGTGCTGATGGACCTGCAGATGCCGGACATCGACGGAGTCGAGGCCATCGCCGCCATACGCGCCCAGGCGCCCCGCGCCCGGATCATCGTCCTGACCACCTATGCGGGCGACGTGCGGGCTCTGCGCGCCCTCAAGGCCGGCGCTAGCGGCTATCTGCTCAAGAGCAGCCTGCGCCGCGAGCTCATCGACACGATCCGGGCCGTCCATTCCGGCAAGCGCCAACTGCACCCGCAGGTGGCGCACGACATCGCCATCAACGCCACGGCCGAACCCTTGAGCGAGCGCGAGATCGACGTGTTGCGTCGTGTCTCCACCGGCCAGGCCAACAAGGAGATCGCCCGCGACCTGGCCTTGTCCGAGGACACGGTGAAGGGCCACATGCGCAGCATCTTCAACAAGCTGGAGGTCACCGACCGCACCCAGGCGGTCACCGTCGGCCACCGCCGTGGGATCATCCAGCTTTAGAGCAGTCCATCGATGTCGCTGACCCGACAAGGGGGCATTGCCATTCCATTAGGCGCTGACAGGCGGATAGTGCCGATGTCCGCAACGGGCCGATCTCGCGCCGGCGCATGGCGCGCCGAACGTACAGCTTCTGGAGCCAAGCCAATGTCGGCTTCCGGGGAGACGCCGCACGTGTCGCTAAGCCGGCTTGCGACCAAACTGCTGGCGCAGTTCATCCTTGGCGGCGTTGAGCACCTGTTTGCGCTCGGCCGACAGGTTGTCGCCTGCGCGGTTTATGCAGAAGGTGAGCATCGACATCGCCGACTGAAACGGCGTGCCCTTGCGCTGGTGGCTATGCTCGGCCGAACGCTTGAGGGAGGCGGCGATCCTGGGATCGTCCTGCTCGAAGAGGTGGGCCTTCAGGCCCGAGCGCATCACTCGTCTTGGTGACCTTGGCCGACCATTTATGGTCAGCGACCTTGGACATAACTCATCCCCTTGTCTTTTTGCCAATGGCTCTTCATCCGCTCACCTCCGTTTAGGACCGGACTTGAAGGTGTCGCCAACGTCCGCGGATGCGCCGCCATCGGGCCCCGCCTTGGCTTGTGACCGCTTCCCCGTTCGCTCGACCGCTTTCCTCCCGCCCAGGGCCGTGAATTCGCCCGGGGCCTCCGCCTCGTTAGCCTTTCCGCCTTCGGCGTTCTGATCGGACATGATTTGTCTCCGTTCCAGGGCCCGCGCCTCGGCAAAGGCGTGGGGTTAGGCCTGGGCGTACGACCCGACTGGCAAGATCGGGTCGCCCTGCGGCATCCACTCACCCGCCAATTGGCGCCTTAGATCCAAAACCTGCACGCGCGCGCCGCCGGGATGCTTCGCGGCCAGCCGCCTGGCTTCCCGCTCGGCCTGTCCGCCCGTTTCGAAAAACAGAACTTCACCGGTGTCGCAGAGCTTGACCGACCAGCCCCCCTCAAACGGGGAGACCTCGAAAACGCAGGTCATCGTCGCCTCCGATTTCGCCGCGTCGATGGCGAAGGCTCACCACGTACGGGCGCGCGATCAAGATGGTGGACGGAAAGAGGGCCGCTCGAGAGCGGCCCTCCGAAGGCTCAACGTTCAGCGCGGCCGTCGGGGCCCGGACGGATGTCGCCGTTACCGCCAGTGACGCCGCCGTTGCTCAGACCGTCCTGGTCCGTGCCTTCGACGCCTTCATTGGGGCGGCGTTCACGATCGGCCTGCTGGTTTTGCTGGCCCGGCTGAGCCTGCTGAGGGTTCTGGTCTTGCTGCTGGGGCTGGCGCGTCTCGCCCTGCTGGTTCTGCTGCCCGGCCTGCTGGCGCTGGGCGTCGTTGGGCTGTTGCTGCAGGCCTTGGTTGTCGCGGTTCTGGCTCATGGTCATCTGCTTTCCATCTTGATGTTGGCCGCGCGATGGACGTGGCGAGAGGCAAACGATGGATATCCTCTGCCTGTTCCTCTGTCGGAAATGCGACATCCAAACTCGAGCTAAGCGACTGACTTTACTGTGGGAACGGGGTGGGGCGGCGGGAATTTTGTGGGCGTTGCACCACCCATCTCAACGGAGACGTCAGATGCCTCAAGGTGACAAATCGAAATACACCGGCAAGCAGGAACGCAAGGCCGACCACATTGCGCAAGGCTATGAGGCTAAGGGCGTTTCAGAGAAGGAAGCCGAGCGACGGGCCTGGGCCACGGTCAACAAGGACGACGGCGGCGGCAAGAAGCAGGGCGGCTCCGGACGCGGAAAGTCCACGGGTCATCCGGCGGCGCATAAGGGCGGCAAGGCGGGGGGCAAAGCGTCGGCCCATCGCAGCGCCGCCGACCGCTCGGCCTCGGCCAAGAAGGCGGCCGCGACGCGCAAGCGCAACGCCGAGCATCACGCCCATAACTAAGGGGGTTTAGCACCTCGAACGGCGCCGAAATCTCGGAAACGGCTTCTGGCTTTTCCGCTGTCGGCGCTGATTGGAACCGCCGCTCGCCAGACCGGGTTTCCGCCAAGACTTGATCCCTGCCGCTTGCCGAGGAGTCCTCCCATGCCCGATCAACCCCTGGCCGGCCGAAAGGTCGCCGTGCTCGCCACCGACGGCTTCGAGCAGTCGGAGCTGGAAAAGCCGGTCGAGGCCCTGAAGGCCGCCGGCGCGCAGGTCGAGGTCGTCTCGCCCAAGGGCGGGCAGATCCAAGGCTGGGAACACCATGACAAGGGCCGCACGGTGCTTGTCGATCGCGAACTCTCGGCCGCCAAGCCTGAAGACTACGACTCCATCGTCCTGCCGGGCGGGGTGATGAACCCCGACGCCCTGCGGCTGGAGCCCAAGGCCATCGACTTCATCAAGCATTTCGTGACGACGAAGAAGCCGATCGCCGCGATCTGCCACGGGCCCTGGACGCTGATCAACGCCGGCGCCGTCAAGGGTAAGGAGATGACCTCGTGGCCGTCGCTGGAAGCCGACCTGACGAACGCCGGCGCCAATTGGGTGGACCAGGACGTGGTGGTCGACAACGGCCTGGTCACCTCGCGCAAGCCCGACGACCTACCGGCCTTTTGCGCCAAGATGGTCGAGGAATTCGCCGAAGGCCGCCACTAGGCGCATTTCTCCGGCGACCATTTCAAGATGGGAAGCCGTGCTGAGCGCGCGGCCTCCCCAGGCTTTCGCGTTTGGGGACTGAGGCGACCAGGCGCAAGGTCTCACACGGGTCGTGTTTGGTCGCCGAGATCACCGCTCAGGATGATCGTTGACCTAATCTCCAACAGTGATGCACAGCGGCGAGGTTCAGCCTCGGGTTCAGGCCGTGCAACGCTTCGGTTCAAGGATCGAAAAATTTCTGATGCGAGCGTCTTGACGCTTTTCGGCCGCGTCCTAATTCATCGCCTGCTTGCCGGGCGCCGACGGGGCCTGGCCCTGGGGCGCATGGCGCTTGGCTCGGCGCCCCTCATGTCCAACTTGCTTTCGAGGAGATGGAAATGAGCACCGTTTTTGATTTCAACCCTCTCTACAGCTCCATGATCGGTGTGGATCGCATGGTCGATCTCGTCGAGACAGCGCTTCGCACCGAAGGGAGCGCCAGCTATCCTCCGTACGACATCGAGAAGACCGGCGAGACCGCCTACCGCATTTCGTTGGCGGTCGCGGGCTTCGCGCCCAAGGATCTCGAGGTCGTGGCCGAGCCCAATCTCTTGGTGATTAAGGGGCGAAGGGCGGCGAACCAAGACCAGGGCGCGCGAACCTTCCTGCACCAGGGCCTGGCCCACCGCGCTTTCGAGCGCCGGTTCGAGCTGGCCGACTATGTCGTGGTCAAGGACGCCTTCCACGCCCATGGCGTCTTGTCGATCGATCTGGTCCGCGAGGTGCCTGAGGCCTTGAAACCCAAGCAGATCGCGATCGGGGTCGGCGCGGGCCAACAGGCGCTGGAGCTCAAGCCGGCTAAAACGCGCAAGGCCGCGTAAGGAGCTGGCCATGCGCACGCACACCCATGCAAACGACCGGGCTCGGCCATGGCCGGTTCGGCCGGCGTTCGGCTTCCTCCACCCCTTGGAGGTGCTGAAGGATCAGGATCTCGATCTCGCCGAAAAGCGCGAAATCCTGGCGGCCTGGGCGTCGGACGCCAGCGCGGTCGAGCACCGGCCCAGTCAGAGATGGCTCTTGGGAACGCCCGCGCCTGTGCCGCTCAGCGAGGTCCTGTCCGCGCTGCGCCGCCTGGACCGCGACATGTTCTCTTGAGTTGGGGCGGGCGGCCGGCCACCGGAGGGCCGGCCGCCACTTCGCTCCGCTCACTGTTTTGCGCTATGACCATGCCTTGTTTCATCTTTGTCGAGCCGTCTAGCGACGGCTGGATCGTTCGCGGCGACTTTAGGGGCGGTCCCCTCCAGTTTGCCACCGGCGCCCGCGCCGAGCAGGCCGCGCGTGACTTGGCCCATCGCCTGGCGGACGCCGGCGAGCCTGTGGTCTTGGAGATCCGACTGCGTGATGGCGCGCGCGCCGGCCGCTTCTTGTTTCCACCTCACGGGGCGCAAACCGGGGCGGCCTTGGCGCGGCGCGCTTAGCTAGGCCGCAACCGATCCAGCCGTCGCCCGCATTCGCCTCAAGGCGGCGGCTAAGTCCGCAACCGCCAGAACGAAAGGCGATCCCTGCCGAAGCGATCTTCGAGCCTCGGTCCACTGCCCGCGATTGATCTGGTCGGCAACCAAACCCGCCTGCTGGTGGAAGGCGCGATGGCTTTCCAGCAAGCCTAGGAAGGCATGGTTGCCGGCCCAACGCCGGGCGCCCTCGCCGTGGATCCAGTAACCGAGGGGGCAATGTCGATCCGATCGCAAGGCGGCGGGATCGACGGGGCGGCGCTCATTGAGGGCCGCGGCGAGCGCTTCGCGAATGTGGTGGTGGTGGTGTGCGTGTTCCTGAAAATCCATGACCAAACCTCACGGCTTAATCCAAGGGCCGGGTTGTCGCGCAGGATGGTTTCCGGTTGGTTTTCGCTGGATCGATGTCCACAGTTTGATAGGTCTGATGCACGGCCTTTCAAGCTTTCGCGCCGCGTTTCTTCCTCGCGAACCGTCGCGCTGTCAGATATGCGCGGAAGGTCCAGTTGCGGCAGATGCGCCAACGTCAGCGACTGGCGCTGAAGGTCTCGTTAGCCCTGGGCATCGTGCAGCTCCCGGCGCTCCCCAATGTTGTTGGCAGAGCCTGGGCCAAGGACCTGTGGTTCCTCTCCCGTGCGTGTGTCGGCTATCCGATGCGCCGCCAGACTGCGCCCCGGTTCGCCGCATGGGAACTGAACTTAGCCTTGTCTTCAGCGTTACTCCGGCTGTGCGCCGCATAAGGGGGCAGGCGCGTCGTTTGCGGAGCGAGCATGTCTGAAGCCAGGGTCGAGAGCCGTGTCAGCACCGGAGTGCCGGGGCTTGACGACATCCTGGGCGGCGGCCTGACGCGCGATCGCATCTATCTGGTCGAGGGCACGCCCGGCTCGGGCAAGACCACCCTGGCGCTGCAGTTCCTGCTCAAGGGACGGGAGTTGGGCGAGAGCGGGCTCTACATCACCCTCTCGGAAACCGAGCCCGAGCTCAGGGCCGCCGCCGCCAGCCACGGCTGGTCTTTGGACGGCATCGACCTGTTCGAACTGGTCAGCGAAGAGGGCCTGGATCCCGACAGCGAGCAGTCGGTTCTGCACCCCTCCGATGTTGAACTGGGCGAAACGACGCGCGGGGTGATGAAGCAGGTCGAGGAGACCAAGCCGCTCCGCGTCGTCTTCGACAGCCTGTCGGAGATGCGGCTGCTTGCCCAGAACCCGCTGCGCCACCGCCGCCAGATCCTGGCGCTGAAGCATTTCTTCGCCACGCGCCGTTGCACGGTGCTGTTGCTCGACGACCAGACCGCCGAGGACGGCGACCTGCAGTTGCACAGCATCGCCCACGGCGTGATCAGTCTGCGGCGGATGACCCACGAATATGGCGCCCAGCGCCGCCAGCTCGAAGTGGTCAAGATGCGGGGCATCAAGTTCCGCGGCGGCTTCCACGACTTTTCGCTCGACACAGGCGGCATCCGGGTCTTCGAGCGCCTGGTGGCGGCCGACCATCCCGCGACCTTCACCCAGGAAATGGTTTCGACCGGCGCGCTGGGCATCGACGCGCTGCTGGGCGGCGGGCTTACGCGCGGCACCAATACACTGATCAGCGGTCCGTCGGGCGTGGGCAAGACAACAACATCGGTCCGCTGCTCCCTAACCGCCTTGGAGCGCGGCGAGAGGGTCGCCTACTATCTGTTCGACGAAGGCCTCATGACCCTGCTGACGCGCTCCAAGGCGTTGGGCATGGATCTGCAACCCCATATCGATAGCGGCCGTCTGCTCGTTCGCGCGATCGACCCGGCCGAGCTGTCGCCGGGCGAATTCGCCTTCCACGTCCGCGACGCGGTCGAGCGTCTGGGCGTACAGACGGTCGTGATCGACAGCCTCAACGCCTACCTCCAGGCCATGCCTGGGCAGAAGTTCCTGCTGCTGCAGATGCACGAGCTGCTGACCTATCTCAACCAGCAGGGCGTGGTCACCCTGCTGATCCTTGGCCAGCACGGATTCATCGGCGAGGTCCGCAGCGACATCGACCTTAGCTATCTCAGCGACGGCATCCTGCTGTTTCGCTTCTTTGAGGCCGCCGGTTCGGTGCTGACGGCGATCTCGGCGGTCAAGAGCCGCACCGCCGCGCATGAGAAGACCATCCGCGAGATCCGCCTGACCGAGCACGGCATCGAGGTGGGCCAGGCGCTGACCGACTTCCAGGGCGTGATGTCCGGCTTGCCGTCCTACCAGGGCAAGATCGACATGCTGGGCGAGGAGAACAATCGGCCGACGAATGCCTAAGCCGATCCTCATCCTTGCGCCGCGGGGGCGCGACGCGACGGTCATCGCCGAGACCCTGGCCCATGTCGGTCACGCCTCGCAGATCTGCGGCGACCTCGGCGGGCTGACCCAGGCGCTGGGCGACGAGGCCGGCGCGGCGATCCTCACCGAAGAGGCCCTGGCCCAGGGCGCCACCGACGCCCTGACCGACTGGCTGGCCCAGCAACCGACCTGGTCGGACTTCCCGTTCATCGTGCTGGTCACCAAGCAGCCCGGCAAGCGCACCCAGGCCGACGCCGAACGCCTGCGGGCGATCGGCAACGTCGTGCTGCTGGAGCGACCGATCAACGCCGAGACGCTCATCAGCGCCGCGCATTCGGCGATCCGCGCCCGGCATCGCCAGTATGGCGCGCGCGATCACCTGCTCGCCCAGACCAAGGCCGAGGAGCAGCTGCGTTTCGCCCTGGAGGCCGGCAAGCTAGGGGCGTGGGATCTGGATCTCGACAGCGGGGCCCTGACCACCTCGACGGTGGCGCGCGCGCATTTTGGCCACTCACCCGACCAGCCTCTGACGCTGGCCAGCATCGAGGCGGCCGTTCACCCCGAGGACATGGCCCTGCGCGCGGGCGCGCTGAACGCCTCGATCGCCCGCGCCGAAGACTACGACGTCGAGTACCGGATTTTCTGGCCGGACGGCGCGCTGCACTGGGTGCAGGTGCGGGGACGGCTCAACCGAATTCAACCCGGCAAGCCGCGGCGAATGTCGGGGATCAGCCTCGACATCACCGCTCGCAAGACCGCCGAGGCGCAGCTGCGGCTGCTCAACGAGACCCTCGAGCAGCGCATCGCCGACAGCGTTGGCGAGCTTCAGCGCGCCAACGAGCGCCTGCTGGCCGAGATCAGCGAGCGCGAGCAGGCCCAGGCCGCCCTGGTCCAGGCCCAGAAGATGGACGCCATCGGCCAGCTGACCGGCGGGATAGCCCACGACTTCAACAACCTGCTGACCGCCATCGTGGGCAATATCGACATGATCGAGCGGCGCAGCGACGACGAGCGGGTCAAGCGCATGGCCGCCAACGCCCGCGAAGGCGTCGAGCGCGCCACCAAGCTGACCGCGCAATTGCTGGCCTTCTCGCGCAGCCAGCAACTGGACCTGCAGCCGGTGGAAGTCGATGCGCTGATCACCGGCATGGACGATCTGCTGACCCGGACCCTGGGCCACACAGTCGAGGTCCGCATGGCGCTGGGCGCTGGAACGGCGCGGGCCAAGGCCGACGCCAACCAGCTGGAACTGGCGGTGCTGAACCTGGCCATCAACGCCCGCGACGCCATGGGCGACGGCGGCACGGTGAGCATCTCCAGCCGGATTTCCGATGAGTGGCACGAGGGGCTGCAGCCCAGCGACCACGTCGTGATCGCCGTCAGCGACACGGGCCATGGCATCCCCGAGGATCTGCTCCAGAAGGTGTTCGACCCCTTCTTCACGACCAAGAGCGTGGGTAAGGGAACAGGGCTGGGTCTAAGCCAGGTATACGGCATCGCCACCCAGTCAGGCGGCGCAGTGCGGATCGACAGCACCGTCGGCGTCGGGTCAAAGATCGAGATCTGGCTGCCGATCACCGAGGCGGACGATCGCGTCCGGCCCAGCGACATCCCGCCAAACGAGGCCCCTCTCAGCGCGGGCGAGCGCGTCCTGGTGATCGACGACGACCCCAGCGTGCGCCGGTTCCTGGTCCAGTGCCTGAGATCGCTGGGCTACCGCGTCACCGAAGCGGCGAGCGGCCAGGAGGGACTTGCGCGCCTGGTCGAGGATCGGCCGGACCTGATGGTGGTCGACTTCGCCATGCCGGGCATGGACGGCGCCCAGGTCGCCAGACAGGCGCGGCAAGTCATTCCCGACCTTGGCATGCTGCTGATCACCGGCTACGCCGATGCGAGCGCCATTCGAGAACTGGTGGATTCCGAAGCCGTCCTGCGCAAGCCCTTCAAGGTCAGTGACCTGGCCGTCGCCGTCCGCAAGGCGCTGGACGAGCCGATCAGCGCCATGGGCGCCTAGCCGCGGTCGGGAGCTTTGCGCACGGTCGAATCGACGCACTGCCTGAGCGCGAAGCCCATCACATAGAGGTCTTCGATCCTGTTGTTGCGCAGGTAGCTGTCCAGGGGGGCGGCAAAAGCGCCGCTGCCCCCACCCCCGTGCGCTCGCTGATCACATGCTCCTTGGGGCCAGTTCGAAGCCGGGGAAAGGTCCCTCTGCTTGCCCAGGAAGGAGCCGTAGGCAGGCATCATGGCGCGCAGCCCTTGCTTGGCGCGGCCTGGCCAGTCCTTGGAGTTTCGGGAGCGGTCGGGCAGGCGACCAGGCGTGGCGCTTAGCTAGGCTGCAAGCGATCCTTACACTTCGGTCAGCGTCACGACGCTGGCCGAAGATGGCGCAAGTTTGCCCGCAAGGGTGGGCATGCGCGGCAAGCGGAGGTCGCTGGCCAGAAGCTCACCAGCCCGATATCGCGCCTCTGGGCCCGGGCTCCTTGATCAAGATCGTCTGGGCTTGGCCTGGCGGCAATGCGTAGTCGATAAGCGAGATGATCCGTGGCGTCGCCTTCAGCACCGCTATGCTGTTGGCGCCCGGGTGAGGTGAATACGCCTTCCCGGCGGGAGTGTTCCACAACAAGGTGTTCAGCTGCGCGATCTGCTCACCCTCGGTCACTTCCGTGACCATGGCCGCTATCGAGAGTCCCGAGGTTTGAGATTTCCTCGCGCCGCCAACCGTGATCGACACCCGGCCGTCCTGCTTGATATTCGCCAGCTTTTGGCTGTTGCGGGCGACGACGAAATACAACAGGCCGCTATTATGGAGGTAGTTTACCGGCGTGGCCTGAGGCCAACCGTCGGGACGGTTCGTGGCCAGCGTCATGACTTGGTTGTCGTCTAGAATAGCGTTTATGCGTCGTCTTTGCTCGGCGGAGATCTTACCTGCTTCCCCTCCAGAGCAGCTGAGGCTGTCGGTGAGCATGGCGTTGTTCCTGGTCGCTGGGGGTTAATGCGGCCGCCGCCAGCGCACGGACATCGCAGCCGCTCAATGCTAATGCGTGCAGAACCTTAAGGCTGCGCCGGCCAAGGCAATGTCCAGAACCGGACGAGTCGTGGAGGCTTGGTTGTGGGCCTGGACGACGACTGCGCGCCTGCGCGCCATCCAAGAGTAGCGCCCTGGATCCGAATTGACGTGTCCGATGTGCGATCAACCGCCGGCGGCGACCCGAAACGGCGCGGGCTCGCCGGCTGCGTCCGGCACGGTGAATTCCGCCCGCAGGCCTGTGGGCGGCCAGTCCAGACGCGCCTGGCCGCGCAATTGGCGCTCGATGATCGCGGCGACCATGGCCGAACCGAAGCCCGACGTGCGTTGCTGCCGCGGCGGCGGCCCGCCAGTCTCTTCCCAGACCAAGTGAAAGCCGCTGGCATCATTGTGCGGGGCCCAACGCACGGCCAAGCCGCCGGCCGGCGCCGACAGGCAGCCATGGATCGCGGCGTTGGCGATCATCTCATGGAATACCAGAGCCAGAGGCTGGATCAGCGTCGCCCTGACCTGAATGTGGGGCCCGTCCAGAGTCGCACGGCCCAGGCCATAGGGCTCGATTTGCAGCCGCAGGACGTCTTCCAGCGGGGCGGCCTGCCAACGTCTCTCGGAGAGAAAGGCATGGGCCCTGGCCAGGGCCTGCACCCGTTGCTGCACCGCCGCGGCGTATTGCTGGATGTCTTGGGCGCGGCTGAGCCGCACGATGCCCTCGACGATCGCCAGGGCGTTCATCGCCCGATGGTCGATCTCACGCAGCAGGATGCGGTTCTCCTCGGCCTCGCTGGCCTGCGCAAAGCGATGTTGGGTGACGTTGACCTGCGAGCCGAAGAAGTAGATCAGCCTGCCGGCCTCGTCGTGCACGGGGCTGAGGCTGACCCGGTTCCAGAAGGTCGAACCGTCCTTGCGGTAGTTGAGGATCTCCACCTCGACGTCGCGCGCCTCCCGCACGGCTTGGCCAATGGCGTCGATCGCCGCGCGGGCCGTCTGGGGGCCTTGCAGCAGACGGCAGTTGCGGCCGATCACCTCGGCGAGCGCATAGCCTGTCAGATCCAAGAAGGCCTGGTTGGCCAGGATGATCGGGTTGTCGATCTGCCGCGGATCGCAGATGACCATCGGCGTGCGCGTACGATCCACGGCGACGAACACCAGATCCCGCCGATCGATCGGGCCTTGGTCCTCCAAGGACAAGGTCGCGTCGCTCAAAACAAACCTCCAACCCGATCAGCGCTTTCCCCGGGGCAGGACAACGCCAGGGTTTGGTGTGGGTTGCGATCTGTTCGCGAGACAAAGGGGCCGTGTCTCCAAAGGTGCACGGGATGGCTTTTGGCCATGGCGCCGAAGCCCGGGCCTGGGAATGATTATCCAACGGCGACGCAACTAAAACGCTCGCCTCGGGTTACGTCGGGTAGTCGACGTTGCTTGCGCCTTTCGGCGCGCAGGTCGCGCCAGGGGCATTTCGATGGGCAGTGAGGGCGGCGAGACCGCGGACGGAGCCCGCGCGGCGCCGCAAGTCGTGCTGGTCGTCGAGGATGAGGTGCTGGTCCGCATGCTGGCCTGCGACATCCTGGAAGACGCCGGCTACGACGCCTTGGAAGCCGTTGACGCCCGCGAGGCGCTCGTGCTGCTGGACGCCCGACCCGACATCGCCTTGATGTTCACCGACGTGGACATGCCCGGCGAAATCAACGGCCTGGGGCTTGCGCGTCTGGCGGCTCTGCGTTGGCCCAAACTGCCGATCATCGCCACCTCGGGGGCGGCTGTCCCAAAGCCCGTCGATCTGCCGGCGAACGGTCGATATCTTCCCAAGCCCTACCGGCCTTCGGCGCTTCTTGATCTGGTCATCGCCATGATGGCGCCGACGCCGATAGTCGACGCATGAATTCTCGTAGGGCCGAATAAGAGGCCCGCCCTTCCAAGCTGGACGTGATGTGGTGCTGGCCTCATCCGCATCGAGTTCACGAGCGGTCTCCAAGATATTCCAAGCCAGGTATGGCTTTCGCTTCGCGAGCCTCTGGTCGGCGAAGGACAGCCATGGCTGCCCACCCCATTCTGCACGTCGACGCCGGCCATGGCCTGGCGATGGCGATCATCGCCAGCGCGTCCGAACCGACCCTGCTTCTAGGTGATGATCTGATCGTCATCGCCGCCAGCGCCAGCTTCTGCCGAGCCTTCGAGGTCGACCCCGGCCAGACGGGCCGCCACGAGGGGGAGACTCGCGATCGATTTGATCTCGTCGATCGACTTTTCGAGCCCGAACTGTTCGGCTATCGCTACGGCTCAAAGAGAGTGGGCCGTGGACGATTTCAAAGCCGATGCTCAAGTCCCGAGGCCTGCGGTTCCTCGCCAGTTGCAGGGGGGCGGCGCGGTCGGCGATTTGATCCGCGCCCATGAATGGAGCGCGACCGACCTGGGGCCGATCGCAGCCTGGCCGGCGGAGCTTTTCTTCGCCGTGCAGACCGTACTGTCCTCGCGCGTGCCAATGGTGGTGCTTTGGGGAGCCGAGGGGCGCCTGATCTACAATGACGGCTATGCCGAGGTTTGCGGTCCCAGGCACCCGGCGTCCCTAGGCGGCAAGCTCCTGGAGATCTGGCCCGAAGCCGAGGGGTTTAACCGCAACGTCCTCGAAAAGGGCCTGGCGGGCGAGGCGCTCCACTACGCCGCCCAGCCCCTCGAGCTCTGGCGGCTTGGTCGCGCCGAGCAGGTCTGGATGGACCTTGAGTACACACCTATTCGCGACGACGCGGGCCGCCCGGTCGGCATTCTGGCTATGGTCTTCGACATCACCACGCGCGTCGTGGCGGAGCGGAAACTGGCCACCAGCGCGGGGGTCTTCCAGTTTCTCGACCATCTCGGGCTGGCGCTCAGCGCCTACAGCACCGCCGACGAAATCCTTCAGGTTACGACGCGCATGGTCGGCGAGCATCTGGGCGTCTCCAACTGCGCCTATGCCGATATGGACGCGGACGAGGACGGCTTCACGATCCGCGGCGACTGGCACGAACCTGGCTCGCCCTCGATCGTCGGCCACTACCGTCTAGCCGACTTCGGGGTCTTGGCCGTTCGGGAGCTTGGGGCGGGGCGTCCGCTGATCGTCAACGATAACCTCGCCGAACTTGCGCCGCACGAAGCCCAGACGTTCCAGGACATCGGTGTCGCCGCGACGATCTGCATGCCGCTGATCAAGGCCGGGCGCCTGGTGGCTCTGATGGCCATTCACGACAAGGTCCCTCACGCCTGGACCGACGACGAACTGGCCATCATTCGCGCGGTGACCGAGCGCTCATGGGCCCACATCGAACGCGCCGGCGCCGAGGCGGCCCTGCGCCGGCGCGAAGAACAGCTGCGGCTAGCGACTGACGCCGCCGAGATCGGTCTTTGGGACGTCGACGTCGTCAACGACACCCTCTACTGGCCGCCGCGCTTGAGGGCGATGTTCGGCCTGCTGACGGACCGTACCGTCACCCTGGCCGACTTCTACGCCGGTCTTCATCCCGATGACCTCGAAGCGACGGCGCGGGCCTTCGCCGCGGCGGCCGATCCCGCCGTGCGTGACGTCTACGATGTCGAATACCGCACCATAGGTCTGGAAGACGGGATCCTGCGCTGGGTCGCGGCCAAGGGCCGAGGCCTCTTCGAAGGCGACCGCTGCCTGCGGGTTATCGGCACGGCGATTGATATCACCGCGCGCAAAGCCAATGATCAAGCTTTGCGGGAGCTGAACCAGCATCTGGAGCGCCGGATCGCCGAGGGGATCGCCGAGCGGCGTCTGCTCGTCGACCTCGTGGAGAACACCGACGCCATCATCATTGTCATGGACCGGGACTACCAGGTGCTGGCGATCAATCGAGCCGGGATGGACGCCTTCGAGCGGGTCTACGGCGCCCGGCCGCAGGTTGGCGACAACATGATCACGCTGCTTGGCGAGCGACGAGGAGACGTCGCCGATGTCAGGGCCTCTTGGGATCGGGCGCTCGCCGGTGAGGAATACACCGACATCCGCGAATTCGGGAGCGCGGGGTATGAGCGCCGGTGGTTCGAGATGACGTTCCGCAACTACCGCGACGCCTCGGGCCAGATCGCCGGCGCCTATCAGTTCGTCTACGACGTCACCTCCAGGGTCGCCGAACAGCGCCGCCTGGCCGACGCCGAGGAGCAATTGCGCCAGTCCCAGAAGGTCGAGCAGCTTGGCCAACTGACCGGTGGCGTGGCCCACGACTTCAACAATCTTCTGACCCCGATCATCGGCTCACTCGACATGTTGAGCCGAAAGGCGCTGAACACCGAGCGCGAGCAGCGCCTGATCGACGGCGCCCTGCAATCGGCCGAGCGGGCCAAGACCCTCGTTCAGCGTTTGCTCGCCTTCGCCCGACGACAGCCCCTGCAGCCGACCGCTGTCGACACGGCGAGCCTCGTGGCGGGCATGGCCGACCTGGTGTCGAGCACGACCGGGCCACAGGTGCGGGTGGTGACCGACATCGCGCCAGACTTGCCCATGGCCCACGGCGATCTCAACCAGCTCGAGATGGCCATCCTCAATCTCAGCGTTAACGCACGCGACGCCATGGCTGACGGCGGCGAATTGAGCATCTCGGTGGGTATGTCGGCCTTGGATGAAGCCAAGCCTCAGGGCCTCACGGACGGGCGCTATATCAAGATCACGGTGGCTGACACCGGCGCTGGCATGGATGCGGCGACCATGGAGCGGGCGATCGAGCCTTTCTTCTCAACCAAGGGCATCGGCAAGGGCACGGGGCTTGGGTTGTCGATGGTTCATGGCCTGGCCCTGCAGCTCGGCGGTGCGCTCGATATTGCGAGCCGGATGGGTGTCGGCACCCGGGTGACGCTCTGGTTGCCGGTTAGCCAAAAGCTGAGCGCGGCGCCTATCGAAGGGCAGGGTGAGCCTCGAGCGGCAAGCGATCGGCACGGCGTTGTCCTCCTGGTCGATGACGAGGAGATCGTACGCGAGAGCACCGCCCGGATGCTGGAGGACTTGGGGTTCGAGGTCATTGAAGTTGGATCAGCCGAGCGCGCTCTGATGCTGATGAGGGAACGCGACGACCTCGCCTTGCTGGTGACAGACCACTTGATGCCCGGCATGGACGGCGCCCAGCTCGTGCGCGCCGTCAGATTCTCTCGCCCCTCCATGCCGGCCCTGATCATTTCCGGCTATGCGGAGGAGCATGGCATCGCGCCGGATCTACCGCGTCTGACCAAGCCTTTCCGCTCTCAGGAGCTGTCCGACGCCATCGCTGATCTTGGCCTCTAGGACGCAGAGGACGTCCGCTCCCAACTCGACAGTTCGATCAACGGCGGGGGGCGATACGCGGTTTCGGGCCTAACTGTTGGAGTTCCGAAGATGGCCGAAGGTCGGCTGTTGGCGCAACCACGCCGCAAAAGCGGACGGCCTGACCGTCAGGGAAGGAGTGGCTCAGGCGGGGGCGGGCGCTGCTGTGTAGGGCTTTCCCAGCGCTCGGAGGCCAGCAGCGTGAACTTTGCGAACAAGCCTTCGAGACTGGGCCGCGTCTCGATCCGGCGCTTGGATCTCACGACACCTAGGACGTGATCCTCACGCCGCTGAAATGGGCCAGCGTGCCCGGGCCGATCCAGAGCGCTACGGCGCCCTTGGCGTCGGCGCCGTGCTTGAGGTCGCCAACGATCAGGGTCGGCTGCTCTGCGCCGTCAACATGTAGCCGAGCCTTGGAACCCGCCACCACAATCCGCACGTGCGTCCACCGCCCAGGTTCGAGATCGACGTAGGTCTCATACCTGGACGGGGTTTCGGCGCGCAGCCGCTCCCAAGGATAGTTTGGGTGAGAGATGTACTGGACGGCATGGTTGCGGCGTAACTGGTCGTCGGACCGGCCGTTGGTTGGACGCAGATAGATGGCCTCCAGCTGAGCTTCGTCGCGCACCCGGAAAGCCAGGCCCACGAAGCCTCGCGCCGTGGCGCTGGCTGTAGCGCTCGGGGCCCCGCTTATCCAGGCTTCGATGACGCCGTCGCCGAAGGCGGGCGTATCGAGCACCACCAGCCGATCGAGCTCTGGAACGTTTTCCAATGCCGTGGCGCGTAAGGCCGGACGGCCCATATAATTCGTCCGCACCGTGTCAACGCCGATGGCCCGGATCGCTCCAGTCTCCAGTCCCGTCCCGCCGACGGCGCGTGGTGCGGCTAGAGCCGCCAGGGAACTGGCTGAGGCCATTGTCAGCGCTGCGCCGCCGATCGCGGCCCGACGAGTTTGATCGTTGCCGGACATTGGACACTCTTGGTGGTGGACGAAGCCACTTTCATCGTCGCGCATGTCCGGATCAAGGCCATGCTTTGCGGGGGCAACCCCGACTGGGCGTGGATGAGAAGACGACTTCACCACTGTCCGCCTGACGTGACCCCCTGCTAATTCGGCAACTGGCGCGACCTCGCCAAAGACTAAGTAGTCAGACGCCGCCTAGGTCGCTGACGATGCGCTAGTTCGCAAAAGCGTCAGCGCCGCTTCTCGGCCCGCCGCGAGAATGCGATCGGACATCTCCGTGCTGTCGACGGCGCGCGCGATTTGCAGCGTGCCGATGCAGGTCGCCAGCAGCGCCGTGGCGGCGGCTTCCCGGTCCGAGGCGTGCGGCGGAAGGTAAGCAGCGACCAGCTCGGCGAACGCAGCGACGCGCCCGGTGTAGGCGGACCTGGTTTCCAGAGGCTCGCGCGCGATCTCGGCGGCAAGCGCGGAGGTGGCGCAGCCGTCCTGCGGATTGTCGCGGTGCTTTGGGGAGAGATAGGCCGCAATCAGCCCTTCGAGACCGTCAGCGGCAAGGATCTGTCGCATTTGGCCGGCCTGCGCGTCGAGGGCGGCGACCAGGCTTTCGCGCACCAGTTCGGCCTTGGACTCGAAGTGTGGATAGAAGGCGCCGTTCGTCAGGCCAGCGTCCTTCATGACGCGCGCCAGGCCGGAGGCGGCGATGCCGTCGGCCCGGAAGCGTTCCGAAGCCGCCTGCAGGATGCGCTCGCGCGACGCGTCCCGGTGACCTTTTTCATAGCGCATGTCCTGCCTCCGAGATTCTCATTGAATTACGATCATACTTCCACATTATGATCGTAATGCAATGAGCAGCGTCGCTCTTGCGCCTGCTGCCTACGGGAAGGCCCATGACCATTCAACGCAAGAAGATCGCCCTGGTGACCGGAGCGTCCGCCGGCATCGGCCTGGCCAGCGCCCAAGCTCTGGCCGCGAGCGGTTACACGGTCTATGGGACCAGCCGCCGACCGACCGTCGCTGCGCCCAATGGGGTCCGTATGGTGGTGTGCGACGTCACTGACGATGCGTCCGTCCGCGAACTGGTCGCCGAAGTGCTGGCCGAGGCAGGCCAGATCGACGTACTGGTCAACAATGCGGGTCTTGGCCTGACGGGCGGGGCCGAGGAAAGCTCGATCGGTCAGGTCCAGGCCCTGTTCGACGTCAACTTGTTCGGCGTCATGCGGATGACCAACACCGTGCTGCCGTCGATGCGCGCCCGGCGCCAAGGTCGAATTCTCAACATCAGCTCGGTTCTTGGACTGATCCCCGCGCCCTATTCCGCCCACTATGCGGCCACCAAGCATGCCCTGGAGGGCTATTCGGAGTCGCTCGACCATGAGGTTCGGGCCTTCAATATCCGCGTCTCCCTGATCGAGCCGGGCTACATCCGCAGCACCTTCGACCAGAACGCCGCAGAGGCGGACGCCCAGATCGCCGTCTACGATCAGGCGCGTGCGGGCGTGCGGGCGCTTTTGGATGAGGTCATGCCGACCGCCGAGTTGCCCGAGGTGGTGGCCGCAGTGGTTCGCGCGGCCGCGGTCGATCCGCAGCCGCGCCTGCGCTACCCGGCCGGCAAGCTGGCCAAGCAGATCGCGCTGTTGCGCCGGTTCGCGCCGGCCAAGGCCTTCGACAAGAGCCTGCGCAAGCAGATGCGACTGCCCGCATAGCCTCGCGCTTTGAGACCCCCGAACCCCAGGACTGCCGAAATGACCGACCAGGCTCTCGAAATGCACATCACTCGCAAGGGATCGGCGATGGTGCTTACCGCGGTCGAGCGCCGCCTGCCGCCACCGGCCGCCGGTGAGGTCCGGGTCGCGATCGAAGCGGTCGGCGTGGCCTATGCCGACATCATGATGCGGCAGGGCGTCTATGCGGGGCACAAGCCGCCGATCACGCCGGGTTATGACCTGGTCGGCCGGGTCGAGGCGATCGGACCAGGCGTCAAGGACTTGGCCATCGGCCAGCGCGTGGCCGGGATTACCGTCTTCGGCTCCTACGCGACCCGCCGCAACGTCGCGGCGCAATGGCTGGTCCCCGCGCCAGAGGGGGTGGATGCGGGCCGGCTGGTGGCGGCGGTCCTGAACGGGGTGACAGCCTGGCAAATGCTCCATCGCATCGCCAACCCCGCGCCAGGCGAATGGGTCCTGGTGCACGGGGCTGGCGGCGGCGTGGGCGGTCTGCTGCTCGACATGGCGCGCATCGCCGGCGTGCGCGCCATCGGTACCGCCTCGCGCGGCAAGGCCGACGCCGTCGCCCAGCGCGGCGGCGAACCGATCGACTACGCGCGGGAGGACGTCGTCGCCCGGGCCATGGCCCTGAGCGGCGGCGGCGTGGCCGCGGCGTTCGACCACCTTGGCGGAAAGCACTTCAAGACGGTCTCGATGCCGGCGCTGCGTCCTGGCGGCGTCGGCGTGTTCTACGGCGCCTACGATGTCAGCCGAGGCGGCAAGGTCAATCCGCTGGCGGTGGCGGACCTGCTCCTGAACGCGCGGTTCTCCAGCCTTGGCCTGTTCGCCAAGGGGCAGGGCGTGGTCGCCTACTCCAGCGAGCCCTGGCGCGATGGACGGCCCAGCGCCTATCAAAACGATCTGGTCGCCGTGCTGAAGTTGGTGGCGGATGGCGTCGTGACCCCTGAGGTCGGCGCGACCTATCCGCTACGGGCGGCGGCGGAGGCTCATCGCGCGCTCGAAGCCAGATCGGTGACCGGCAAGATCGTGCTCCTCAACGACTGACCGCGCCTGGGCGAGCGTCGAGTTTCTGGAGACTCGCCAACGGCCGCTTTTGGCGCTGCCCCGCCAGTGATCGAACCTCGGCGTCAGCCGAGCAGGGTGGAAAGCAGCCCTTGGGATGCATGCGGAACGCCGACCTGTTAACCCCTTAGGCACCGATTGCCCGCCAGAGCACGTAGGCCGCCGTGGCAACGATCATGGTCGCGAACAGCTGGCGGGCCAGCAGGGCGCTTGAGGTCAGGCGCGGGGTCAGGCGCGCACCCGCTAGGACGCCGACAGCGCCGCCCCCGACCAGAGCCAGAAACAGACGTCCATCCACCAGCCCGGATGCGGCGTAGCTCAGGCTTGTCGCCGCGCCAAATAGGCTGACCGAGACCAAGGACGAGGCGGCCGCGTTTGCCAAGGCCATGCCAGTCGCGGCCATCAGGCCGGGCGCGATCAGGAAGCCGCCGCCGATGCCGAAAAAGCCTGACGCCAGGCCGGTGGCCGCGCCGGCGGGAACCAGCCTCAGGGCCTTGTCGGGATCGATATGGACGTCCGGGTCGCCCGACGAGCGCGGCGCTCGGAACATCGAAAGGCCGACTGCCGCCATGGCCAGGGCAAACCCGGCCAGCAGATGACTTCCAGACGCGGCCTTGGCCAAATGCGCGCCGACCAGCGAACCGACCAGGCCCGGCGCGCCGAAGGTCAGAGCGCAGGGCCACTTCACGCGACCCGCCCGGGCGTGGGCGGCGAGGCTCGTGGCGGCGTTGACCGCCACCGCCGCCGCCGAGGTCCCGATCGCCACGTGCGCGTCCCGGACCCCGACGACATAGAGCAGCAACGGGGTGGCCAACACCGAACCGCCGCCGCCGAACAGCGTCAGCAGCAGCGCGACGACCGCCCCGCTGAGGGCGGCGGCCAGAAGGCTCGCATCCATGATTTCACACCGAGACCGGACGGTTCCAGCGCGCAAGCGCCAGGAGCCGCGCCATGCCGCAGAAGCCGGTGATCCCCGCGGAGGTCAGGCCCGCGCCAACGAAGCCCGCCACGCCCAGGAACCAGGGCGAGACCGTCAGGCCCAGAATGACGCCGATCAGCACCAGCGATCCGGCGACGATCTGGACCTGGCGCATCATCTCCAGCGGGGCCTTGCGGTCGACCTCGATCGGCAGGCCAGCGCCGTTCCAGGCGTCGAGGCCGCCTTCCAGCACGTGCGCGGAACGCCCGCAAGCGGCCATGAGTCGCTCGCCGTTGGCGCCGGTGCGCATGCCCGAGCGGCAGGTGAAGATCACCTCGCGCGCGTCCGGCAAGCTCAGCCTCTTGGCGTCCAGGCTCGACAGCGGACGCGACAGCGCGCCTTTCGCGTGACGCCTGGCGAACTCATCGGGCTCACGGATGTCGATCAGGATGGCGCGGCCTTCCGCCAGGCGCCGGGCAGCTTCGTCAGGCTTCAGGAGATTCAAGGTCTTGGTCATGGGCGGCGTTCTCCGCTGGAGGGCAGAAGATCTCCGCGAGCGTGCCGACCACCTTGAGGGCGGCGGGATCGGCGATCCGGTACCAGACCACCTGGGCTTGGCGGCGCGAGGCCACGACACCCTCCACGCGCAGCACGGCCAAGTGCTGCGAAAGAGCCGATTGCGACAGGCCGACCAGGGGCTGGATCTGCCCCACTGACCGTTCGCCATCGGCGAGTTGGCACAGGATCATCAACCGTCGCTCGTTAGCCAAGGCGCGCAGGAGCTTGGCGGCCTGCGCGGCGCTGGCCTCGAACTGGCTGACATCAAAACGCGAGAGATCGAACATGAACGTCATATATTAGCTTGATCTAATTTAGCAATGCCTAATATATAGATCTTGCTAAGGGGGGCTCCGGCCATGCGGCCCGACGTTCAAGCGTTTTTCGATACCGCCACCTTCACCGTCAGCTATCTGGTCGTCGACCCGGTCACTGGCACAGCGGCGATCATCGACCCCGTCCTCGACTTCGAGCCCAAGGCCGGCAAGCTTTCTACGCGCTCGGCCGACGCCATGCTGGCCGCCGTCGCGGCGCGCGGCCTGATCCTGACTTATGTGCTCGAGACCCACGCCCACGCCGACCATCTGTCGGCCGCCGACTACATCCGCGGCGAGACCGGCGCGAAGATCGTCATCGGGGCCAGGATCGTCGAGGTGCAGAAGGCCTTCATCCCGGTGTTTGAGTCCGAGTCCGCCGCCGACGGTTCGGCCTTCGACGTGCTGATGAAAGAGGGCGACGCGCTGCCGCTGGGCCAGCTGACGATCGGCGCGCTGCACACCCCCGGACACACGCCGGCCTGCCTGACCTATCGGATCGGCGACGCGGCTTTTGTAGGCGACACGATCTTCATGCCCGACTACGGCACCGCTCGCGCCGACTTCCCCGGTGGCGACGCGCGCACGCTGTTCCGCTCGATCCGCAAGGTCCTGGACTTGCCCCCGGAAACCCGGGTGTTCGTCGGCCACGACTACCTCCCCAAGGGCCGGTCGGACTATCGTTGGGAGACCACGGTGGCCGAGCAGCGGGCTCGCAACATCCACCTCCGGGACGGCCAGGCCGAGGATGCGTTCGTGGTCCTGCGCGAGGCTCGGGACGCGACGCTTCCAGCGCCCACCTTGATCCTGCCGTCGCTACAAGTGAACATCCGAGCCGGCGCCCTTCCAGCACCAACACCTTTCGGCGGCGTATTTCTCAGACTGCCCGTGACCGGATCACCTATCAGCAGGCAGCGGCCGGCCTCGTCTGTGCTTTGAGCGGTGCGACGTCCAGTTCCTTGAAGCAAGCCAATTTCCGCTGTTGGCGCGCTGCCGCCTGATCGGAGGCGGCGGCTAAACGACTACTCCTCGTCGATGACCGAGTTTGTGAGCAGGCCTATGCCGGTGATCTCGACCTCGACCACGTCGCCGGCCTTCATCCAGAGCGGCGGTTCGCGCTTGGCGCCGACGCCGCCCGGCGTGCCGGTCAGGATCAGGTCGCCCGGCGACAGCGGGGTGAATTCCGACAGATAGGCGATGATCGTCGGCAGGGGGAAGATCAGGTCGGCCAGGCTTGCGTGCTGCACCTGTTGGCCATTGAGGCGAGTGGTGACGGTGACGGCGTTCAGGTCGTCAATCTCGTCGGGCGTGACCAGCCAGGGGCCAAGGCCGCCGGTGCCGGGGAAGTTCTTTCCGGGCGTGAACTGCTGGGTGTGCCACTGCCAGTCGCGCACCGAGGCGTCGTTGGCGCAGGCGAAGCCGGCCACATGGCTCATGGCGTCGGCCTCGCTGATGTGGCGGCCGCCCTTGCCGATGACGACGGCCAGTTCGCCCTCGTAGTCGAGCATGGTCGAGCTTTGCGGGCGCACGATCGGGCCGCCGTGCGGGGTCAGGGTGTCGGCGAAGCGGGTGAAGATCGACGGATGGCCGACCTTGGCCCGGCCGGTTTCCTGGCGGTGGGTCTCGTAGTTGTGGCCGACGCAGAAGATCTTGCCTGGGGTCGTGACCACCGGCAGCAGCTCGATCTCGGAGACCGGCACGTCGAACGGCGCCTCAGCGGCCAGGGCCTGGATGGCGTCAAGGTGCAGGGCGGCGACGAGGTCGTGCTCGTCCGGGCCGGCGATCGCCCCGAAATCGGCGACGCGGTCGCCCTGGATGGCGCCGTAGGAGGGAACGCCGTTCCGCAGGAAGCTGATCAGTTTCATGGAGTTGGTCTCGACTCTTGGAGTGCGTTGCGTCTAGGCGGCCGCGGTCGGCAGGGGCGCGTGCCCGAAGGTGCGCTCGGCGGTGTTGAGGGCGGCGAAGTCCTTGCCCGACAGGCCCCACTGGTCGATGCGGCCTTCCGGCCAGGTCCAGTCCTCGGGCGCGCCAACCTTGTAGTCGTCGGGGATGATCTCGACGGCGGTGGAGAACTCCACGACCGCGCCGAACGGGGCGATGAAATAGGCGAACACGTTGTCGCCTGGGCCGTGGCGGCCGGGGCCCCAGGCGGGGACCGCGCCGGTGTCACGTAGGCGGCCGACGCCGCGCATCACCGCATCCAGGTCGGCCATCTCGAAGGCGATGTGGTTCAGCGACGTGAAACCGGCGCGCGCGAAGGCGGTGGAGTGGTGCGAGGCGTTGCAGCGCACGAACACCATGCCCTTGGTGCGGTCGGAGACCTTGAAGCCCAGGGCCGCCTCGGCGAAATCGGCCGTGGCCTCGGCGTTTGCGGCGTTCATGACCACGTGGGTCAGCTTGACCGGCAGGTCGCGGCCCTCGATCGGCTCGGCCAGGGCAGCGCCGTGCAGGAAGCGGAACACCTCGCCCTCGGGCAGCTGGACCAGGATCCCTGCGCCGCCGCCGAGATCGTCAGAGGTGGTCTCGACGACAGGGGCGCCGGCCGCGCGGGCCTTGTCGGCGATTTCGGCGACCTCGGCCTCTTCGCCGACGAAGGTGGTGCAGCGCACCGACGATCCCGGCGTTTCGGTCATGGCCACGAGATAGGGGAAGGTCCCCGAACCGCGGAGATAGCGGGTATCGCCCGCCGCGCCGGCGTCGGCCAGGCCCCAGATGTCGGTCAGGAACGCGGCGGCCGCGGCGGTGTCGGGCAGGTTCAGTTCGATGCTGCGAAGGCGCATGGCGGCTCCTTAAGCTTGGGGCGCGGGCGCGCCGCCCGGATCGGGGGTGAGGTCGGCGGCGATGACCCCGGCGATGGCGCAGGCCTCGTCGGCGTCGCCGGTGTCGCCGCTGATGCCGACGGCGCCGATGATCAGCCCTTGCGGGTCGCGGATCAGCACGCCTCCGGGCGAGGGGGCCATGGCCCCGCCGCTGATCGCGAACAGGGCGGAGTAGAACACCGGCGCGGCGTTGGCGCGCTTGGCCAGCTCGCGGCTGCCATAGCCCATGCCGAGCGCGCCGGTGGCCTTGGCCACGGCGATCTGCGGCCGCATCAGGCTGGCGTCTTCCTCGCGCTTGAGCGCCACCAGGTGCGCGCCGGCGTCGAGCACGGCCACAGCCAGCGGCTGGTAGCCGTGGCGGCGGGCTTGGGCGAGAGCGGCGTCGACGATGAGGGAGGCGGCCTCCAGGGTCAGGCGGGACATGGGGTCTCCTCGCGGGCGGCGAGCGTCAGGGACAGATCGGCGCGAAGCTGGTCGATCAGGGCGGGCAGGTCGGCGGGGGCCTTGGCCAGGCCGTAGACGTAGCGGTCGGGGCGCAGCAGCACGGCGGCGGCGTCCCTGGCGTCGAGCCAGGCGGCCAGGGCGCCGTCGGCGTCGTCGAGGTCGCGGCCCAGCACATGGACCCGTCCGCCCAGGGCGGCCCAGTCGGCCCAATCGGCGAAGGCGGTCAGGGCCGGGGTGGCGGCGAGGGGCTCGCGGGCGATGACGCAGAAGCCTCGGCCCAGGACCTCGTCTAGCAGCAGGCGCTGGGCGCCGACGCGCGGATGAATGAAGCGCTCGCCGCAGCCGGGGCGCACGACGCCAGCCTGATACGCGGGGATCAGGTCAGCGGCGGTGGCGCCGGGGACGCTGGCGGCCATGGCCTGGCGCATCCTGGCGTCGCGCTCGGCGGCCTTGGCGGGGTCGAGCTCGCAGATGTAGCGGCCGGCGGCGACGGCCGCGCCGATAACGCCGCGCACATGGGGGTCGCGCTCGGGCTGGTAGGTGTCGAGCAGGGTCTGGTCGGCCAGGCCGCCTACGACCAGCGGCAGCTTCCAGGCCAGATTGGCCACGTCGCGCAGGCCATGGCACATGCCCTGGCCGAAGAACGGCGGGGTCTGGTGGGCCGCGTCGCCGGCCAGGAACACCCGGCCCACGCGCCAGCGCTCGGCGACCAGGCCGTGGAAGCGGTAGGTGGCCGCGCGCACCAGGCGATAGGTCGAGCCGGCCACCCAGGGGGCGATCAGGGCCTCGACGGCCTCGGGTCGCATCATCGCCTGGTCGTCCTCGCCGGGCAGCAGCATGAACTCCCAGCGGCGGTGATCGCCGCGGCCGGGGACGATGGTGGTGGGGCGGCGCGGGTCGCACAGCATCACCGACAGCTGCTGCAGGTCCGCGCCGGCGGGCAGGCCCGGGATCGGCGGGAAGCTTATGGGGCCGTCGACCTCGGCGTCGACCACCAGCCAGGGCTCCTCGAAGCACAGGTCGTCCAGCCGCACGCCCAGGCTCTTGCGCACGGCGCTGCGGGCGCCGTCGCAGGCGATGACCCAGCGGGCGCGCAGGGTCTGGCCGTCGGCCAGGGCCAGGGCCACGCTGTCCTCGTCCTGGGTCAGACTCTCCAGCCGCGCGCCCAGGCGCAGATCCACCCCGGCGAAGCGGTCCAGGGCCCCGCGCAGCTGGGCCTCCAGCTCGGGCTGGTAAAAGAAGTAGTCGTTGGCCCAGCCGAAGCGCCTGGCCTGGCCGGCCGTGCCCATGTAGCGGATCACCCCACCGTCGGCCCCGATGTGCAGATGGCCCTGGGTCTCGCGCATCAGGGGGCGCAGCCGGTCCACCAGTCCCGCACCCTGGAAGATACGCATCATCTCGTGGTCCAGGTGCACCGCCCGCGGCAGCGGATGCGGATCGCGCTCCTGCTCCAGGACCACCACCTGCAGCCCCGCAGCCCCCAGCAGATTGGCCGCCATGGCCCCAACGGGACCGCAACCGATTATAGCGACCTCATAGAAAGGCGCGGCGTCCCCGGACGGCGGGACGGAAGAAGAGGCGGGACGCGACATTCACGGTTCCGGCGATGAAAGCTGAAAAAAGGCTGGCGCGCTGGCGGAAGGGGCCGGCGCGCCCAGGAGGGGATCAGAAGTTCACGCGCAGGGTGGCGCCGGTGTAGCGGGCGGCGTCCTTGGAGGTGAAGAACAGGATGTTGCCGGGATTGGCCGCGTTGGTGACGATGTTGTCGCGCTGCATGCCGACGGCGTAGTGCTTGTCGGTCAGGTTGCGGACGAAGATCGTGAGCTGATAGCGGTCGTCGGCCGAGCGGGCCCCGACGCTGGCGTCGAAGGTGGTGTAGCCGCCCTGGCGCAGGGCCTTGTCCTGCTCCAGCGAGAACAGCACCTCGCTCTGGCTGTTCATGCCCAACTGGCCGAAGCCGACCCAGGCGCCGCCCGGCAGGTCGGTCTCGTAGCGGACGTTGAGGTTGCCGCGCCAGTCGGGGGCGTTGGGCAGGATGCCGTCGCGCACGTTCTGGACCGTGCCGCTGCCGAGGCGGAAGCAGGTGTTGACCGGTTCGGCCGCGCCGGAAGCCAGGGTCACGGGCGTGGCCTGGGCGGGCAGGGCGCAGGCGATGCGGTCGGCGTCGAAGCGGGCTTCCAGGCGCGTCACGCCGCCGTTGATCGACCAGTGGTCGTCAGGACGGATCGAGAACTCGACTTCCAGGCCCTTGGACACCGAGGTCCCGGCGTTGGTCGGCACCGACACGTTCGGGGCGATCGTCGACTGGACCTGAAGGTTGTCGTATTTGGCGTAGAACAGCGCCGTGTTCAGGGTCAGGCGACCCTGGAAGGCCTGTTGCTTGTAGCCCAGCTCGTAGGCGTTGACGGTCTCGGGCTTGACGGCGGTCTGGCCCGCGAAGTCGGCGGTGATCTCGACGTCGTAGCCCTGGCCCTTATAGCCTCGCGACCAGGTCGCGTAGGTCTGGGCGCGGCTGCTGAAGGCGTACTTCACGCCGGCCTTGCCCGACAGGTCGGTGTCGGACACCTCGCCCTTGCCGGTGTTGGCCGCGAACAGCAGGCGGTCGCCGGCGAAGGCCGGATTGGCGGTGCGCTCGCCCCAGTACGATACCGTCTCCTTCTGCAGGCGGAAGCCGCCGAACACCGACAGGGCGTTGGTCAGCTTGTAGTCGGCCTGGCCGAAGGCGGCGATGTTGTCGGTCTGGGTGTTGGCCTGGTGCGAGGCCGACGAGAAATAGTAGGTGGGGCAGGCTTGGCCGTAGGCCGCCGGGGTGGTGACGCAGCCGCCGACGCGGCGGGTGAAGGCGCGGTCGAGGTCCAGGTTGAAGTAGAACAGGCCCAATGTGTAGGTCAGCGGCTGGTTCGACGGCGAGGTCAGGCGCAGTTCCTGAGTGAACTGCGAGATGTCGATCGTCCCGCCGTTGACGCCGAAATAGCCGTTGCCGAAGGGCACGTAGACCGGCGTGGACGCCACGAAGCCGTCGACGTCGACGTTGTTCTTCATCTTCCAGGTGCGATAGGCGGTGACCGATGTCAGCGTATGGTCGCCCAGCTCGTAGTTGGCCTCGACTGACAGGCCCTTCTGCTGGGAGTCGGCGAAGGTGTTGCTGTCGCTCATCACGCTGCGGTTGGAGACCGAGGCGACGATCGGCGAGCGCAGGCCGTTCAGGACGCTGTTGGAGGTCTGGTAGGGGATCGGCTGGCAGCAGTCGGACTTGCTGTCGCGATAGTCGGCGGTGGCCAGGATGTTCAGCTTCTCCGAAGCCAGCCATTCCAGCTTGCCGCGCACGCCGAGGTCTTCGCCGCCGTAGACCCAGTCCTTCTTGCCGTAGTCGTAGATGTAGCCGCGGTTGTCGTTATAGAACGCGGTCAGCCGCGCGCCGACCGTGTCGCTGAGCGGGCCCGACACCGAGCCGCGCAGGCGGTACTCGCCCTGTTCGGCGGCGGTGGCTTCGGCCACGGCCTCGAAGCTCTTGGACGGGCGCTTGGTGACGATGTTGATGACGCCGGCGGTGGCGTTCTTGCCGAACAGCGTGCCTTGCGGACCGCGCAGAACCTCGACGCGCTCGACGTCGATCAGGTCCTGGAAGCCCTGGCCCTGGCGCGACATCACTACGCCGTCGACGACGAACGAGACCGCCGATTCCAGGCCGGCGTTGAACAGGGCCGTGCCCACGCCGCGGATACGGACGTTGTTGTTCAGGTCGCTGGTCGACTGGGTGAAGGTCAGCGACGGCACCAGCGAGGCGACGCCGGCGGTGCTGTTGACCTGGTTGCGCTGCAGGGCGTCGGCGCCCAGGGCGGTCACGGCCAGGGGGACGTCCTGAAGGCGCTCGCTACGCTTCTGGGCTGTGACGACGATCTCGGTCACGGCCGTGTCGTCGATGGTCGCGGCGGCGTCCTGGGCCATGGCCTGGCCGGAGATCAGGGCGCCCAACGCCACGGCGGCGGTAGAGACCATGTAGCGCGAACGCCGGGTGAATTTGACGGTGATCAAGGAATAGTCCTCCCCAACTTATTATTGATGGCCTTCCGGCGGGCCGCCCCTGCGGGCTGGCCGATGAGCGAGACATGGCGCGCTCCGTGCCCCTTGGTCCAATGATGGATTGTCGGTACGTACGCTATTTTACTTATGACTGATCGCGGCGGAGTCCGACCTTGTCGAAGCCAGGGCGACGCGCCGCGTGAACGGCTGCGCTCGGGGTCTAGCGGTTCCGTCCGAAGCCGGTGCGGTAGAGGGGATCGGCCGAATCGGCCGGCACGTCGGGAAGCTGCGCCTCAACGGCGGCTTCGGACGACGGCAGCTCGAACGGCAGCCGGCCCTGGAACGGGGCGTCGCCGGTCAGCATGTCGAGCAGGGCCTCGTCGGAGGCTCCGAAGTCGGCAATCAGGACGTTGGCCCTGGCGCGGATCGGCGTCAGTATGGCGGGCCGGTCGAGATAGGCGCTGACGATCGTGCGCGTCGCCGCGCTCGCCCGTTCGACAGCCTGGCGGTCGGCGTTGTCCTCGGCGAAGGCCAGGCCGCCTTCGTGGTGGCGCGAGCCGAAGAAGTACTGCGGACGGGTCTTGAACGGGGCGACGATGCGCAGCAGCGTGACGTCGGCGTCTTCGGGGCGGTCGACCACCTGGAAGCCGCGGGCCTCGGCAGCGGCCTTGGACACCTTCCACAGCCAGACCTTGGGCCGCTTGTCCGCGGATAGCGGCAGGAGGCCGCCGCTGTTTTCCAGCAGCACCAGCGAGCGGCGCTGGGCGTCGAGCGCGGCGGCCCTGGCCGCCGCGTCGCCGACCACGGCCTCGGCCCCGGCGGGATCCACATAAGGGTTTTCGAACAGGCCAAGCTCGAAGGTCAGTTCCAGCATCCGCCGAGCCGACTCGTCGAGCCGCGTCTGCGAAACCCGCCCCGAGCGGACGAGGTCCGTCAGGATGTCGGCGTCCATGACGCCGCCGAACTGGTCGACGCCGGCGTCGATACCCTTGGCGAAGCGCTCGGACTTGCTCAGCGTCTCCACGCCCCAGGGCATGCCGACCTCGTCGTGATGCAGGGTGCCGTTGACGCACGGTGCGTCGCAGTCGTCGGTGATCTTCCAGTCGGTGAGAACGAAACCCTTGTAGGCGTATGTTCCGCGCAACAGGTCGGTAACCATCTGGCGGCTGAAGCCGGCGCCGACGCGCTCGGCCTGCCGGCCGTTGATCAGCAGACCCTCGGGCGGCCGTCCGTAGGTGGGCATGACGCCGGAGACCTTGGCGTCGAAGGCGCCCACGAAGGGCTGGACATGTTGCTGGAAGCGCCCGCCGGGAAAGGCGATGTCCTTGCCGTAAGGATTGTGGGCGTCGTAGCCCTCGGGCTGGGCGCCGTAGCCGACCCAGTGCTTGACCACGGTGGCGACGCCGTTCGGGCCGGGGCCTTCGCGCCCTCCCTGGAAGCCTTCGACATAGGCCTCGACCAGCTTCCCGGTCAGTTCCGGGTCGTCGCCGAAGGTGCCGTTGATGCGCGGCCAGCGCGGTTCGGTCGCCAGGTCGGCCATCGGCGACAACGCCATGGTGATCCCGACCGCGCGGTATTCGCGCGCGGCGATCCGGCCGAAATCACGCACCAGGGCCGGGTCGCGGATCGCGGCCATGCCGGTGGTCTCGGGCCATTGCGAGAACTGCCCGGCGCTGACGCTGACGCCCAGGGCCGCCTGGAAATGGTTGCGTGGGTCGCTGCTGAACACGATCGGCACGCCCAGGCGGCTGTCCTCGGCCATAGCCTGGGCGGCATTGGCCATTTCGGCCAGGTCGCGGGGCTTGCCGCTGACCCGGTGGATGAAGAAGCGGACGTGGCGCTGCTGGATCCAGGGCTTGAACGCGGCCAGGTCCCAGGGCGCGCGCAATTCGCCGCCCTGACCCGGCGGGGTGCCATGCATCAAAACGCCGGCCTTCTCTTCCAGCGTCATCCGCGCCACCAGATCCCGGGCGCGGACCGCCGCGGGCAGGCGCCAGTCCTCGTAGGAGTCGAGCCGATGGTTGCGGTCGAGATCCTTGAAGGCCAGGCCGTCCTGCTCGATCAGCGGCGCGGTGCGACGGCCCAGTTCGACCTGTTCGGCGGGACGCGGCGCGGCGGCGGTGAGCATCACCAGCAGGCTGGGGGCGAGCAGAAGGGTCTTAAGCATGACGATGTGCCTCAGGCGCTCTTTGCGACGGTGACGAGACCGACTTCCAGCGCCCTGCGCCGGATGGAGAAGATGGCGGCGGCGGCCAGCTGGGCCAGGGCGAGCATGCCCAGGGTCAGGAGCAGAGCGTCGCCGGTCTGCTGGGCCAGGCCGATCAGCAGGGGACCGAGCACGCCGCCGATCCGGTTGACCCCGACGGCGACCCCGACCCCGGTGCCGCGCAGGCCGGTCTCGTAGCTCATGGCGATGAAGTTGTTCATGACCGCCTGGGCGCCGAAGACGAACAGCCCGGTCAGCGCCACGACGACCATCGCCGCCGGCGTGCTGATCGCCGGGACCAGCAGCAGCAGGGCGACTGCCCCGCCGGCGAAGCCCGCGGCCATGGTCGGCACGCGGCCGTAGCGGTCGGCCGCCCAGCCGCCGATCGCGCCGCCCACGATCTGCATGGTCATCAGCAGCGAGCCATAGCCGAAGGCCGTCCGCACGCCCGCGCCCTGAGCTAGCACGATGCTGGGCAGCCAGCCGGTCAGGCCGTGGATGCAGAACAGGCTGAGGGCGCCGGCCACCCAGATCGCTAGGGTCACGCCGCGATAGCGCTCGCCCAGCAGGGCCAGGAACGAACCGGATGAGGCGGGCGGCTCGCCGGTGACGAAGCCTTCGGCCGACGCATAGGTATGGGCGCGCTCGGGGCGGGCCTGGGCGAGCAGGCGGGCGACCTCGGCGTGGCGGCCCTTGCGCACCAGGTGACGCACCGATTCTGGCAGCAGGAAGTGTCCGGCGATCGCCAGGGGAACCGCCAGCACGCCGATCAGATAGAGCTCGCGCCAGCCCCAGACCGGCCCGATGGTCATGCCGGCCAGGCCCGCGGCGATGCCGCCCAGCGAGAACGGCAGCACGAAGGCCAGGGTGGCGTAGCGGTTGGCGCAATTGCTGGGCGCCCATTCGTTGACGTAGACGAAGGCCAGGGGCGAGATCATGCCCAGGCAGACGCCGAGCAGGCCTCGCAGCACGCAGAATTCCACGAAGGTGGGAGCCCAGAGCCAGAGGGCCAGGCTGGCCAGCCCCAGGCCCCAGACGGCCGACAGCATCAGCCGGCGACGGCCGAAGCGGTCGGCCAGCGGACCTTGCAGGATGGCCCCGAAGGCCAAGCCGGCCAGGCCGATCGACAGCATCAGGCCGATCTGCGGGGCCTGCAGGCTCCATTCGGCCTTCACGTAGGGGGCGACATAGGCGGCGTTGAACAAGTCGTAGCCGTCGATGAAGAGCATCGCCCCGATCAGCAGCGCGAACCCGATGTGGAAGCGGCCCAGGCGGGTCTCGCCCAGTTCCCGCGTGACGTTGATCGCGCCGTGCATCGATGTTCCTCCCGTGGTCGGCCGGAGCCTTTGGCGGGGCTTTGCGCCCTCGTGTCGCCGGCCGCAGGTCGCCACGGTCCAGGTTCAGACTCGATTGACCGCGATTTAGAACCAACGTCAAATAATGAAAGTGGGTCTTATCATAGGTTCAATTTATGGCTGTTGACGCCGGACAGATCGCCAACCTTTTGGCGATCGCCAAGTATGGCTCGTTCACCCGGGCCGCGGCGGAGAAGGGCATGTCCCAGCCGGCGCTGTCCAATAGCATCGCCCTGCTGGAGCAGCGCCTGGGCGTTCAGGTGCTCGAACGCAGCCGTCGCGGCTCAAGCCTGACGGCCTATGGCGAGATCCTGGTCCGCCGGGCCGAGGGGGTGTTCTCGCTGCTGTCCGACGCCGAGACCGAGGTCAGGCACTACGCCAACGGGATCAGTGGCCCGCTGCGGATCGGCGCGACGCCCAGCGTACTGGCCGATCTGGTGCCCAAGGCCCTGGGGCGGCTGGTGAGCGAGTGCGGGGCGGTCGATATTGAGATCGTCGACGATCTGGACGACGCCTTGGTGCCCATGCTGCGCGCTGGCCGTATCGACATCATCGTCGGCCCGGTGGCCGAGATGTTCCGCGGCGCACCGGACGTTGTCGAGGAGGTGCTGCTGGAGGATCCCTTCGCTATCGCCGCTGGCCCCCTGAGCACCTTCCATGGACGCAAGAGCCTGACCTTGCCGGAGCTGGCGATGGCGCGCTGGATCCTGCCACGCCAGGGCAGCACGTATCGCCGCCACGTCGAGGCGATGTTCATGACCCGCAATGTGGCCTGGCCCAAGGACTGCATTCTGGCCAATTCGCTGAGTGTCCTGGAGAGCTTGGTGCGCACGACCGATCGGATCACCCTTATCTCCGAGGTCCAGATCGGCGCTGCGGGTGAAGGCTTCTCTGTCATTCCGCTGGAAGGCGCGGGTCATCGGACCATCGGCTTCAAGATGCGGGCCGGCGCCAAGCCCACCGCTCTCGTCACCAGCTTCTGCGAGTCGTTGCGCGAGGAAGTAGCGACGCGGTGGAGCCCGACGGGCCGGTTTGAATAATCGGCCGACCGTATCGCAATGTCGGCAATTGATGCTGTGGACGGCTCTCCACCCCACCGGCAGCCTTGGCTTCCGGTTTGAGCTGGAGGAGAGCCATGGGTCAGGTTGTCACGATCGGTTTGGACATCGCCAAGTCGGTGTTCCAGGTGCACGGGGTCGACGCGGAGGGCGCCGTCGTCATTCGGCAAAAGCTCCCGCGAGCGCGGCTGTTGTCGTTCTTCGCCAAGCTGGAGCCTTGCCTCGTCGGCATCGAGGCGTGCGGCGCATCCCACCACTGGGCGCGTGAGCTGATCGGCCTGGGTCATGAGGTGCGGTTGATGCCGCCCAGTTACGTGAAGGCCTATCTGAAGCGGCAGAAGAACGACATGGCGGACGCCGAGGCCATTTGTGAGGCGGTGACCCGGCCGACGATGCGGTTCGTGCCGGTGAAGTCGCCTGATCAGCAGAGCGTCATGGTCTTGCATCGGACACGGCTGGCTCTGACGCGCCAACGCACTCAATTCTCAAACGCCATTCGCGGACACATGGCCGAGTTCGGCCTGGCGGCAGCAATCGGCCGGGAAGGGCTCGGCAAGCTGGTCGAGGTGATCCTCGATAGCGCCGATGATCGTGCGCCGCGGGAGGCGCGCGTTTGCCTCACGATGCTGGTCGATCAGATCCGCCTGCTGAACCTGCAGATCCAGGAGACCGATCGCCTAATCCGGACCAGCGCTCGCGCAACCGAGGCCGGCCGCCGGCTGATGGAGATTCCCGGCGTCGGGCCGCTGCTGGCCAGCGCCATGGTCGCCGCCGTGGCCGATCCAGCGACCTTCAAGACTGGCCGCAACTTGGCGGCCTGGATAGGCCTGGTTCCTCGACAGAACTCCAGCGGCGGAAAGGAGCGGCTTGGCGGCATCACCAAGCAGGGCGATCGATACCTGCGACAGATGCTAGTCGTCGGCGCCCTGGCCGTTGTTCGATACGCCCAGCGCAATGGCAAGCGTCGACCGTGGCTCCTGCAGCTACTGGCGAGGCGAACGCCGAAGGTCGCGGCGGTCGCGCTGGCCAACAAGAACGCTCGGATGATCTGGGCGATCATGACCAGCGGTGAGCGGTATCGGGAGCCGCAGCCGGTTTAGAGACAGGTCCAGGGCCACGCTGCGGCCAACGAACTTGGGAAGGGCGGACCAGATGTAATGCGACAGCCGGTCGATACCGGAAGACGGGACAACCCACTCGCGCCATCGCGCCTCGAGCGCGTGCAATTGGTAGGGACCCGTCTTCGCGGAAGGCATTATGGCCAGCGGTCATGCGTACCGCACCAACAGGTCGAACACATGGCCGCACCGACCAAGCCTCGCAGAACGTCAGATCACCCTTGCCAACGGGGAGCCGTCCACACATGGCGCGTCACGGCCTCAAACCACACGCGCTGAATGCTATTCGTCGAACGCGAGCGAGGCGGACAGATCGCGATGGGCCTCTATCTGCTGTTGAAGGGTCTGCAGCTTGGTCTCGACCGCGGCCATGGCGTCCGCCCCCGCCACGAAGCGAAGCGGCAGATCGCCGGAGTCCGAAAGAGTCACCAGAGCGCCCGCGAGCTTGGCCGGGTCGCCGCCCTGCAAGCCGTTCATGCCCGACCAGGTCGTCACCGTTTGAGATGTTCGCTCGGCGAAGTCAAAGCCCGTGTAGCCGCCGCCGTTTCCAGCCGTGTTCACGGGCCAGCCGCCGGCGCGTCTGGCGCGCCGGCGGCTGGCCCATCGGGCCCCGTAGTCGGTCTAGGTCCTACTTCGCCTTGGACAGGGCGGCCTTGGCGGCCTTGTCGATCACTTCGGCCACCGCTTGCGGCCGGCTGAGGAAGATGACGTGGCTGCCCGTAATCTCCACGGCTTGCGCGCCAATGCGGGTGGAGGTTTTACGCAGGAGCTTGGGATCTATTGCGCCGTCCTCGGTCGCCACGACGAACCAGCTGGGTTTCACGCGCCAGGCGGCCTTGGTGACCCTGTCGCCGAAGGCGGACATGGCGATCGGCGCCTGGCTGTCGCGCATAAAGGCCGCGTCGGCGTCATTGATGTCGGCGGCGAAGCCAGCCTTGAACTTGGCGAGGTTGACGAAGCCGAAGCCGTCCGATTGCTGCTCGATCACGAATCCGGGAGGGGCGGGGACCTCGGCAAACTGGTCCCCGGTCGACTCGCCGGCGTCAGGCGCCAGGGCGGCGACATAGACCAGACCCGCGACCTTGGGATCGTTGCCGGCCTCGGTAATCACTGTGCCGCCGTACGAGTGGCCAACCAGGATGGTCGGACCGTCCTGGCGGGCCAGCACGCGGCGGGTGGCGGCGACGTCGTCGGCCAGCGAGGTCAGCGGGTTCTGGACGATACTGACCTTGTAGCCCTGGGCGGTCAGTCGGTCGTAGACCCCCCGCCAGCCCGAGCCGTCGGCGAAAGCGCCATGGACAAGGACGACGTTGTGGACGGCGGGCGCATGCGCGTCGTGCGAGGCGTCGGCTTGGGCATGAGCGGCGCCGGCCAAGCCCGTCAGGGCGGCGGCGATGAGAAGGGTGCGCGCTTGGCGGATCATGGAATCCTACCTGTGAAGAGTGGTGTTCGTGGGGATGTTGCGATAAAAGTTATTGCGATAAGTATCTTTTAGCGCTCGCGCGCGCGGTCGTCCAGCGGAAAGTTATCGCGATAGCAATTTCTCGGATTGGGCCTATATGGACAGGAGGAGACCGTCATGAACCACACCCCCCCGCCTCCGCTCGACGACCAACTCTGCTACGCCATCTACTCGGCAGGCATCGCCATCCAGCGCACCTACAAGCCCCTGCTCGACGCGCTCGGCCTGACCTACCCCCAGTATTTGGTCCTCAATCTGTTGTGGGCCGAAGACGGGCAATTGGTGGGGCGGCTAGCCGATCGTCTGGCGCTCGAATCCAGCACCCTAACGCCCTTGCTCCAGCGTCTTGAGGCGGCGGGCCTGGTGAACCGGACCCGCGACCCCGCCAACGCCCGCCAGGTCATTGTCGCCCTGACGGACGCCGGACGGGCGATGCAGCAGGAGGCCGGCTGCCTGGGCGCGGCCTTGCTCGAAGCCTCGGGCCAGTCGCCAGACGCCCTCAACGACCTGAATGACAAGGTCCGTGCGCTGAGGAACGACATATACGGCGCCATCGGCGGATGGGGGACTGGGACGTCCACCGCCAAGGCTGATGAACGACCGTGAGGCAGAGTTCGAGGGCCCTGGGCGTTGTCGGACATCTGTCCATGCCTGGCCTGCGCGGCCAGGCATGGACACGCAATCAGACGGTCGGCACTGTGCCGCCATCGACGACGAACTCGGCGCCGTGGATCGCGGCGGCGCGATCCGAGGCCAAGTAGGCGATGAGGTCGGCGACCTCGATCGGTTCGGCCCCGCGACCGATCGAAATGCCGCCAAGGCCCCGCAGGACCAGTTGGCGCGCGTCCTCGATCGTTCCGCCGTTGGCGTCCTGCAGACGCTTGAGAAACACGCCGGTCGACTCCGTCATGATCCAACCAGGCGACACGGCGTTCACCCGCACGCCCTTGGGGCCCAGCTCCTTGGAGATCGACTTGCTGTAGGTCCTGAGCGCGGCCTTGGCGGCGGCGTAGGCCGTGGTCGCCTCGGGAAGCGGCAGCACAGACTGGATGGACGTAACGTGCACGACCGCCCCGGCGCCGCGCTCGATCATCTGCGGGATCAGCAGGCGATCGAGGCGGACCGTGGCCAGAAGGTTCAGGTTGAGTTCGGAGAGCCAGTAGTCGTCCGTCAGGGCGACAAAGCCGCCGCCCGGCGCCGACGAGCCGCCGACCACGTGGGCGAGGATGTCGATCCCGCCCAGGCGCTCGAGCGCCGCCCTGGCGAAGGTTTCCCCGCCCCCGGCCGTCGTCAGATCCGCCTGGACGAACTCGACGCCGTCGATGGGCTCCAGGCTTCCGCGGGCGGCGGTGATCACCCGGGCGCCGCCGGCCAGGAAGCGGTCGACAGTCGCGCGACCCAGGCCCTTTGAGCCGCCGCTGATGAGCACGCGCTTGCCGGCGAACTCGGTCGGATCTGCCTTGAAGGTCATACGGTGATCTCCAGGGCCTTGATGCCGTCGTTCTCCAGCGTGAAGCGGTAGGTGAAGCGGATCGGGCTGCCTGGGAAGTCACCGTGGGCGGGGCCTTCGACCACGACCTGCCCGCCCTCGTACCGGGCGGTGTCGGGCATGAAGATCGCCTTCACGGGGACCACTTCGTGTTCGAACAGGGACCTCAGTTCGGCGTGCCCGCGAAGCACCGCGCCATTATCCGTGACGACGGCGTCGGCCGCGAAGGGCTTCAGCATGGCGTCCACATCGAGCTGGGCGTTCGCGGCCACATAGGCGGCGATCGGAGATGGAAGGTCGAGCGACATCGTCTTTGTCCTGCTTTCAGCGCTGGCAGCCAGGCCGGCTGGTAGTGCGCTTGCCAGACAAGTTAGACCTCGCCAGTTTGCGTGATAATCCGGTCAATCAGGAACGCTTCATCACGAAAGGCAGGACAATGGTCCAAGGCAGCCTTACCGAACTGGACGCCGTCCTGATGGTCGCCCGACGGGGCAAGTTCCGCACGGCTGCGCTTGAGCTAGGGATCTCGACGACCGCGCTCAGCAACGCGATCGTAAAGCTGGAACGCTCGCTCGGCGTACGGCTCTTCAACCGCACGACGCGAAGTGTCTCCCTGACCGAGGCTGGCCAGCAATTCGTTGCGCAGGTCGCGCCCGCCGTGCGCGACATTCACGAAGCGATGGACATTGCGCGCTCCCAGAAAACGGCCCCTTCGGGCACGCTGCGCATCAATGCCTTTCCCACAGCGGCGCGGGAAATCTTCTCCTGGCTCGTCCTTCCCTTCCTGCGCGTGCACCCGCAGGTTCACATCGATATCGTCACGGAGGGGCGCCTCGTGGACATCGTCGAGGGCGGCTTCGACTTCGGCGTTCGCAGCGCCGACCTTGTGCCCGTCGACATGATCGCGCTCCGGCTGGGCGGCGCGCGGCGCAATGTCGTGGTTGGCTCACCGGGCTATTTGAAGGCGCACGGGACGCCCGTGATCCCCCAGGACCTGGCGGAGCATTCCTGTCTCCGCGTCCGGCTTCCCAACGGCGCGATCTACCGCTGGCCGTTCGAGAAGGATGGACAGTCCGTCCAGATCGACGTCGAGGGCGCCGTTACTCTCGACGAAGCGAGCCTCGCCCGCACCGCAGCCCTGGCCTCCGTGGGCCTGACCCTGGCGATGGAGTCCGATGTGCGAGACGACATCGAGGCTGGCCGCCTCGTGCGCGTGCTCGAGGACTGGACGCCAAGCCTGTCACCCTTGAGCCTCTATTATCCGAGCCGGCGCAATCCGACCGCCGCGTTCAAGGCGTTCGTCGACTTCGCGCGGCGCCATAGTGGAACCAGCGACGCCCTTAGGCCGTCGATAGGCTGAATCTCGCGAGCCCCACACGGGAGGTTAGAAGCCCGCTCGGCGCGGCAACGTGGCGATGACGCGATCCCGAAGTGGGCATACGTCGCCTTTCTAGCGGCGGCAGACGTCCGCACTTGGCGCGGCCAAGCCTTCAGCTGACCTGCTGTGGTCGAGCGCTGGCGAGGGCTAGACGCAGCGTTCCTGCAGGCTTCACAGGACCCCGTCGCGCTGGCGGCGCTCAAGGCCAAGCTGACGGTCGCGGCCTGGAAGACCAAGCCCAGCTGGGCGGTGGGCGCCACGGAGGGACGGGGCGATCGCCTCCGAGCTGCTGCGCAAGATCGCCCGGCGCATTGGCGCCAATGCGACCGAGGTCAAGGGCAGCAACGTCGTTTTCGCCTCGCAGCCCAAGGCCGTGGCCGGCGTGATCGAGGCCGCCGCCCAGGGCTCGCGCCAAAGCTGGCCCCGCATTTTCCTTGATCAACAGCCGGCCCCTCGGGGCCGGACCTGGAGACACAGGTGAGGTGAGGGCGAGGTGGGTTCCGATAATTGAACGGGCTCTTCTCACCGCTCGAACACCAGCAGGCTCGAGGTCGCCGTGGCGTAGATCCGTCCCCTGGCGTCCTTGATCGTGGCTTCGGCGAAGGCGGCGCGGCGGCCGAAGGTCACCACACGGCCCTCGGCGCGCACCAGGCCCGTCTTGTCCGTGAGGGGCCGGTGATAGGACACCTTCAGGTCCAGGGTCGTGTAGGCCTGCTTGGCGCTGAGCTTGGAGTGCACGGCGCATCCGCAGGCGGAGTCCAGCAAGGTCGCCGCATAGCCGCCGTGGACCGTGCCGATCGGATTGTAGGCGTGGCGCCCTGGCAAGCCCTCGAACGCCGCCCAGCCGTCGCCGGCCTCGGTGAGCGAAAATTCCAGGGTCTCGCCGATGGGCGCTCGTCCACCGGCGGCGATCATCGCCTGGAGTTGCTCCAGGCCCGACGCCCCAGGAGCGATCTGGTCGGCCAGTTTGGGTTCGGGGGCGCTCATGGTTTGTCTCCAGATCGATGCGGCTTAGGGCGGGGGCGCTGGCGAACCTTGATTGTCATGTCGCCAGCGGCTCGGGGGCGTTGGTGGAAGCCGCGTCGCTGCGGGGGGCCTTGATCCGAAACCACATGGCGTAGAGCGGCGGCAGAAAGACGAGCGTCAGGATGGTGCCGCCGATGGTGCCCCCGATCAGGGTGTAGGCCATCGACGACCAGAACACCGACAGGGTCAGCGGGATGAAGGCGAACACCGCCGCAAGCGCGGTCAGGATGACCGGCCTTGCGCGCTGGACGGTGGCCTCGACGACAGCGTGGAAAGGATCCAGGCCCTCTTCCTGGTTTATCTGGATCTGGCCGATCAGGATCAGGCTGTTGCGCATGATGATGCCGGCCAGGGCGATCAGGCCCAGGATCGCGTTGAAGCCGAACGGCTGGTTGAAGATCAGCAGGGTGGGCGCCACCCCCACCAGGGCCAGCGGCGCGGTCAGCAGCACCATCCACATCGCCGACAGCGAGCGAACCTGGAAGATGATCACCACCATCATCAGGATGAACATCAGCGGGAAGACCGCGGCCAGGGCGACATTGGCCTTGCCCGCCTCCTCGATCGAACCGCCCATCTCGATCCGGTAGCCGGCCGGCAGCGCCTTGATGATCGGCTGCAGCGACTTTTGAACCTGGGTCGAGACGTCCGGCGGCTGCAAGGTCTCGTCGATGTCGCCGCGAACGGTGATCGTCGTCAGGCGATCGCGACGGCGCAGGATGGGGTCCTCCATGCGGATCTCGGCCTTGCCGATCTGGTCGAGCGGGATGCGCTCGCCCGCCGCGCCCACCAGGGTGAAGGCGCCGAGCTTGGCCGGATCGAGCCGCTCCTGGCCGGTGGTGCGCGCGACCACTTCGACCGAGCGGATGTCCTGGCGAACCTGGGTGACCGGTACCCCCGTCAGCAGGAACTGCAGCTGCTGGGAGGCGTCGGCGGAGCTGAGGCCAAAGGCGCGCAGCCGATCCTGGTCGAGCACGAAATGCACGGTCGGCGCGCGCTCGCCCCAGTCGGTGTTGACCTGGCGCATGCCTGCGTTGCGCAGCATCACGCCCTTGACCTCCTCGGCGATGTCGCGAACGCGATCGGCGTCGGGACCCATGACCCTGAAGGCCACCGGGAAAGGCGAGGGCGGGCCGAACACGATCTGGGTGGCGCGAATCCTGGCGCCCGGAACCGAGCCGGCGGCCGCGAACTGGCGCACGCGCTTCTTGAGGGCGTCGCGCGCCTTTTCATCGGGCGTCAGCACCACGATCTTGGCGAAAGACGGATCGGGCAGCTCGGGCGAGATGGCCAGGAAGAAGCGCGGCGCGCCCTGGCCGATATAGCTGGTGACGATCTTGGCCTCGGGCTGTTTGGCCAGCCACGCCTCGACCTTCGCCACGGCCTGGCTGGTCGAACCGATGCTCTGCCCCTCGGGCATCTGCACCTCGATCAGCACTTCCGGCCGGTCGGAAATCGGGAAGAACTGCTGCTTGATCCCGCCCATCATCAGGACGGCGGCCACCATGGCCACGCCGACGCCGGCCGCAACCTTGAAGCGGTTATCCACCGTCCAGGTGACCATCTTGCGCAGCTTGCGATACCGCGGCGTGTCGTAGATCGCCGCGTGCCCGCCCTCGATCGGCTTGATCTTGGGGATCATCAAGACGCCCAGATAGGGCGTGAAGATCACCGCCACGAACCAGGAGGTGATCAGGGCGAAGGCCACCACCCAGAAGATGTTACCGGCGTATTCGCCGGCCGTGGACTTGGCGAAGCCCACAGGCATCAGGCCGATGATCGTCACCAGGGTGCCGGCCAGCATCGGGGCGGCCGTATGACCCCAGGCATAGGTCGCCGCCGAGATCCGGTCCTTGCCCTCCTCCATCTTCACCACGATCGTCTCGATGATGATGATGGCGTCGTCGACCAGCAGACCCAGCGACAGGATCAGCGCGCCCAGGGTGATGCGGTCGAAATCGCGGCCGGTGACCAGCATGATCACGAAGACGCCTGCCAGGGTCAGCGGCACGGCCATGGCCACCACCACCCCGACCCTGAAGCCCAGGCTGATCAGGCTGACGACGATGACCACGGCCAGGGCCACGAAAAACTTCAGCATGAACTCGTCATAGGCCTCGACGATGTTCACCGACTGGTCGGTGATCTTGTCGAAGTTCATGCCCAGCGGCATCTCGGCCGAGATGGCCTTGGCTTCCCTGTCGAGGTTCTTGCCCAGCTCCAGTCCGTTGAAGCGGTCCTTCATCACCACGCCCAGCACGATAGCCGGCTCACCGCTGCTGCGGATCATGAAGGTGGCGGGGTCTTCGTAGCCGCGCTTGACCTCGGCGATGTCGCCAAGCTTGAGCGTGCGGCCGCCGACCACGATCGGCGTCTCCTTGATCGTCTCCAGGCTGTCGATCGCGCCGTCGAGGCGGATCTGCACCTGGGGACCTTGGGTCTCGATCGCCCCGGCGGGGGTGACCAGGTTGCGATCATTCAGCGCGGCGAAAAGGTCGCGCGGGCTGACGCCCAGCGTCGCAATGCGCGCCTGGCTGAACTCCACGAAGATCTTCTGCGGCTGCTCGCCGATGATCTGGACCTTCTTGACGCCAGGCACGTGCAACAGGCGCTGGCGCAGGATCTCGGCCTGGCGCGCCAGCAGGCGCTGGGGCTCGCCCCTGGCCTTGAGCGCATAGAGCGCGAAGGTCACGTCGCCGTACTCGTCGTTGACGAACGGACCCAGCACGCCGCGCGGCAGGTTGGCGGCCTCGTCGGCCATCTTCTTGCGGGTCTGGTAGAACTGCTCTGGGACCTCCTTGGCCGGGATCTGATCCTTCAGGGTCAGGGTGGTGAAGGCCAGGCCGGGCCGCGTGAAGGTCTCCGACCGGTCGTACCACTTCAGCTCCTGCATCCGCTTTTCCAGCGGCTCGGCCACCTGGTCCTGCATCTCCTGGGCCGTGGCGCCAGGCCAGGCGCTGACGATGGTCATGACCTTGATCGAGAAGCTCGGGTCCTCGGCGCGTCCCAGCTTCAGGAAGGCGAAGGCGCCGGCGAAGGTCATGGCGATGATCAGGAAGAGGGTGATCGATCGCTCGCGCACCGCCAGGGCGGAGAGATTGAGGGTCATTGCGCCGCTCCGGTCTGGACGCGCACGCGCTGGCCCTGGTGGAGCATGTGCGCGCCCAAGGCCACGAACCTGTCGCCGCCAGAAAGACCGCCGGAGATCGTCACCGTCTCGCTCCCCAGCGACGCAACCTGCACGGCGCGCCAGTGGACGGTTGAGGTGCGCGGGTCGATGACCCACACGCCCGGACCCTTGCCGGCGTCATGGAGGGCGCCGATCGGCGCCCTCC